>Ga0208544_10000194_pt1 | contig 50066 bp, 44 predicted proteins | sample DEB08_DNA_9_FD_184526 | JGI IMG/M metagenome (GOLD analysis project Ga0208544, IMG submission 184526) | Aqueous microbial communities from the Delaware River and Bay under freshwater to marine salinity gradient to study organic matter... | ecosystem: Environmental > Aquatic > Marine > Coastal ... | reverse complement strand
AAGGTTCAGGCCGCCCTAAAAAAGCCGACGAGGTTAAGCTAATAGAAAGGTTAGATAATATAATTGATAACGATGAGGTTATCAAAACACTTGGCCAACAAATATTAAAAGGTGATTCAAGAGCAATGTCTTTATATTTTGGTTATAGATACGGCAAACCAAAAGAATCAGTCGATATAACTTCATCAAAAGGTTTTAACATAAACTTCAAAGAGCTTATTAAATTTAAGTGATAGAGATAAATAAAAAGTATTCACCAATAACATCTTCTGATTCTCGTTACTTTATTGTAACAGGGGGGAGAGGTTCAGGTAAATCTTTTTCAGTTAATTTATTATTAGTATTACTTACTTATGAAGCAGGCCATACAATTTTATTTACAAGGTTTACTTTAGCTTCTGCTTACATTTCGATTATACCTGAATTTATTGACAAGATTGAAACTTTAAATATTGAAGACGACTTTCATATTACAAAGGATGAAATTATAAATAAACGCTCAGGGAGCAAAATATTATTTAAAGGAATCAAAACCTCATCAGGCGATCAAACAGCTAATTTAAAATCTTTAACTAATGTGAGTACGTGGGTTATGGATGAGGCCGAAGAATTAGTTGATGAAAGTATATTTGATAAAATAGATTTGTCGGTTAGAAATTTAAAACAACAAAACAGAGTTATACTTATTTTAAATCCAGTTACAAAAGAGCATTGGATATATTCAAGATTTTTTGAAGACAAAGCAATAATGGGGGGGACAAATACAACTAAAGATAATATAACTTATATACACACAACTTATTTAGACAACATAGATAATTTATCTGAAAGTTATTTAAATCAAATTGAAACTATTAAAAGCAGACGACCGGATAAATACAAACATCAAATGCTCGGGGGTTGGTTAGCAAAAGCTGAAGGTGTTATATTTAGCAATTGGACAATTGGCAAATTTAAAAAAGTAGGCGTTTCAGTGTTTGGTCAGGATTATGGATTTGCATCAGACGAATCAACGTTAGTTGAAACTAATATTGATAATCGAAATCGTATTATATATTTAAAAGAATGTTTTTATTTAAAAGGATTAACAACTACTCAAATAGCGGAACTTAACTTAAAGCATGCTCACAAGGATTTAATAGTTGGGGATAGTGCAGAACCTCGTCTATTGTCAGAGATAAAAGCTAAAGGCTGTAATATTGTAAAAGCAATTAAAGGGCAAGGGTCAATTACTTATGGCATTTCATTATTACAAGATTATGATTTAATAGTTGAGGAGAATAGTATTAACTTAATTAAAGAATTGAATAATTATAGCTGGCTCGAAAAGAAATCAAAGACTCCTCAAGATCGTTTCAATCATTTAATTGATGCTATTCGCTATTCAGTATCTTACCAATTACAAAACCCAAACAGGGGCACTTATTATATTTCTTAAAATAAGTTACAAAATATTTTGTTAATTAAATAAAAAGTATTATATTTACATATAACATTAAAACAAACACTATGAAAAATTTAAATAACAGAGAATTAGGAATTGTGCTAAGAGGATTGAGCAGTTTAAAAACTTATGAAGAATCAAGCTCGTTTAAACCATCACACGATGAGGTATTTAATTTAATGAGTAAATTAAACAAATCACAAACAATTAAAATTAAATAAAATGATGCAAGCAAAAACACAAAAATTATTAGGAAAGCTTTTATTACTTCCTGAATATGAGCGCAAACAAATTATGTCTTGTTTAATAGCCTCAATGCTTTCAGAGGTAAGTCATAACAAAGCAAAAGAAACTTATAACAATATTATTAAAGAGTTACAATATGACTGCTGAAGATAATATACATCAAATTAATTATCTTAATGAATCATTATTAGTAGGCGAAATATTAAAGGACTGGAATAAAAACAAACCGGAAAATGAAGGTTTAAATATTATTATAAAAGCTTATGCTAAAATGACAATGTATGTTGCTCGATTAAATAATGATATAATGGCAAAAGATATGTTAATCAGCAAATATCGATATGAAAAGAATAAAGCTTTATACGAGCTAAAAGAATTAAAAGACAAATACGAACACTTAAAAAATCTAGAATTATGAATTATGATGATTGGTTAGTACACCAGGAACACGAGTTTAGAGGCTGGAATACCCCGGATTATGAATGTATGCATTGTGAAAAACCTATTGATAAAAAAGGATATTGCAGTGATAATTGTTTTGAGGCAGATATGCTTTAATAATTTTTTTTGTTTAGATAGTCGAGGGTGGTAGAAATACTGCCCTTTTTTTATTATTTTAGTATATTATAAAAACACAAATTAAAAACGTTATATATATATGAAAGTTAACATTACAATACCTACTTCTTTAAGTGATATTACATTAAGACAATATAAAAGATTTTTAAAATTGGATCTTGAAGCTTTACAAGGTAAATTTTTAAATGCAAAAATGATTGAGATTTTTTGTAAAATTAAACTCGAACAAGTAATGTTATTAAAGTTAAAAGACTCAAACGAGATTATTGATATTATTAATAAAATGTTTGATAGCAAACCAGATCTTGTTAAAAGTTTTAAAATTAATGAAGTTGAATATGGATTTCACCCTCAGCTAGATGATTTAAGTTTAGGGGAATATATTGATTTAGATAATTTTATAGGTGACTGGGATAATATGGAAAAAGCAATGAATGTTTTATACCGCCCAATTACAGCGCGTTTAAAAGACAAATATTTAATTGATGAGTATAAACTTAATGAAAGTGAATTGTTATTAAATATGCCGATGGACGCAGCAATGTCAGCAATTTTTTTTTTGTGGAATTTAGGTCTCGACTTGTCGAAAATTATGACGAGTTGTTTGGACAATCAACAGGAGGAGGTCTTGACGGAATATCTCAGTTCGGAAAAAAATGGAGTTGGTATCAATCAATTTATGCTCTCGCTCAAGGAGACATTACAAGATTTAAAAATATCACTGAATTAAATTTTCACGAATGTTTTTTAATGTTATCATTTATGAAAGACAAAAGTGAGTTAGAAGCAAAACAAATTAAAAAAAAATTTAAATGAGCAATCAAGGTATAAGAGGGTTTTATCAATTAACAGAAGCTATTAAAGAACAGCTGCTTGAAGATAAAAATATAAACACTGTAACAACAGGGGATATAACAGATGTTAATTTAAACAAGCAAGACATATTTCCTTTGGGCCATATTATTATTAATAGTGTAATTGATGAAGAACAGGTACTAAGATTTAATATTTCAGTTCTTGCGACCGATATGGTTAACCGATCAAAAGACGCAACTATTGACAGGTTTACCGGAAATAATAATGTACAAGATATTTTAAATACTCAGTTAGCTGTTTTAAATAGATTAACGCAGAGGCTAAGAAAAGGGGATTTATATACAAATATGTATCAATTACAGGGGTCCCCCTCGATGGAACCTTTTTACGATAGATTTGAAAATGAATTAGCCGGTTGGACTGTGACTATGGAGGTTTTAATATATAATGATATTAACATCTGCTAATGGAATATATTAATTTTAAAAGATCGGTTCAAATATTTGCTGACGTTGTAATTGAAGAGGCCCGTAAAAATTTAGGCAAAAATGATAATCAAGATGGTAAATTAGCAAATTCTTTATCATCTAAAATTATAACAACTGATTCTGCTTTTATTGTTAAATTTTTTATGGAAAATTATGGCGTGTTTCAAGATCAGGGGGTCAGAGGCGTTGATTCTTATTATGCTGATCAAGTAACAGCAAGCTCCCCTTTTAGCTATAAAAGTAAAGGGGGCAAGTTTGGTTTAAAAGGTATGCCACCACCAAAAGCCTTTGATAAATGGACTGTGAGAAAAGGTTTAGCACCAAGAGATAAATTAGGAAGATTTCTACCAAGAAAAACATTAGATTTTTTAATAGCCCGAAGCATATTTAAAAAAGGTATACGAGCAACGAGCTTTTTTAGTAAACCATTAAAAGAAGTTCAAATTAAGTTTGGCGATGAATTTTTAAAAGCAGTAGCAAAAGATATAGAAAACAGAAAACAATAAAATGGCAAATATAGCATTAAGAAACCCACAATATAAATTTATAGCCGTACCCTCATCAGGTGTTCAATCTGTTGAATGTACAATTACAATAAATACAGTATTAAGATATACACTTGTAAAAAATGTAAGCCCGAGCACAGGATGCAATTTTGATATTTCAGAACTTGTTAGGGATTATTTGGAAATAACTTATTCTTCTACTTACGCGGTAGATACAGTATTAATATCAACTAACCTTAAAAACTATTCAGGTTTAAACGGGACAGGTAGCCAAGTTGGTTCAACTGTAAATTACACAGATGTAGGGTGGGAAGCATACGGGTATTTTCCCGAGGGTTCAAATCCTGAAGTTCCATTTACTTCAAATCATAAATATTTATTAGCAGCAAAATATGGTAAACTTGCTACAGAATGGAATATATATGTTCCTTACGGCGTTTCGGGGTATGTACATTATATGACAGGTGGAGGGGTTTATTCTGTTAGTTCTTATAATGGCACAGATACACAAGTGGTAAATCAAGGTTCTAATATTTGTTACATAAATAGAATAGATTGCACTAAATATGGAGCAGGTAGAAAAATAACATTTATAAACAGATATGGAGTTCAGCAAGATTTATGGTTTTTCTTAAAAGAAGTTACGGCATTAAATAGAACTAATGAAAAATATCAGTCTAATACAATACAATATCCTGATGATGAATATGCTCAATACGAAATAAATAATGCACCAAATAAACTATTTAATACACAAGGTAAACAAATGCATACTTTAAGTTCAGGTTATTATCCTGAATATACAAATCAATTTTTTGAACAATTATTATTGAGTGAGTATGTATGGATGACAAGACCTAAAAAAGAAAATCCTGCTGCTGATGAAACTGTGCCTGTAACTGTAAAGACTTCTAATATGAGATTTAAAACATCAGTTAATGACAGGTTGATAGAATACACAATAGACTTTGAAGAAGCGTTTGATTTAATAAATAACATAAGATAACATACAAATAACATAAATGCAAAAACTGCAATTATATATAGGAACACAAAGGGTTGATTTATTCAAAGATGAAACTGTATCTTTTACACAAACAATACAAAATGTAAAAGACATTAGTAAAATATTTACTGAGTTTTCTAAAACCTTTTCTTTACCTGCATCTAAAGTAAATAATAAGATATTTCAACATTATTATAATTTTGATATACAAGGTGGGTTTGATGCTAGAAATAAAGTTGCAGGATATATTGAATTAAATACAATACCATTTAAAGAAGGTTATATAAAATTAGAAGGAGTTGATTTAAAAAAAAACATACCACACACATATAGAATTACATTCTTTGGTAATACAATAAATTTAAAAGATGTTTTAGGAGATGACCAATTAGGTGCTTTACCTAGTCTATCAACATACAATCAGGATTATACAAAAACAAATATCAAAAGTAAAATGACTGCTAATTTAACTAGCACTACTAATATTTGTACACCACTTATAACACACACACAAAGATTAAAATATGATTCTGATTCTGCAACACACAATGATGATGGAAATTTATTTTGGCATAATGCAAGTGGAACAAATGGTGTTGTATGGAATCAATTAAAATTTGCTATAAGACTACAAGCAATTATTGATGCAATAGAAGCACAATATCCTGAAATAACATTTTCTAATGATTTTTTTAACGATTCTAGTAACACACAATTTCATAATTTATGGATGTGGCTACATAGAAAAAAAGGTAGTGTAGAAGCAACTCAGCAATTAGATTTAAATTTTGTTCAATTACAAGAACTGTATAAAGTTTCAGGAAACACAGGTTTTACTGCATCTATATTTGGTATATTAGAAATAATAGCACCAACACTTCCAACTCAAATCGTACAAACTGATTTAACATTAACACCAACAAATAATTCAACAGTATATAATATACAGATATTCAAAAATGGTTCTATATATGACCAAAGAACAAATGTAACAGGTCCACAAACTTTTTTTAATACCTCAGGAACAATATTAAGTGCAGGCCAATATAGTGTTTTTGTTGCCACTTTAGATTCAAATGGAATAACTTTTAATGCCAATAGTATAGTTTGGACTATTTCTGTTGCAGTTCTTGGTCAAGGTGGAGGTGGTGGTACTGATATTTGGAAAAATGGAAACGCATTCCAAAGTAGTACAACAACTCCATTTAACATTCCAGAACAAATACCTGAAATGACTATAATTAGTTTTCTTACTTCTTTATTTCAGATGTTTAATTTGACTGCTTATATAGATAATTCAGGTACAATAGTTGTTAAGACCTTAGATAGTTATTATGCTTCAGGTTCTGCTAGTCCTATTGTAATAGATGAATATTTAGATGTTACAAAATCTACATCTAATGTGGCATTACCATTCAAAGAAATAGTATATAAATATAAAGGCTTAGGAACTTTTTTAGCTAAACAATATAATCAGCTAAACAATATTGAATGGGGTACATTAAAATATACTTTAAATAATGAAACTTTTGATGCTCCTAATAACACATATAAAGTTGAAATACCTTTTGAACACGTTTTATATGAAAGATTAATTAATGTAAATACTGCTGTATCAGCACCTGCAAACGAAACAACAATACAATACGGATATTTTGTTGATGATAATCAAGAATCTTATTATGGGTTGCCTTTAATTTTTTATGCAATAGAAGTTAGTAATGGAACTGATATAGCATTACAAACAGGAACAGGCACAGAAGAAGTTAATGATTATATTATTCCATCAAATAGTTTGGAGATAGGAACAACAAATGAAACTAACATAAATTTTAGTGCTGAAATAAATGAATATGATGGCTCAGAATATATTAGAACCCTTTTCAATAATAATTATAGCACTTACATAAACAACGTATTTAATATAAATAGAAGACTTTTAAAAGTTGATGCAGTTTTACCTCAAAAAATATTTCATAATTTACAACTAAACGACTTAATACAAATCAGGCAGCAAAACTATCAAATAAATTCTATTACTACTAACCTAACAAATGGTAAAAGTCAATTAGAATTATTAAATGTTGGAACACCTTATTATAGGGTGCTTCCTAATGTATCATATCAAGGCTCACTTGGAACTTTATATTATAATTATTCAGTAGGTGTTGCAGCAAGTTTGTCAATAGGAGATACAATGTATAATAATGCTACACTAACAAGCACAGCAAGTTCAGGAACTTATTTTCAAACAGGCTCAACTTCAGATGATACAGTTTGTATTGGCAATGGATATATGATGTCAATGACTTTAGATTCGAATGGAGTAATAACTAACATAGTATGTGGGCAACCTTAAAATAAAATTATGATAAAAAATATATTAGAATTACTTACAGTTGTAAAAGGCGAAACAGAAAATATTAAAATTGCACAAGGTAAATATGCATTACCAAAAACATTTAAACAAGCTATTGAACAAATTAAAACAAATATAAAATGTCAATAACAAACACTTACACTGTTAAAATATCGGTTAAAGAGGCTAAAAAAAATGTTGATGACATTAATATGTCTCTTCAACAACAAGAGGATTTATTAAAAGATATTCAACGCGAGATTGAAAAGATTGAAGATAAAAGAGCAAAGGCTGATCCAAAAGATAGAAATCGAATAAAACAGTATAATGAAAAATTAAAGGAAGCCGCTACTTTACAAAAACGCACAAAACTTCGAGTTCAAGAAACAAGGCAAGAACAATCTAAAGCCAACAAAGTATTAAAAGAAGCGGAAAAAAATCAAGCTGACTTTGCAGGCGTATTAGGACTTGTAGATAAACAAACAGGAGGGGCTATTTCAAGTATGAAAGGGTTCACAAAATCTATAACAGGGGCTACGAAAGGTTTTAAACAAATGAAAATTGCTTGGATGGCAACTGGCTTAGGGGCCCTAGTTGTTTTAATTACATCTATTGCAGGAGCGTTTACAAGAAGTGAAGAAGGACAAGAAAAATGGGCAAGAGGAATGGCAATGATAGGAGCTGTTGTAAATCAAGTATTAGATGTGCTTGCTGACTTAGGTACTGCTATTATTAATGTATTTACAAATCCGGGTAAAGCTTTAGAAGATTTTGGCAAAAAGATTAAAACAATGGTTACTGATAAAATAAGTGCTTTATTAGACGGCTTAGGTTTATTAGGAGGAGCTATTAAAAAAGCTTTTAGTGGTGATTTTTCAGGAGCGATGGAAGATGCGAGCAAGGGATTAAAAACATTAAATAACAATTTTAATCTGGTGAAAATAACAACTGATGCTGTTATAAAAGGAACAAAAAATCTTGCAAAAGCAACGTCTGATTTAATTACTGAAACAGGCAAAGAAATTGATGTAATGAACAAAGTCACAAAAGCAAGACAAAAAGCGCATCATATTGAAAGAGATTTAATAGTTGAAAGAGCAAAAGCAAATAGAGAAATAAATGACATTCGACTTGAAGCAGAAAAAAGAGATGAATATACAACGTCTCAAAGAATAGCGTTACTTGAAAAAGCGCAGCAAATAGAAGAAGAAATAACTCAAAAGCAAATTAATGCAAAACAACTTTTAGTTGATGCGATGATATTAGAGCAATCAATTTCTTTAACTACAATTGAAGAAAAAGACAAGTTAGCTAAGTTACAAGCGGAGTTAATAAATCTAGACACAAAAAAATTAAGAAGCCAAAGATTATTACAAACACAAATAACAACAGCCACAAATGAAGAAAAAGCAGCATTAAAAAGCGTTGAAGATTTAAAGAAAACAATAAGAGAAGCTACAGCAAGAGGTGACGAGGAATTAAGACAGCTTGAATTAAATAAAATAAATGAGCATTTTCAAAAGCTAATAGAACAAGCCGAAGCTAATAATTTAGTTACAGACGAATTAAAAACGGCAAGAGATTTAGCCCTCAAAGATAAAGAGCAAGAATTTGAATTGCAAAAAGCGACAGAATTACAAGACCTAAAAAATCAAATACGTGATGCTGTAGCAATTACAGAAGATGAGCAAAGAGAACTTGAAATAATAAAAATAACTGAACATTACAATAAATTAATTGAGTTAGCTAAAGCCCAGGGATTATCAGTGGTTGATTTAGAAAAAGCTAAAGTAGACGCGTTAGATAATTTTGGAAAAGAAGCATCTGATAATGCTATTAATTGGGAGGAATTAACAGAGGGTGAAAAAATGAAAATCATTTCTGATGGTTTTAATAATCTTGCTACTATATTAGGGGAAGAAACGGCGGCAGGTAAAGCGGCTGCAATAGCGGCAGCAACTATAAGCACCTTTCAATCGGCACAAAGCTCATATGCTTCTTTAGCACCAATCCCAATTATTGGTCCAGCGTTAGGGGCAGCAGCAGCAGGAGCAGCTATAGTTTCTGGTATGGCTCAAGTAAAAGCTATAACAGCAACAAAAGTTCCAACATTAGGGGGTAAAGCGGCACCGTCGGTTAGTGGGGGATCTGTGCAAGCCCCAGCGCCACCAACACCACCATCCTTTAATATAGTAGGAGCTAGCGAAACAAATCAGTTAGCGGACGTTATAGGTGACCAGCAACAACAACCTGTGCAGGCTTTTGTAGTAGCCAGTGAAGTTACTTCAGCGCAAGCACTAGAAAGAAATACTATTGAGGGCGCAACAATAGGATAAACACAAAATTAAACTTTAAAATCGTTATATAATTATGAAAATAATCGAACTTATTTTAGATGAAGAACAAGAGGAAAGCGGAATAGACGCAATATCAATTGTAGAAAATCCAGCTATTGAATCAGACTTTGTTGCTTTAAATTCTCAAGAAATTAAATTAGCAGAGGTAGATAAAGAAAAAAAAATATTATTAGGTGCTTTATTGATACCTAATAAACCTATATATAGAAATGGTGCAGAAGGAGATTATTATATTTTCTTTTCAAGGGACACTATTATGAAAGCATCACAGATGTATTTAAAAAACGGGTATCAAAATAATTCAACCCTTGAACATAAAGAAGCTTTAAATGGATTAACACTTGTTGAAAGCTGGATTGTTGAAGATGAAGTACACGATAAATCAAGAAAATATGGATTAAATGTTCCTGTTGGCACGTGGATGGGCGCAGTAAAAGTAAACAATGATGAAATATGGCAAGAGTATGTTAAAACTGATAAAGTTAAAGGCTTTAGTATTGAAGGGTACTTTGCAGATAAAATGGAGCGCCCTAAAGAATCTGTTAAAGAGGAAATGTCAGAAGATGACAAAATACTTAAAGAAATAAAAAATATATTAATTTCTTAATAATGAAAAAAAGAATAAGCCAAAAAACATTTATACCTAGCAGAACAAGTCCTCGAGGAAGTTCAAGAGCCTGTTTATGTTGGGATTCTAACACATATTCAATAAGTTGTTGTGATGGATCAATACACGCTCAAGGCATCGGAGTTATAACCCGTATATCTTGAAAACGCAAAATTTAAATTAATAATCGTTATATAAATAATATGAAATCAACTGAAATGTTAAATCAAATTAAAACGCTTTTAAATATCGAGGTAAAACTTGAAGAAATGAAGCTAGAAAATGGCACTATAATAAGTGCTGAGTCCTTAGAAAAAGGAAAAGAAGTCTTTATTGTTACAGACGATGAAAAAGTAGCAATGCCTGTCGGCCAGTATATTCTTGAAGATTCAAGATTATTAGTAGTTGAAGAAGAAGGTATAATATCTGACGTTAGAAAAGTGAGTGATGAAGTTCCTGAAAAAGAAGAAGCAGGGGAGGAAATTACAGAAGATTTAAACGAAGATGAATACAAAGAAGACGAAGAAAAAGAAATGGCAGATGTAGGAGATTGGAAAGGAATGGAAAAAAGAATTCAAAATCTTGAAGATGCTATTGCTGATTTGAAAAAAGATAAAGTTGAATCATCTGAAGTAAAAGAAGATTTATCGGAGGAAACAATCGAAAAAATAAAAGAAGAATTATCCGAAGCGGCTGTAAAACCTATTAAGCATAATCCAGAAGCTGAAACTTTAAAGAAAAATAGAGTTGAATTTGCTAAAGGAAGATTTAACACAACATTAGACAGAGTATTAAATAAATTAAATAAATAAAAAAAATGAATAACTTAAACAATGTAAAATTAGCAACAGCTGTTAATATAACTACAACTTATGCGGGTCAATTCGCAGGGGAGTATATTGCTGCGGCTTTATTGAGTGCTTCGACAATCAATGACGGAGGATTAACTGTAAAAGCAAATATTGCTTACAAAGAAATTATTAAAAAATTAGCTACAGGAGATTTAGTTTCACCAGCTTCTTGTGACTTTACACCTAATTCATCTGTAACTCTTACAGAAAGAATTATTCAACCAGTTGAACTACAAGTAAATTTACAATTATGTAAATATGACTTTGTAAACGATTGGGAATCTCAACAAATGGGATTTGGTCTTGGGCAACAACTACCTCCTAAATTTAGTGACTTTATGATTGCTCACGTAGCGGCTGAAGTTGCACAAAACACTGAGATATGTATTTGGAAAGGAGATACAGCAGGTGCAGCAGGAGTTAATTCTTTTGATGGATTTGAAAAACTAATTGCAGCTTCAGCAGCAGCAGGGGATATTCCTGCAGGTCAACAAGTAGCGGCAGTTGGTGGTGGATTAAACGCTGGAAATATTATTGCGGAATTATCTAAAGTAGTTGATGCAATTCCAGGGGCTTTATATGGTAAAGAAGATTTATTTATATATATTGGTTCAGCAGCAGCTAAATATTACGTGCAAGCTTTAGGAGGATTTGCAGCAGCAGGTCTTGGAGCAAATGGTGTAAACAATCAAGGAACACAATGGTGGAACAACGGCTCACTAACTGTGAATGGTGTTAAAATATTTGTATGTCCAGGAATGTCGCCTAATAAAATGTATGCGGCTCAAAGAAGTAATTTATACTTTGGAACAGGTTTATTAAACGACTCTAACGTTGTTAAAGTTTTAGATATGGCTGACCTTGATGCATCGAACAATGTTCGTATGGTTATGAGATTTACTAGTGCAGTACAATTTGGAATTGCATCAGATCTTGTTGAATACGCTTAATAATTAACTAACTAAATAGGGATAAGTAGAATTGTCTGTTTATCCCTTTTTAATAATAAAATAAAAATAACTTATGCCTTGTTTACTTACAACTGGAAGAAAAGTACCGTGTAAATCGGCCTTTGGAGGAATAAAAAAAGTTTTATTTGCTGATTATGGAACTATTGCTAGTATAGCTGTAGATTCAACAACTAAAGAAGCAACTATTACTAATGGTTCCCCTGCACCGACATGGTTCGAATATGATGTAAAAGGAAATTCAAGTCTTGAAACTACTGTAACAAGTAGTCGCGAGAATGGAACAACATTTTACACTCAAACATTAAATTTAACATTAACTTATTTAGATGCTAAAACGCAAGCTGAACTTCAACTTCTTGCTGTGGCTCGTCCTTATGTGGTAGTTGTTGACTATTACGGGAACAACTTCCTTTGTGGATTTGAAAATGGGATGGATTGCACGGGGGGTACTGTTGTAACAGGAGCAGCCGCTGGAGATTTATCCGGGTTTACATTAACATTTGAAGGAATGGAAGAAACTGCACCTTATTTCTTAGACGCAGCAGTAACACCTTCAACTGATCAAATTGCACCTAATTAATAATTAGTTTTTAATTGTAAATTAAGCATCCTTAACGGGGTGCTTTTTTTTTGCTTGATTGATTGTGCAAATTAGTCAAATAAATACGTTATATAAGTAATGATAATATTAACTACATCCCCCGCCGCACAAGCGTTATCCGTTATTCCTAGAGAATACAGCGATGCATTTAGTTTGTCTATTCGTGATGATAGCACAAATATTATTAAATATTATAATATTATAAATGCTGTAACTTCAGGAAATTATCTTAACTTTAATCTAACATTTAATCCTCTATTAGTAGAAAATCATTTTTATGATTTAAGGTTATATATAGATTATAATTATTGGAATACAAATTATAGTTTTTGGAATATATCTGAGCAAATATGGAATATTGAAACTGAAGAAGTAGAGGATATATTTAACGATAGAATATTTTGCACGGATCAAGATGTTGATCAATTAAATAAAAACGATCATTATGAATTAAATAAAGGTCAATATACGACTTATGATGGTTATGATAATACATATTTAGTAATATGAAAAATAGAAAAAGAAATACATTAGGGCAATTTGCTAAAAATTCAAAAGTTTCAGAATTTGGATTTGTTAATTTAAGTACATATACAAGCCCCGAAATTAAAGAAGTAAACGGCAAGGACTGGATTGAATACGGAGCAGATAACAATTACTTTCAGTATCTTATTGATAGATATAATGGAAGCCCAACTAATAACGCTGCCGTCAATGGAATAAGCCAAGCTATTTACGGAAAAGGATTAAATGCAACTGATGGCAATAAAAAGCCTAATGAGTATGCTCAAATGATTTCTTTGTTCAAAAAAGATGTAGTTAGAAAATTATGTTATGATCTAAAATTGATGGGCCAATGTGCTATTCAAGTAATATATTCAAAAGATCGCAAAAGTATTGCTCAGCTTGAACATATGCCAATTGAAACTTTACGTGCTGAAAAATGTAATGACGATGGAGATATTCCAGCATATTATTACTTTAAAGATTGGCCAAATATTAAAAGAAGTGATAATCCTTTAAGAATTCCTGCATTTGGAATGTCAAAAGAAAGTATTGAAATATATTATATTAAGCCTTATAAATCTGGTTTTTATTATTATTCACCTGTGGATTATCAAGGTGGGTTGCAATACGCCGAGCTTGAAGAGGAAATAAGTAATTATCATTTAAATAATATTCTTAATGGCTTAGCACCAAGTATGCTAATTAACTTTAATAATGGAACACCTAACCAGGAGGAAAGAGCCTTAATCGAACAAAAAATTGCACAAAAATTTTCAGGGTCTTCAAATGCAGGAAAATTTATACTTGCTTTTAATGACAACAAAGATGCACAGGCTGAAATTACTCCGGTTCAATTATCTGATGCTCATAATCAATATCAATTTTTATCGGATGAATCAACTAAAAAAATATTGGTTGCCCATCGTGTTGTTTCGCCTATGCTTTTGGGAATTAAAGATTCAACCGGTTTAGGGAACAATGCTGATGAAATAAAAACAGCATCATTATTAATGGACAATACAGTTATAAGGCCTTTTCAAGAGCTTTTAATTGATTCCTTTGATAATATACTAGCGTACAATAATATTGCTTTAAACTTATACTTTACAACCTTACAGCCACTAGAATTTACTGAAGTTGATGCTTCAATCCAAGACAAAGAAGATATTGAAGAAGAAACAGGCGTTGAAATGAACAAACTAAGCTTAAAAAAAATTGATGGCGAAAATGTTTATGAAACAATAGAAGAGGCTGAAAAAGCAGCAATTGAAAAAAACTGTGAAGGTTATCACGAGCACAAAGAAGGTGATAAAGTCTGGTATATGCCTTGTAAGACGCATAAAAAAGCACAGTTGTCAGAAAATGAAACAAATATTGTAATTGGGTCTTTAAAAGAAACAGGGGTAAAAATGTCAGATGCTTGGGTTTTAGTTGATGAAATTGATGAAGATTCAGAATACAGTAATGAAGACTGGGCTAATTATTTAATAAAAGAAAAAAAATCAACTTTATCCAAAATTAAAAAAATAATTGGTTTAGATAAACAATTTGTTCCGTCAAAAAAAGACGGCAGTGCATATAGTGATTTAGATTCAAAAAACGGTTTATATAAAATTCGATATAAATATGCAAGGGGTATGTTTAAAAAAAATGACAAAGGGGAATATCCTAAGTCAAGAGATTTTTGCCAACAAATGATGGAATTAAGCGCTAGTGGTGTTGTGTGGAGAATTGAAGATATTGACAGAGCTAGTTATCCTATAGGCGATGAACAAAAGGTAAATGCGGAATTTAGACATAAACAAGATATTCCTTATAATATTTTCGAATTAAAAGGAGGAGTTTACTGTGCTCATAAATGGACCCGTGTACTTTATAGATTAGATTCAAATACAGAGGTTTCTGAAAATTTAGGCAATTATAAAAAAACAAAAACTATTCCTAAAAGTTATTTAAGAAATCCTCGAGGAAGTAAAAAAGCAGCAGTAGCGACCGGCAAGCAGCCAGGTAAAGGACAATGGAACCCCAAATAAAAAATTATGGCAACAGTATTATTTATAAATAGAACGGATCTTGTAAGAAACTCAATTATTGACGGAAACGTGAATACGGATAAATTTATTTTTTTTATAAAATTAGCACAAGAAATACATATTCAAAATTATATGGGAACCAAGTTGTATAATGGTTTAACAACTGCAATTCCAAATATTGATCAGCCGGCAAACGCTAGATGGAAAACATTGCTTGACGATTATATTGCTCCAATGTTAATATGGTTTGCACAAGTTGATTATATTCCATTTGCGAGTTATCAAATTCGCCAGGGAGGAATGTTTAAACATCGATCGGAAAATGCCGAAACGGTAAGTAAAGAAGAGGTTGATTATTTAACAGAAAAAGCTAGAACAAATGCTGAATGGTATTCAAGAAGATTTATAGATTTTATGTCATTTAATGAAACAACATATCCTGAATATACTAGCAACACGAATGATGATATATACCCAAGTTATGATGCAACATTTAATGGGTGGGTACTATGAGTTATAAACCAAAAGAAAAAAATATAATAAAATTAAGAGTCTTTTTGAAAAAGATACAAAATAATAAAACAAAAAAATTAAAGTATGGCAACTCTATTTAACACTAAAATTTCTGCAACTTACGAGGGTCTATTTAAGACAATCGATAATGCTGCAATAACTGCTTCTTTAAAAGAATTAACAGATGGTTCAGGAAACCAATCAGGTCTTTATGTAAATAATGCAGGAGATTTTAAAGTTTCTAACATATTAGAATGGGGTTCATTAAAAGACACAGGTACGGGGGTTACAATAACTCGTTATGTAACTTCTACTGATGGAATAGAAAACTTTGATAATAACACTTCATTACCAACTACAGCAGCAGTTAAACTATATGTTGACACTAAATTTGCTACATCAGATACCTTACAGGAAGTTTTATCATTTGGCAATACAACAGGCGGAAATGATATTGTAGTTTCTGATAGTGATGACATTACGTTTACTGATTCTAGTAAAATCTTAATGGGTGCAGGTAGTGATTTACAAATCTATCATGATGCAGGAGGCGATAGTTATATTAAAGAATTAGGCTCAGGACAGTTTTATATTCAAGCTGAAAATTTTAGGTTTAAATCAGCAGATGGAACATCAAATTTAATTACTGCTAATGTTGGGGGTGCTGTTAATTTATATTACAATGACTCTAAAAAGTTTGAAACAACAAACTTAGGAGCAGAAGTAACAGGAAATCTAGTAGTTACAGGAACTATCACAGGAGCAGGTGGTTCATTCTTGCCACTTGCAGGAGGTACTATGACTGGTAGTACTTTACACGGAGATAGTGTAAAATCTATTTACGGAACAGCGTCAGATTTAGAAATTTATCACGACGGTAGTAACAGTAGAATTGATGAAACAGGAACAGGAAGTTTAATATTAAAAACAAGTGCTTTATTAGTTAGAAATCCTGCTGATAATTCTATGATAGATGCGCAGAGCGGTGGACAAGTTAGTCTTTATTACGATAGTAGTATAAAATTGTCAACTACAAACACAGGAGCAGAAATTACAGGTGCTTTATCTACTACAACAAATGTATCAGTAGGAGCAAATGCAACTTTTGTAGATAACGGAAAAGCTGTCTTTGGTAATTCTCAAGACTTAGAAATTTATCATAATACAACAACTAACTCTAATTATATTCAATCAAATGCAAGTAGACAATTAGCATTAAACCAAGATAATTTTGTTGTACTTAATCAATCAGCTAACAAAGTAATGATTAGTGCTGTTGCAGATGGTGCAGCAAACTTATTTTTTAATGATACAAAAAGAATAGAAACAGTTTTAGCAGGTGCAAAGGTTACAGGTAATTTAGAGGTAACAGGCACGATTACTGGAGCAGGTGGTTCTTTCCTACCTTTAATTGGTGGAACTATGACAGGCAATACTATCCACAATGATAATGTAAAGTCTATTTATGGAACAGCTAGTGATGGATTAGAGATATTTCACAATGGAACTAATGATTTTATTGTTTCCAAAGGGACTTATAATATATTTGAAGCAAACAATCATATATTTAGAAATCTTGCATCTAATGAAGATTACGCTAAATTTATTGGTAATGGTGCAGTTGAATTATATTACAACGGTACAAAGAAATTTGAAACTACAAACACAGGAATATCAGTTACAGGAGATGGAGTATTTACAGGTAATGTTAGTGTTCCAGATAGTGCTTTTTTATATGCAGGAACTAGCGATGACTTGTCTTTAACTCATAATGGTACTGATTCTATTATTGCAAACTCTACTGGTAATTTATATATAGACCAAGCAGCAGTAACTCAATCAATCTTTTTTAGAGTGTCTGATGCAAACGCACTAGATACAACAGCATTAACAATATCAAGAAATGCTGATGCAAGTTTTGGTAGAGATGTTACAATAGCAGGAGATTTAACTGTAAACGGAACAACAACAACTGTAAATAGCCAAACACTAGCAGTAGTTGATCCATTGATACAACTAGCAAAAGATAATACAGCTAATAGTTTAGACATTGGATTATATGGAGATTACAATGATGGTACAGATAGATTCTTAGGATTATTTTCTGATGCATCTGATAGTAATAAATTTAAACTATTTAAAGGCACAACAGTAGAACCTACAACAACAGTTGATATTGGTGGTGCAGGATATGTAGCAGCAGATTTACAGGTAGCAGGATTAGAAGCAACTAATTTTGTTAGTACAGATATTACTATTGCAGATTATATATATCACGCTGGAGATGGAGATACTTACATTGGTTTTCCTGCAGCAAACGAATTTAAATTAGTAGCAGGGGGTAATAATATAATTGCAGGAGATGTTAATGCAGCATATTTATACTATCAAGGTGGTGTTAAATTGCAAACTACAAGTACAGGGGTTAGTATAACAGGGGATGTAACTGCTACAGGAACAATACTTTCAAACACCCAATTAAAGGCAATTACTTCGTCAGGTGGAGTTAGTGGTTATTTTACAGATGCAGTAAATTCTACTTTTCAAATTAAACACGCAAGTGGACAATTACAATTTTTAAATGGTTCAAATAATATTTGGCTTACAGAAGATGGTTCAGGAAACACAACTTTTGGAGGAAATGTAGGTGTAAATGGTTCTACAACTGCTAATGTACCCATAACTGCAACTACAGGTTCAGGTTACGAAGATGTTGCTTATTTTAAATCAGCAGGAACTAATATTAATTCAAGAATAAGTTTATTCCCTACAGGAACAGGTAGTGGTGCGATAAATTCTACAGCTAATAATTTACTTTTACAAATTTCTGGAACAACTGCCTTAACTTTAGATACATCACAAAACGCAACTTTTGCAGGAGATGTTCTTTCTTCAAGCCTTACAGTTTCAAGTGCTTTAGAAGCAGGAACTTCTTTAATTAATACTAAAAACTTAAATACAGGAGGAACAGGTAGTGAACAATTTTATGTTGCTCATAGTGGTTCAGATGTTGTTTTAGGAAATGCAAGGGGTGTTTTAACTTTAGGCACAGGCTCAAATGGAACAGCAGTAGTTATAGACAGTTCTGGAAACGCAACTTTTGGTGGAAATGTAACGACAGGTCAATCATTACTTGTTAATGGAGTAGGCAATAACTCGTCTTTAACTTTAGGAGCAAATACAGGTAATTGGGTATTTACTAATGTACAAGCAAGTAGAAATTTAGAAATATCTGATTCAGATGGAACAGGTACTGTATTAACTTTAGACACTTCAGGAAACGCAACTTTTGCAGCAAGTGTTGGTGTAGGTGGTGCTCCAACAGCAGGTTATAATATAGATTCAATTCAAGATAATGCAGGATATTCAATAGTAGGCAGACACTCGTCTGGTGGTAAAGTAGGAATTTACAATAGTACAGGAGATAATGGTATTGGTACAATAAATGATTATTCAATGAATTTCTTTACTAATAATTCTGCACCTCAAGTAACTTTAACAACTGCAGGAAATTTAGGAGTAGGAACTAATTTTGTGTCGGCAAAACTTCAAGTTCATAGTACTAATGCAGGTCAGCCTACAGTACCTTTGTTTATAGTAAATGAAAGCACAACTGTTGGTACAGAAGCAAGGTTAGGTTTTGCTGCAAACACTAATGATGATGTAGGTACAAATAGATATTCATACATAAGCACCATAAACACAAGTGGCTCTAATGGTCAGGATATGGTATTTGCTACTAATGAAACAGGTGCTTCAGCAGTAGAAAGAATGCGTATAGACAGTTCAGGAAATGTGGGTATTGGAGGTTCAGCAAATGATGGTTATAGATTACAAGTTGTAGGAACAAGTCAAGACAGTACTACAATATCTATGACTTATGTAGGAGTAGGAGCAGGAGCATTAAAAATGACATCAAATGGAGCAATGGCATTTGGAGTTGATGCAGCAGATGGTGCTACAGAAAGAATGCGTATAACATCTGGGGGGGATGTTTTAGTAAATAGTGCAACTGCATTTTCTATTGCAACTCACGACCCTAATGTAATTACAACTGAATCGTTTGGTATTAACAATGGTAGTAATACATCAACTTTTGGTCTTGATAGAATACATTTTGATAGTTCTAATTATTATGTTTTAAATGCTGCAGCAGTAGGTGTAAAACTTGTTAATGGTGCAACAGCTTGGACTGCACAATCAGATGAAAGTTTAAAAGAAAACATTAAACCTTTAGAAAATGTTTTAGATAAAATAAAAGATTATAGATGTGTAGAATATAATTTAAAAGCTAATAATAATAAAAAAATAGGTTTTATTGCACAAGATTGGGAAAATGATTTTGCTCCAATAGTTAATAAAGATGATGAAGGTTTATTAGGTATGAAATACACAGAAACAATTCCTGTGTTATTAAAAGCAATACAAGAACTAAAAGCAGAAGTAGATTCATTAAAGCAAAAATGTAATTGTAAAAATTAGTATCTTAGTAACTTAATCTAAAAAATATAATAAAATGTCAAAAATTAAAGAATCTGAATTAAAAACATTACAAGAACAAGAAAAAAAGAAAGGTGCAATTTTGCACGACTTGGGATTACTAGAAACTCAAAAGCATAGTTTAAACCATATGTATGCTGAGTTAATGGTAGAACAAGATAAATCTAAAAAAGAACTTGAAGAAGAATATGGTAAAGTAAACATCAACCTTCAAGATGGTTCTTATGAAATCATAAAAGATGAAGAAAAAGATAAGTAAACACATTTCTTTTAAGGAAGCTACTCACTCCAATTATGCTGAACAATATGGCATAAAAAACAAGCCTACTGCTGAACATATCAAGAATATGGAATTAGTGGCTGAAAAGGTCTTTGAACCTTTAAGGGAGTGGGTAGAAAATCCAATTAAAGTAAACAGCTTTTATAGATGTGAAGAATTAAATCGTGGAATCGGTGGTTCTCCTGTATCATCTCATTTAACTGGAAATGCAATGGACATCACATCAATGGGTGGTAAAACTAACTTAGAGATGTTTCATTACATTAAAGATAATTTAGACTTTGACCAATTAATTTGGGAATTTGGTAATGAGCCAAAATGGTTACACGTTTCATACAAAAGCAAAAAAGACAATAGAAGACAAGTTCTAGTTACTAAAAAACGAGGTAAATATTATACTTGGGAAGATTGTGATAATTGCTAATGAAATGGGAGTTTAACATATTAGATAGGTCATTGGTCGGTTTATTAGTTGGTTTCAGCTATTTACCCAAAGAAACTGATTCTGATTATACTGAACTAAATATCTATTTATTAATTATTGTTTTACATTTTAAATTTTATTAAATGCCAATACCGACAAAAAAAACAGGGGAAAAACAACAAGATTTTATGATCCGTTGTGTTCCACAATTAATGGACGAATACGAAAAAAGTCAAGCTATTGCTATATGCTATAAATCATTTAAGGGCGAAAGTGTTGAATTAGAAAGTTATAATGACTATCCTCAAGCAGCTGTTAACAATGCTAAACGCGCTATTAAATGGAAAAAAGAAAAAGGATCAAAATGCGGCACACAAGTTGGTTGGACTAGAGCCGGACAATTAGCACGAAAAGAAAAAATAAGTCGTAAAACAATTGCTCGTATGGCTAGTTTTAAAAGACATCAAAAAAGTAAAGATGTTGCATACAGCGATGGGTGCGGCGGTATTATGTGGGATGCGTGGGGAGGCTCTGCAGGGGTTAACTGGGCTATTAGTAAACTTAAACAAATAGACAAAAAATGATTATGGACTATAAAACGCTAGTAATTAATTTAAGCAGCTTTGGAATATCATTAACAAATATAGATATGGTCCTTAAAATTATTTTACTAAGTGTAACAATCGGATATACAGTTCAAAAAATGTACTGGCTAAATAAAAACAAAAAATGACAGAAACTATAAAACATCTGTTTGGATTATGTGGAGAATCACATTTGAATTTATATTCAATTATTTTCCTAATAATTTTTTTTAAATTAATATATGAAGCAAATACTAGCAAAACTTTTTGGATCGGCAGGAAGTAATATAGCGGAAAAAATATCAAATATAATTGATAAGCATACTTTTAGTAAAGTTGAAAAAGCTCAATTTGAAAAGGAAATGCAAGAAATATTTATTAAAGCCGAATCAGATATTCAAAAAGATATAACAGAACGTTGGAAAATTGATTTAAATTCTGACTCTTACCTTTCAAAAAACGTGCGCCCACTTGTTTTAATATTTTTAATTACATCGACTGTATTAATGGTTTTTATTGACGCTGGAGCAATAAATTTTACAGTAGATAGTGAATGGAAAGAATTATTAAAATTGCTTCTTACAACGACTGTAGCAGCCTATTTTGGAGGCCGTAGTTATGAAAAAATAAAAAGAAATTAAATAATTAATTAAATTTTTATATATTTACAATCTCAGTTGCAAATCTGATTAAGTTGCTAAACTTTTATAGAAATATAATTGGTTCAGATAAATCTTTTTTATTACAAATATTTTTTTTTGTTTTTTTTGAGGGTTTTTTTTATTTTTTTTTTATTACATTTATAAAAAAAGTTATGCAATATTCACCTGAATTAATAGATAAAATATATAATTATAAAACATTATCTAATAATGAAAAAATTAATAGACTATTAGAAATTGATGCAAATCAATATACAAATTGTGGTTTAGAAACTACAAAATCTGAAAAAGCATTAGTAAAAAAAAATAGTAAATACATATATAAAACTATATATAAAATTAATCCTGCAATAGGCAAATCATTTTTACAACATCAAGACAAATAATGCCTAAAAAAAAATTATCGCGAAGTAAATTAATAAAAAAATTAGATTCAATATTTAGTATTTATATAAGGCGTAAAAACGCAATAAATGATATTGCTACTTGTTTTACTTGTGGTAAAAAAGATAATTACAAAAAACTACAAAACGGCCATTTTCAAAGTAGAAAACACTATTCAACAAGATGGGACGAAATTAATTGTCAAGTGCAGTGCCCCGGGTGTAATGTGTTTAAATATGGCGAACAATATGTTTTTGGAAATAAATTAGATAAAAAATATGGTCGAGGAACGGCCGAGCGTTTACATCAAAAAGCAAAACATATAATTAAATTAGCGGATTTTGAAATAATTGATTTAATAAATAAATATGAAAATTTTGTAAAACTTATGGATTAATTAGTATATTTGTTATGTTCTGTTTGTTTTGTCTTTAATGAAAAAGAGGGTTAATTTATTTTAATCCTTTTTTTTTACTTTATTTTTTTTTATTAACATTTTTGTTTATATTCGATATATATTAATAATTAAAACAAACACAATGGAAACACAAAAACAAGACATTCAAAAACAAATTCATCAATTAGAAATGATGTTACACCACGCAACAATGATGGGAGACACTGAAAACCAAAAAGCATTTGAAAATAAAATATTTTGGTTAAAATCAACTTTAACACATATACAATAATGGACATTAATAACGTAAGAACAGGTTACTCTCACCAAGGTAAAAATCAATTAATTGCATATTATATTGATAGATGTGAGGCATTAGAAAGCAAAATACACTTTTTAGAGGCAACTTTAGAAGTAATAACAAATGAAAAAAATCAATAAATGAAAAATAATATATATAATAAAATTTATAAATTACAACAGGAAATTGGTACAATAAGTAAAGACGTTAAAAATCCTTTTTATAAATCAAAATATTTTGACATAAATTCATTAATTAATCAACTTAAACCTTTGTTGCAAAAACACAAATTAGTTTTAGTGCAACCAATAACTGATAATCACGTTCGTAGTGTTATAGTTGATTTAGAGGGGGGATCTATTGAATCTTGTATTGAATTGCCTAATAATTTAGACGCACAAAAATTGGGTAGTGCAATAACATATTACAGAAGATATACATTACAATCATTATTAGCTTTAGAAGCAGTTGATGATGATGGTAATTTAGCAGCTAGTAAAAAAAAGTTAGATCCGCTGTATGAAGGAACACCAAAATATAAAGAAGTTGAAACAGCGTTAAAAAATAGCACAGCAACTTTAAAATATGTCAAAAGTCGTTTTACATTATCTGACGACGTTGAAAAAAAATTAAACAAAATAATAATCAATAATTTTTAAAACTATGAGTACACTAATTAGCGCGTCAATACGCGTAGACAAATTACCTAAAGAAAAATTCATAAAAGGTAAAGACGGAGCTGTTTATTATAATTTAACAGTTTCAATTCAAGATGAAACACGTTATGGAAATAATGTAGCTATAACGGATTCACAAACTAAAGAAGAACGCGAAGCAAAAAAACCTAAAAATTATTTAGGAAACGGTAAAGTGGTTTGGACGGATGGCAATATTGTTTTAGCCGAACGAGAAGAAAAACTTGATATTATTTCAGGAACAGAATCAGCATATAAAGTTGAAAAGTCTGATTTACCATTTTAAAAAATAATTTTTTTTACATAAAAAGGGTATGGATAAATCAATTCATATCCTTTTTTTTTTATCTTTAGTAAATGACAGAAGAACAAAACGAACACTATCTGTATATGCAGCTAATTGAAGCTAGCTGTTTTGTAGATACAAACGAACAAATTGAATATCCTCCTGTAGCTTTGTCTTATGGGGAAAAATTATTAAAGTCTAGTAAAGGAGACACTTTATTACCAATTCCTATTTGCTCTTATGGCAATATAAGTTGTGTAAGTGCACCTCCAAAAACTAAAAAAAGTTTTTTTATATCGTTGATAGCTTCGGTATATTTAAGCGGCCAAAATATATATGGAGGAAAAATAAGAGGTCATAGGGGAAACGGCAGTCTGGTTCATATTGATACAGAACAAGGATTGTGGCATTCACAGCGAACTTTTAAACGTCCATTTTTAATGGATTCAAAAATTGATAAAACTAAATATAATACTTTTGCTTTAAGAACAATACCCTTTAATGTGCGTATGGAATTTTTAGAATATTATTTAAGTAAATTAAAAGAGCCTTCCCTAATTTGTTTAGATGGAGTTGCTGATATGGTTGCGGATGTTAATGATCTGACTTCTTGCAATGCCTGTACCCAAAAGCTTATGGAATTATCGGCCCGTTTTAATTGTCATATAGTTTGTGTGATACATAATAATTTTGGCACATCAAAAATGACAGGGCATTTAGGAAGTGCGTTAGAAAAAAAAAGTGAAACTATAATAGAGCTAGAGGCAAACACAGTAAATAAAGATTGGGTAACCGTAAAATGTAAACAAAGCAGAAATTATGCTTTTGAAAATTTTAGTTTTGAAGTTAATGATTATGGTTTACCTTGCGTTGTAGATAATTTATATGATCCTTTGGCCGCTTATGATTGAAAAAAAAATGATATTATTATTTCAAAAAAATAAAGATTGGATAAAAATATGTCAATCGTTCGGTTGTAATAAAAGAACAGCAGAAGATCTTGTACAAGAAATGTATATTCGAATTCAATTAAAACTTGAAAAAGGTTTAGATATTTATTATAATGAAAAAAATGAAATAAACTATTATTATATATTTAAAACTTTAAGAACAATGTTTTTAGATTTAAAAAACAAAACAAAAAATATAAAAATGCAAGAGCTTGATATTGTAGACGGAGGTTTAGTTGATATTAATTATATAAGAAATTATGATATTATTTTAAAAGAACTTTCAAAAATGTATTGGTATGATCGTAAAGTGTTTGAAATTATAAATGGGGGAGAATCAATAGCAGAATTTTCTCGGAAATCAGGTATAGCATATCATTCTCTTTATAATACATATACAACCGTTAAAAATAAATTAAAACTATTATTATGAAACTAGGCGACATTATATATTACATTACTAAATACACTGGCATTAAATACATAGTAGAAACCTTTCACGCATTAAAGGGAACTAAATGTAACTGTGATAAAAGAAGAAAGAAATTAAATAAGATTAAAATTAAAAGATGGTAAAATTTGAAAAAAAAGATTTTAAACTCTGGACTGTATTCAGAATGGGTACAAAACAGCACATATCAGCTGCAGAATTTCAATTGGTCTGCGAATTACACAGCAAGTATTACAAACATAGTTTTTATAAACCCTGTACATGCTCCCCAAAAACAATAAACAAATGGATAAAAGATTTAAATGTTATTTGGGACAATGGGCATAAAGAAGATTAATAAATGGGAAAAAGCTTTAATTCTGCTTTTAAACTTTGATAACTGGAAACTCGAATGGGTAGGAGATAAAAATCTGTGTTATGATGCAATAGGCAAATCTCCAAAAGGATTTAATGTTGTAATTGAAATGAAATTCAGAAATAAGTATTACGAAGAAAAATTACTTGAAGCAGATAAATATAAACAATTAATGGCTTTGCCTAAATCAACAATTAAAATATATTTTGTTTCTGATCCAAAAGGAAACTTTATGTACTGGCTAAACACATTAAAAATGCCTAAAGCTGTTAAAAAATATTGTCCTGACTCTACTATTTGGACAAAAAAAAGAATAACAAAAGAAGTTTATTTATTAAAAGAAAATGATGCTTCAAGAATAAATTTAAACAATTACCGAAAATAACTTACAAAATATTTTGTTTATAACGTTTTTTGTTGTATATTTGATATATCAACAAGGGGGGACAGTTTAGGTGTCGCCGGGTGCAAGCCCCGTAAAAATTAGATGTCGCCCTATTATAGCATATAACCCCTGTTGATTTTTAAAATTAATTTTAGAAACGTTTTTTAAAGTATCGGAAATAACAAAACAACATTTAGCAGCTTTGATTAGCTGGGAGAAAGTCTTCAAGTTAAATCCGGTATTTTAATTAACATTAATTAAAACAAAACAAAATGAAAAAAATATTAAAATTAGTATCGGAATTTATATTTGTTGTAACAATATTTGCTTTATTCTGGGCATCACTTTGGATATTCGCATAATATGAAAAAAGAAAAAAAAGTTCGTCAATATAGATCGCGTCAAGGCAGATCAGATAAACAATACGGAGAAAGCCTGATTGTATTTGGAATCGCGTTTACCGGTTTAGTGATAAGTGTATTAATAATTAAATTAACATAATTTATGGTTTTACTCGTTGATGCGGACAGTTTAATATTTGCAAGTTGCTATCGTTCAAAATCCGATAACTCGGGCAATGAAAGTATTCATTATGAAAACATAGAAGATTCAATTGTTAAGTTTGATGAACAATTTATGAAAATTGTAAATGACTTGGAGGAAAAATACGAAATAGATCGTATAATTACGTTTAATGGAAGCAAAGGTAATTTTAGAAAACAAATAACAAAAAGCTATAAAGCTAATAGAAAAACAAAAGCTTTACCCCCTCTGTTAAATGATATGCATAATTATGTAAAAAAAAATTATAACAGCATTTACGCTTATGGAATTGAAACAGACGATTTAGTTGCTAAATATTGGTACACTATAAGTAATGAAATAGGTCGCGAAAATGTAATGATTGTTTCTTTAGATAAAGACTATAAACAATTCCCGGCATTAATTTATAATTATCATTTTAAACACAAAACAATATTAAACATTAATAAGGATCAAGCCCTGTATAATTTTTATGAGCAAATGATTTGCGGGGATTCGGCAGACAACGTACAATTTTTTAAGGGTAAAGGGCCATCTTTTTCGCGTAAATATTTTAAAGATTGCAAAACTAAATATCAATTCACAAAACAATTATATTTGTTATTCAAAAAAAAATATAAAAGTAAAGCACGCGAAAGATATATTCAGTGTTATACTTTATTAAAACTAAAAGAAAAATGATAAATTTAAAACCAATTGAAATAGCTAATAAAATTATTGAGCTGTCAGGAATTAATGTTTTTGAAAATTCGAGAATGAGAAAATATATTGAGGTTCGATCCTTATTAACTTATTTGCTTAGGGAAAAATTAAATATGAGATGGACTAACATTGCTTTGTTTTATACAAAAAACGGAAAGCCGACTACTCACGCAACAACAATTCATTCTTGTGTAGATTATAAAATGCATAGAGCTCATAATAAAAAACTAAAAGAAATAGAAAATATGTTTTTATTTAAATCCGATTTAGAATATGATGAAATAGATAGAATTCATTATTTAGAAAACAAATGTAATAACCTTGAAAAAAAATTACAAAAACCTGTAATAAAATTAATTAATAGTTTATCGAGTGAAAAAGAAACATTAATAGAAAAAGAAATTCCAAAAATTATTAAAGGGTGGGAATGGAAAAACAAATTAAACAAAACATAATATGAAAAAAAAACAAATAGAATTTAGAGATCCTGTAGTTGAAAGAGTAGTTGACAAATTTATATCACGTTCAGATGTAGGTTTTAAAAAGTACGGCGTTACAATGGACCAAGACACGTTATCAAAAAAAGAATGGCTTAATCATTTACAAGAGGAATTGATGGATGCTATATTATATATACAAAAATCAAAAGAAACTTTATGAGTAGTTTTGAAAAAAAGTATAAAAAATTATTGTTACAGTGTTTAAGGGAAGGTGATGACTGCATTAACAGGACGGGGGTAAATACATTTAAACTATTTAATAAATCATTAAATATTAATTTAAATAAAGGTTTCCCAATTGTTACAGGTAAAAAAATATTTTTTGATAAAGCTTTAGCAGAGTTTAGATGGATGTTTGAGGGCAGAACAGATATTGCCTATTTAAATAAACACAACGTGAAGTGGTGGAATGATTACACTAATACGGGTGATTTAGGTAAAGTTTATGGCCATCAAATAAGAAACTATAATGATAACATAGATCAAATAGAATATGCTACTAAAGAGATTAAAAACAATTCTCGCCGTGCTGTAATAAATTTGTGGAATGCAAGCGACCTGCAAGAACAAGCGCTGCCCTGCTGCTTTACTCAATTCAATTTTGTAAGAGTAAATAATAAATTAAATATGAGTATGAACTTTCGCAGCTCTGATTTATTTTTGGGTTTGCCTTATGATATAATTGTTGGCTCATTATTTTTAATTACTATGGCAGAACAAACAAATCTTTCGCCAAATTATTTAGGTATTAATTTAATAGATGCACATATATATAAACCGCATATAGAACAAACATTACAATATTGTAAAAACAAAATATATAAACTACCTGTTTTACAAGGTAAATACGAAAGCTATAGTTTATTAAATTACAATTGTAATAATTATATTAAAGCAGATTTAATAAAATAATGTATTATATCTATCACATAGAGGGAATTAAAATTGGTTGCACTACCGATCTTAAAGAAAGGGTAGAAAAAAAACAGGGGTATACAAATTACGATATATTATATACAACAAACAATATACACGAAGCATCAAAAAAAGAATTAGAGTTACAAACTAAATACAAATACAAACAAGATAAAAAACCATATAAAGAAATAATTATGAATATTAAAAACAAATTTTACATAACAGACAAAACAGTTACATTAAACAACACATTCGATAAAGATTTAACAGGCTTCGAATTCCCTGACTATATTACTTATGAGGATAAAAAAATATATTTTACAAAAGACTTAATTGCCTGGATGAAAAATAATAATATCAAATCACAAAATGATAATAAAAGGTATGTATATAGAAACCCCTTTGAAAAAGCGTCCGACAATAAGCCTAAGACAATTTTTGACAACATAAGAAACTGGGCAAAAGTTAGAGATATATATAAAAAAGGTAATTCACACACACAATATGTAAAACTGCAAGAAGAATGCGGCGAGTTAGCTAAAGCTATATTAAAGAAAGATAAGCCAGAAATTGTAGATGCAATAGGAGATATTGTGGTTGTCTTAACAAACTTGGCACACTTTGAAGATTGCACAATTGAAGAATGTATTGAATCAGCTTATAAAGTTATAAGTGAACGCAAGGGTAAAATGATAAATGGTACATTTGTGAAAGATTAAAATAAATAATTTATATTTAATCGTTATATAGTAAAGATTGATTAATCAATAATATTTCAATTATGGATAAACGTAAAAAAAATGGAGGAGCTAGACAAGGTTCAGGCCGCCCTAAAAAAGCCGACGAGGTTAAGCTAATAGAAAGGTTAGATAATATAATTGATAACGATGAGGTTATTAAAACACTTGGCCAACAAATATTAAAAGGTGATTCAAGAGCAATGTCTTTATATTTTGGTTATAGATACGGCAAGCCAAAAGAATCAGTCGATATAACTTCTTCAAAAGGTTTTAACATAAACTTCAAAGAGCTTATTAAATTTAAGTGATAGAGATAAATAAAAAGTATTCACCAATAACATCTTCTGATTCTCGTTACTTTATTGTAACAGGAGGGAGAGGTTCAGGTAAATCTTTTTCAGTTAATTTATTATTAGTATTACTTACGTATGAAGCAGGCCATACAATTTTATTTACAAGGTTTACTTTAGCTTCTGCTTATATTTCGATTATACCTGAATTTATTGACAAGATTGAAACTTTAAATATTGAAGACGACTTTCATATTACAAAGGATGAAATTATAAATAAACGCTCAGGGAGCAAAATATTATTTAAAGGAATCAAAACCTCATCAGGCGATCAAACAGCTAATTTAAAATCTTTAACTAATGTGAGTACGTGGGTTATGGATGAGGCCGAAGAATTAGTTGATGAAAGTATATTTGATAAAATAGATTTGTCGGTTAGAAATTTAAAACAACAAAACAGAGTTATACTTATTTTAAATCCAGTTACAAAAGAGCATTGGATATATTCAAGATTTTTTGAAGACAAAGCAATAATGGGGGGGACAAATACAACTAAAGATAATATAACTTATATACACACAACTTATTTAGACAACATAGATAATTTATCTGAAAGTTATTTAAATCAAATTGAAACTATTAAAAGCAGACGACCGGATAAATACAAACATCAAATGCTCGGGGGTTGGTTAGCAAAAGCTGAAGGTGTTATATTTAGCAATTGGACAATTGGCAAATTTAAAAAAGTAGGCGTTTCAGTGTTTGGTCAGGATTATGGATTTGCATCAGACGAATCAACGTTAGTTGAAACTAATATTGATAATCGAAATCGTATTATATATTTAAAAGAATGTTTTTATTTAAAAGGATTAACAACTACTCAAATAGCGGAACTTAACTTAAAGCATGCTCACAAGGATTTAATAGTTGGGGATAGTGCAGAACCTCGTCTATTGTCAGAGATAAAAGCTAAAGGCTGTAATATTGTAAAAGCAATTAAAGGGCAAGGGTCAATTACTTATGGCATTTCATTATTACAAGATTATGATTTAATAGTTGAGGAGAATAGTATTAACTTAATTAAAGAATTGAATAATTATAGCTGGCTCGAAAAGAAATCAAAGACTCCTCAAGATCGTTTCAATCATTTAATTGATGCTATTCGCTATTCAGTATCTTACCAATTACAAAACCCAAACAGGGGCACTTATTATATTTCTTAAAATAAGTTACAAAATATTTTGTTAATTAAATAAAAAGTATTATATTTACATATAACATTAAAACAAACACTATGAAAAATTTAAATAACAGAGAATTAGGAATTGTGCTAAGAGGATTGAGCAGTTTAAAAACTTATGAAGAATCAAGCTCGTTTAAACCATCACACGATGAGGTATTTAATTTAATGAGTAAATTAAACAAATCACAAACAATTAAAATTAAATAAAATGATGCAAGCAAAAACACAAAAATTATTAGGAAAGCTTTTATTACTTCCTGAATATGAGCGCAAACAAATTATGTCTTGTTTAATAGCCTCAATGCTTTCAGAGGTAAGTCATAACAAAGCAAAAGAAACTTATAACAATATTATTAAAGAGTTACAATATGACTGCTGAAGATAATATACATCAAATTAATTATCTTAATGAATCATTATTAGTAGGCGAAATATTAAAGGACTGGAATAAAAACAAACCGGAAAATGAAGGTTTAAATATTATTATAAAAGCTTATGCTAAAATGACAATGTATGTTGCTCGATTAAATAATGATATAATGGCAAAAGATATGTTAATCAGCAAATATCGATATGAAAAGAATAAAGCTTTATACGAGCTAAAAGAATTAAAAGACAAATACGAACACTTAAAAAATCTAGAATTATGAATTATGATGATTGGTTAGTACACCAGGAACACGAGTTTAGAGGCTGGAATACCCCGGATTATGAATGTATGCATTGTGAAAAACCTATTGATAAAAAAGGATATTGCAGTGATAATTGTTTTGAGGCAGATATGCTTTAATAATTTTTTTTGTTTAGATAGTCGAGGGTGGTAGAAATACTGCCCTTTTTTTATTATTTTAGTATATTATAAAAACACAAATTAAAAACGTTATATATATATGAAAGTTAACATTACAATACCTACTTCTTTAAGTGATATTACATTAAGACAATATAAAAGATTTTTAAAATTGGATCTTGAAGCTTTACAAGGTAAATTTTTAAATGCAAAAATGATTGAGATTTTTTGTAAAATTAAACTCGAACAAGTAATGTTATTAAAGTTAAAAGACTCAAACGAGATTATTGATATTATTAATAAAATGTTTGATAGCAAACCAGATCTTGTTAAAAGTTTTAAAATTAATGAAGTTGAATATGGATTTCACCCTCAGCTAGATGATTTAAGTTTAGGGGAATATATTGATTTAGATAATTTTATAGGTGACTGGGATAATATGGAAAAAGCAATGAATGTTTTATACCGCCCAATTACAGCGCGTTTAAAAGACAAATATTTAATTGATGAGTATAAACTTAATGAAAGTGAATTGTTATTAAATATGCCGATGGACGCAGCAATGTCAGCAATTTTTTTTTTGTGGAATTTAGGTCTCGACTTGTCGAAAATTATGACGAGTTGTTTGGACAATCAACAGGAGGAGGTCTTGACGGAATATCTCAGTTCGGAAAAAAATGGAGTTGGTATCAATCAATTTATGCTCTCGCTCAAGGAGACATTACAAGATTTAAAAATATCACTGAATTAAATTTTCACGAATGTTTTTTAATGTTATCATTTATGAAAGACAAAAGTGAGTTAGAAGCAAAACAAATTAAAAAAAAATTTAAATGAGCAATCAAGGTATAAGAGGGTTTTATCAATTAACAGAAGCTATTAAAGAACAGCTGCTTGAAGATAAAAATATAAACACTGTAACAACAGGGGATATAACAGATGTTAATTTAAACAAGCAAGACATATTTCCTTTGGGCCATATTATTATTAATAGTGTAATTGATGAAGAACAGGTACTAAGATTTAATATTTCAGTTCTTGCGACCGATATGGTTAACCGATCAAAAGACGCAACTATTGACAGGTTTACCGGAAATAATAATGTACAAGATATTTTAAATACTCAGTTAGCTGTTTTAAATAGATTAACGCAGAGGCTAAGAAAAGGGGATTTATATACAAATATGTATCAATTACAGGGGTCCCCCTCGATGGAACCTTTTTACGATAGATTTGAAAATGAATTAGCCGGTTGGACTGTGACTATGGAGGTTTTAATATATAATGATATTAACATCTGCTAATGGAATATATTAATTTTAAAAGATCGGTTCAAATATTTGCTGACGTTGTAATTGAAGAGGCCCGTAAAAATTTAGGCAAAAATGATAATCAAGATGGTAAATTAGCAAATTCTTTATCATCTAAAATTATAACAACTGATTCTGCTTTTATTGTTAAATTTTTTATGGAAAATTATGGCGTGTTTCAAGATCAGGGGGTCAGAGGCGTTGATTCTTATTATGCTGATCAAGTAACAGCAAGCTCCCCTTTTAGCTATAAAAGTAAAGGGGGCAAGTTTGGTTTAAAAGGTATGCCACCACCAAAAGCCTTTGATAAATGGACTGTGAGAAAAGGTTTAGCACCAAGAGATAAATTAGGAAGATTTCTACCAAGAAAAACATTAGATTTTTTAATAGCCCGAAGCATATTTAAAAAAGGTATACGAGCAACGAGCTTTTTTAGTAAACCATTAAAAGAAGTTCAAATTAAGTTTGGCGATGAATTTTTAAAAGCAGTAGCAAAAGATATAGAAAACAGAAAACAATAAAATGGCAAATATAGCATTAAGAAACCCACAATATAAATTTATAGCCGTACCCTCATCAGGTGTTCAATCTGTTGAATGTACAATTACAATAAATACAGTATTAAGATATACACTTGTAAAAAATGTAAGCCCGAGCACAGGATGCAATTTTGATATTTCAGAACTTGTTAGGGATTATTTGGAAATAACTTATTCTTCTACTTACGCGGTAGATACAGTATTAATATCAACTAACCTTAAAAACTATTCAGGTTTAAACGGGACAGGTAGCCAAGTTGGTTCAACTGTAAATTACACAGATGTAGGGTGGGAAGCATACGGGTATTTTCCCGAGGGTTCAAATCCTGAAGTTCCATTTACTTCAAATCATAAATATTTATTAGCAGCAAAATATGGTAAACTTGCTACAGAATGGAATATATATGTTCCTTACGGCGTTTCGGGGTATGTACATTATATGACAGGTGGAGGGGTTTATTCTGTTAGTTCTTATAATGGCACAGATACACAAGTGGTAAATCAAGGTTCTAATATTTGTTACATAAATAGAATAGATTGCACTAAATATGGAGCAGGTAGAAAAATAACATTTATAAACAGATATGGAGTTCAGCAAGATTTATGGTTTTTCTTAAAAGAAGTTACGGCATTAAATAGAACTAATGAAAAATATCAGTCTAATACAATACAATATCCTGATGATGAATATGCTCAATACGAAATAAATAATGCACCAAATAAACTATTTAATACACAAGGTAAACAAATGCATACTTTAAGTTCAGGTTATTATCCTGAATATACAAATCAATTTTTTGAACAATTATTATTGAGTGAGTATGTATGGATGACAAGACCTAAAAAAGAAAATCCTGCTGCTGATGAAACTGTGCCTGTAACTGTAAAGACTTCTAATATGAGATTTAAAACATCAGTTAATGACAGGTTGATAGAATACACAATAGACTTTGAAGAAGCGTTTGATTTAATAAATAACATAAGATAACATACAAATAACATAAATGCAAAAACTGCAATTATATATAGGAACACAAAGGGTTGATTTATTCAAAGATGAAACTGTATCTTTTACACAAACAATACAAAATGTAAAAGACATTAGTAAAATATTTACTGAGTTTTCTAAAACCTTTTCTTTACCTGCATCTAAAGTAAATAATAAGATATTTCAACATTATTATAATTTTGATATACAAGGTGGGTTTGATGCTAGAAATAAAGTTGCAGGATATATTGAATTAAATACAATACCATTTAAAGAAGGTTATATAAAATTAGAAGGAGTTGATTTAAAAAAAAACATACCACACACATATAGAATTACATTCTTTGGTAATACAATAAATTTAAAAGATGTTTTAGGAGATGACCAATTAGGTGCTTTACCTAGTCTATCAACATACAATCAGGATTATACAAAAACAAATATCAAAAGTAAAATGACTGCTAATTTAACTAGCACTACTAATATTTGTACACCACTTATAACACACACACAAAGATTAAAATATGATTCTGATTCTGCAACACACAATGATGATGGAAATTTATTTTGGCATAATGCAAGTGGAACAAATGGTGTTGTATGGAATCAATTAAAATTTGCTATAAGACTACAAGCAATTATTGATGCAATAGAAGCACAATATCCTGAAATAACATTTTCTAATGATTTTTTTAACGATTCTAGTAACACACAATTTCATAATTTATGGATGTGGCTACATAGAAAAAAAGGTAGTGTAGAAGCAACTCAGCAATTAGATTTAAATTTTGTTCAATTACAAGAACTGTATAAAGTTTCAGGAAACACAGGTTTTACTGCATCTATATTTGGTATATTAGAAATAATAGCACCAACACTTCCAACTCAAATCGTACAAACTGATTTAACATTAACACCAACAAATAATTCAACAGTATATAATATACAGATATTCAAAAATGGTTCTATATATGACCAAAGAACAAATGTAACAGGTCCACAAACTTTTTTTAATACCTCAGGAACAATATTAAGTGCAGGCCAATATAGTGTTTTTGTTGCCACTTTAGATTCAAATGGAATAACTTTTAATGCCAATAGTATAGTTTGGACTATTTCTGTTGCAGTTCTTGGTCAAGGTGGAGGTGGTGGTACTGATATTTGGAAAAATGGAAACGCATTCCAAAGTAGTACAACAACTCCATTTAACATTCCAGAACAAATACCTGAAATGACTATAATTAGTTTTCTTACTTCTTTATTTCAGATGTTTAATTTGACTGCTTATATAGATAATTCAGGTACAATAGTTGTTAAGACCTTAGATAGTTATTATGCTTCAGGTTCTGCTAGTCCTATTGTAATAGATGAATATTTAGATGTTACAAAATCTACATCTAATGTGGCATTACCATTCAAAGAAATAGTATATAAATATAAAGGCTTAGGAACTTTTTTAGCTAAACAATATAATCAGCTAAACAATATTGAATGGGGTACATTAAAATATACTTTAAATAATGAAACTTTTGATGCTCCTAATAACACATATAAAGTTGAAATACCTTTTGAACACGTTTTATATGAAAGATTAATTAATGTAAATACTGCTGTATCAGCACCTGCAAACGAAACAACAATACAATACGGATATTTTGTTGATGATAATCAAGAATCTTATTATGGGTTGCCTTTAATTTTTTATGCAATAGAAGTTAGTAATGGAACTGATATAGCATTACAAACAGGAACAGGCACAGAAGAAGTTAATGATTATATTATTCCATCAAATAGTTTGGAGATAGGAACAACAAATGAAACTAACATAAATTTTAGTGCTGAAATAAATGAATATGATGGCTCAGAATATATTAGAACCCTTTTCAATAATAATTATAGCACTTACATAAACAACGTATTTAATATAAATAGAAGACTTTTAAAAGTTGATGCAGTTTTACCTCAAAAAATATTTCATAATTTACAACTAAACGACTTAATACAAATCAGGCAGCAAAACTATCAAATAAATTCTATTACTACTAACCTAACAAATGGTAAAAGTCAATTAGAATTATTAAATGTTGGAACACCTTATTATAGGGTGCTTCCTAATGTATCATATCAAGGCTCACTTGGAACTTTATATTATAATTATTCAGTAGGTGTTGCAGCAAGTTTGTCAATAGGAGATACAATGTATAATAATGCTACACTAACAAGCACAGCAAGTTCAGGAACTTATTTTCAAACAGGCTCAACTTCAGATGATACAGTTTGTATTGGCAATGGATATATGATGTCAATGACTTTAGATTCGAATGGAGTAATAACTAACATAGTATGTGGGCAACCTTAAAATAAAATTATGATAAAAAATATATTAGAATTACTTACAGTTGTAAAAGGCGAAACAGAAAATATTAAAATTGCACAAGGTAAATATGCATTACCAAAAACATTTAAACAAGCTATTGAACAAATTAAAACAAATATAAAATGTCAATAACAAACACTTACACTGTTAAAATATCGGTTAAAGAGGCTAAAAAAAATGTTGATGACATTAATATGTCTCTTCAACAACAAGAGGATTTATTAAAAGATATTCAACGCGAGATTGAAAAGATTGAAGATAAAAGAGCAAAGGCTGATCCAAAAGATAGAAATCGAATAAAACAGTATAATGAAAAATTAAAGGAAGCCGCTACTTTACAAAAACGCACAAAACTTCGAGTTCAAGAAACAAGGCAAGAACAATCTAAAGCCAACAAAGTATTAAAAGAAGCGGAAAAAAATCAAGCTGACTTTGCAGGCGTATTAGGACTTGTAGATAAACAAACAGGAGGGGCTATTTCAAGTATGAAAGGGTTCACAAAATCTATAACAGGGGCTACGAAAGGTTTTAAACAAATGAAAATTGCTTGGATGGCAACTGGCTTAGGGGCCCTAGTTGTTTTAATTACATCTATTGCAGGAGCGTTTACAAGAAGTGAAGAAGGACAAGAAAAATGGGCAAGAGGAATGGCAATGATAGGAGCTGTTGTAAATCAAGTATTAGATGTGCTTGCTGACTTAGGTACTGCTATTATTAATGTATTTACAAATCCGGGTAAAGCTTTAGAAGATTTTGGCAAAAAGATTAAAACAATGGTTACTGATAAAATAAGTGCTTTATTAGACGGCTTAGGTTTATTAGGAGGAGCTATTAAAAAAGCTTTTAGTGGTGATTTTTCAGGAGCGATGGAAGATGCGAGCAAGGGATTAAAAACATTAAATAACAATTTTAATCTGGTGAAAATAACAACTGATGCTGTTATAAAAGGAACAAAAAATCTTGCAAAAGCAACGTCTGATTTAATTACTGAAACAGGCAAAGAAATTGATGTAATGAACAAAGTCACAAAAGCAAGACAAAAAGCGCATCATATTGAAAGAGATTTAATAGTTGAAAGAGCAAAAGCAAATAGAGAAATAAATGACATTCGACTTGAAGCAGAAAAAAGAGATGAATATACAACGTCTCAAAGAATAGCGTTACTTGAAAAAGCGCAGCAAATAGAAGAAGAAATAACTCAAAAGCAAATTAATGCAAAACAACTTTTAGTTGATGCGATGATATTAGAGCAATCAATTTCTTTAACTACAATTGAAGAAAAAGACAAGTTAGCTAAGTTACAAGCGGAGTTAATAAATCTAGACACAAAAAAATTAAGAAGCCAAAGATTATTACAAACACAAATAACAACAGCCACAAATGAAGAAAAAGCAGCATTAAAAAGCGTTGAAGATTTAAAGAAAACAATAAGAGAAGCTACAGCAAGAGGTGACGAGGAATTAAGACAGCTTGAATTAAATAAAATAAATGAGCATTTTCAAAAGCTAATAGAACAAGCCGAAGCTAATAATTTAGTTACAGACGAATTAAAAACGGCAAGAGATTTAGCCCTCAAAGATAAAGAGCAAGAATTTGAATTGCAAAAAGCGACAGAATTACAAGACCTAAAAAATCAAATACGTGATGCTGTAGCAATTACAGAAGATGAGCAAAGAGAACTTGAAATAATAAAAATAACTGAACATTACAATAAATTAATTGAGTTAGCTAAAGCCCAGGGATTATCAGTGGTTGATTTAGAAAAAGCTAAAGTAGACGCGTTAGATAATTTTGGAAAAGAAGCATCTGATAATGCTATTAATTGGGAGGAATTAACAGAGGGTGAAAAAATGAAAATCATTTCTGATGGTTTTAATAATCTTGCTACTATATTAGGGGAAGAAACGGCGGCAGGTAAAGCGGCTGCAATAGCGGCAGCAACTATAAGCACCTTTCAATCGGCACAAAGCTCATATGCTTCTTTAGCACCAATCCCAATTATTGGTCCAGCGTTAGGGGCAGCAGCAGCAGGAGCAGCTATAGTTTCTGGTATGGCTCAAGTAAAAGCTATAACAGCAACAAAAGTTCCAACATTAGGGGGTAAAGCGGCACCGTCGGTTAGTGGGGGATCTGTGCAAGCCCCAGCGCCACCAACACCACCATCCTTTAATATAGTAGGAGCTAGCGAAACAAATCAGTTAGCGGACGTTATAGGTGACCAGCAACAACAACCTGTGCAGGCTTTTGTAGTAGCCAGTGAAGTTACTTCAGCGCAAGCACTAGAAAGAAATACTATTGAGGGCGCAACAATAGGATAAACACAAAATTAAACTTTAAAATCGTTATATAATTATGAAAATAATCGAACTTATTTTAGATGAAGAACAAGAGGAAAGCGGAATAGACGCAATATCAATTGTAGAAAATCCAGCTATTGAATCAGACTTTGTTGCTTTAAATTCTCAAGAAATTAAATTAGCAGAGGTAGATAAAGAAAAAAAAATATTATTAGGTGCTTTATTGATACCTAATAAACCTATATATAGAAATGGTGCAGAAGGAGATTATTATATTTTCTTTTCAAGGGACACTATTATGAAAGCATCACAGATGTATTTAAAAAACGGGTATCAAAATAATTCAACCCTTGAACATAAAGAAGCTTTAAATGGATTAACACTTGTTGAAAGCTGGATTGTTGAAGATGAAGTACACGATAAATCAAGAAAATATGGATTAAATGTTCCTGTTGGCACGTGGATGGGCGCAGTAAAAGTAAACAATGATGAAATATGGCAAGAGTATGTTAAAACTGATAAAGTTAAAGGCTTTAGTATTGAAGGGTACTTTGCAGATAAAATGGAGCGCCCTAAAGAATCTGTTAAAGAGGAAATGTCAGAAGATGACAAAATACTTAAAGAAATAAAAAATATATTAATTTCTTAATAATGAAAAAAAGAATAAGCCAAAAAACATTTATACCTAGCAGAACAAGTCCTCGAGGAAGTTCAAGAGCCTGTTTATGTTGGGATTCTAACACATATTCAATAAGTTGTTGTGATGGATCAATACACGCTCAAGGCATCGGAGTTATAACCCGTATATCTTGAAAACGCAAAATTTAAATTAATAATCGTTATATAAATAATATGAAATCAACTGAAATGTTAAATCAAATTAAAACGCTTTTAAATATCGAGGTAAAACTTGAAGAAATGAAGCTAGAAAATGGCACTATAATAAGTGCTGAGTCCTTAGAAAAAGGAAAAGAAGTCTTTATTGTTACAGACGATGAAAAAGTAGCAATGCCTGTCGGCCAGTATATTCTTGAAGATTCAAGATTATTAGTAGTTGAAGAAGAAGGTATAATATCTGACGTTAGAAAAGTGAGTGATGAAGTTCCTGAAAAAGAAGAAGCAGGGGAGGAAATTACAGAAGATTTAAACGAAGATGAATACAAAGAAGACGAAGAAAAAGAAATGGCAGATGTAGGAGATTGGAAAGGAATGGAAAAAAGAATTCAAAATCTTGAAGATGCTATTGCTGATTTGAAAAAAGATAAAGTTGAATCATCTGAAGTAAAAGAAGATTTATCGGAGGAAACAATCGAAAAAATAAAAGAAGAATTATCCGAAGCGGCTGTAAAACCTATTAAGCATAATCCAGAAGCTGAAACTTTAAAGAAAAATAGAGTTGAATTTGCTAAAGGAAGATTTAACACAACATTAGACAGAGTATTAAATAAATTAAATAAATAAAAAAAATGAATAACTTAAACAATGTAAAATTAGCAACAGCTGTTAATATAACTACAACTTATGCGGGTCAATTCGCAGGGGAGTATATTGCTGCGGCTTTATTGAGTGCTTCGACAATCAATGACGGAGGATTAACTGTAAAAGCAAATATTGCTTACAAAGAAATTATTAAAAAATTAGCTACAGGAGATTTAGTTTCACCAGCTTCTTGTGACTTTACACCTAATTCATCTGTAACTCTTACAGAAAGAATTATTCAACCAGTTGAACTACAAGTAAATTTACAATTATGTAAATATGACTTTGTAAACGATTGGGAATCTCAACAAATGGGATTTGGTCTTGGGCAACAACTACCTCCTAAATTTAGTGACTTTATGATTGCTCACGTAGCGGCTGAAGTTGCACAAAACACTGAGATATGTATTTGGAAAGGAGATACAGCAGGTGCAGCAGGAGTTAATTCTTTTGATGGATTTGAAAAACTAATTGCAGCTTCAGCAGCAGCAGGGGATATTCCTGCAGGTCAACAAGTAGCGGCAGTTGGTGGTGGATTAAACGCTGGAAATATTATTGCGGAATTATCTAAAGTAGTTGATGCAATTCCAGGGGCTTTATATGGTAAAGAAGATTTATTTATATATATTGGTTCAGCAGCAGCTAAATATTACGTGCAAGCTTTAGGAGGATTTGCAGCAGCAGGTCTTGGAGCAAATGGTGTAAACAATCAAGGAACACAATGGTGGAACAACGGCTCACTAACTGTGAATGGTGTTAAAATATTTGTATGTCCAGGAATGTCGCCTAATAAAATGTATGCGGCTCAAAGAAGTAATTTATACTTTGGAACAGGTTTATTAAACGACTCTAACGTTGTTAAAGTTTTAGATATGGCTGACCTTGATGCATCGAACAATGTTCGTATGGTTATGAGATTTACTAGTGCAGTACAATTTGGAATTGCATCAGATCTTGTTGAATACGCTTAATAATTAACTAACTAAATAGGGATAAGTAGAATTGTCTGTTTATCCCTTTTTAATAATAAAATAAAAATAACTTATGCCTTGTTTACTTACAACTGGAAGAAAAGTACCGTGTAAATCGGCCTTTGGAGGAATAAAAAAAGTTTTATTTGCTGATTATGGAACTATTGCTAGTATAGCTGTAGATTCAACAACTAAAGAAGCAACTATTACTAATGGTTCCCCTGCACCGACATGGTTCGAATATGATGTAAAAGGAAATTCAAGTCTTGAAACTACTGTAACAAGTAGTCGCGAGAATGGAACAACATTTTACACTCAAACATTAAATTTAACATTAACTTATTTAGATGCTAAAACGCAAGCTGAACTTCAACTTCTTGCTGTGGCTCGTCCTTATGTGGTAGTTGTTGACTATTACGGGAACAACTTCCTTTGTGGATTTGAAAATGGGATGGATTGCACGGGGGGTACTGTTGTAACAGGAGCAGCCGCTGGAGATTTATCCGGGTTTACATTAACATTTGAAGGAATGGAAGAAACTGCACCTTATTTCTTAGACGCAGCAGTAACACCTTCAACTGATCAAATTGCACCTAATTAATAATTAGTTTTTAATTGTAAATTAAGCATCCTTAACGGGGTGCTTTTTTTTTGCTTGATTGATTGTGCAAATTAGTCAAATAAATACGTTATATAAGTAATGATAATATTAACTACATCCCCCGCCGCACAAGCGTTATCCGTTATTCCTAGAGAATACAGCGATGCATTTAGTTTGTCTATTCGTGATGATAGCACAAATATTATTAAATATTATAATATTATAAATGCTGTAACTTCAGGAAATTATCTTAACTTTAATCTAACATTTAATCCTCTATTAGTAGAAAATCATTTTTATGATTTAAGGTTATATATAGATTATAATTATTGGAATACAAATTATAGTTTTTGGAATATATCTGAGCAAATATGGAATATTGAAACTGAAGAAGTAGAGGATATATTTAACGATAGAATATTTTGCACGGATCAAGATGTTGATCAATTAAATAAAAACGATCATTATGAATTAAATAAAGGTCAATATACGACTTATGATGGTTATGATAATACATATTTAGTAATATGAAAAATAGAAAAAGAAATACATTAGGGCAATTTGCTAAAAATTCAAAAGTTTCAGAATTTGGATTTGTTAATTTAAGTACATATACAAGCCCCGAAATTAAAGAAGTAAACGGCAAGGACTGGATTGAATACGGAGCAGATAACAATTACTTTCAGTATCTTATTGATAGATATAATGGAAGCCCAACTAATAACGCTGCCGTCAATGGAATAAGCCAAGCTATTTACGGAAAAGGATTAAATGCAACTGATGGCAATAAAAAGCCTAATGAGTATGCTCAAATGATTTCTTTGTTCAAAAAAGATGTAGTTAGAAAATTATGTTATGATCTAAAATTGATGGGCCAATGTGCTATTCAAGTAATATATTCAAAAGATCGCAAAAGTATTGCTCAGCTTGAACATATGCCAATTGAAACTTTACGTGCTGAAAAATGTAATGACGATGGAGATATTCCAGCATATTATTACTTTAAAGATTGGCCAAATATTAAAAGAAGTGATAATCCTTTAAGAATTCCTGCATTTGGAATGTCAAAAGAAAGTATTGAAATATATTATATTAAGCCTTATAAATCTGGTTTTTATTATTATTCACCTGTGGATTATCAAGGTGGGTTGCAATACGCCGAGCTTGAAGAGGAAATAAGTAATTATCATTTAAATAATATTCTTAATGGCTTAGCACCAAGTATGCTAATTAACTTTAATAATGGAACACCTAACCAGGAGGAAAGAGCCTTAATCGAACAAAAAATTGCACAAAAATTTTCAGGGTCTTCAAATGCAGGAAAATTTATACTTGCTTTTAATGACAACAAAGATGCACAGGCTGAAATTACTCCGGTTCAATTATCTGATGCTCATAATCAATATCAATTTTTATCGGATGAATCAACTAAAAAAATATTGGTTGCCCATCGTGTTGTTTCGCCTATGCTTTTGGGAATTAAAGATTCAACCGGTTTAGGGAACAATGCTGATGAAATAAAAACAGCATCATTATTAATGGACAATACAGTTATAAGGCCTTTTCAAGAGCTTTTAATTGATTCCTTTGATAATATACTAGCGTACAATAATATTGCTTTAAACTTATACTTTACAACCTTACAGCCACTAGAATTTACTGAAGTTGATGCTTCAATCCAAGACAAAGAAGATATTGAAGAAGAAACAGGCGTTGAAATGAACAAACTAAGCTTAAAAAAAATTGATGGCGAAAATGTTTATGAAACAATAGAAGAGGCTGAAAAAGCAGCAATTGAAAAAAACTGTGAAGGTTATCACGAGCACAAAGAAGGTGATAAAGTCTGGTATATGCCTTGTAAGACGCATAAAAAAGCACAGTTGTCAGAAAATGAAACAAATATTGTAATTGGGTCTTTAAAAGAAACAGGGGTAAAAATGTCAGATGCTTGGGTTTTAGTTGATGAAATTGATGAAGATTCAGAATACAGTAATGAAGACTGGGCTAATTATTTAATAAAAGAAAAAAAATCAACTTTATCCAAAATTAAAAAAATAATTGGTTTAGATAAACAATTTGTTCCGTCAAAAAAAGACGGCAGTGCATATAGTGATTTAGATTCAAAAAACGGTTTATATAAAATTCGATATAAATATGCAAGGGGTATGTTTAAAAAAAATGACAAAGGGGAATATCCTAAGTCAAGAGATTTTTGCCAACAAATGATGGAATTAAGCGCTAGTGGTGTTGTGTGGAGAATTGAAGATATTGACAGAGCTAGTTATCCTATAGGCGATGAACAAAAGGTAAATGCGGAATTTAGACATAAACAAGATATTCCTTATAATATTTTCGAATTAAAAGGAGGAGTTTACTGTGCTCATAAATGGACCCGTGTACTTTATAGATTAGATTCAAATACAGAGGTTTCTGAAAATTTAGGCAATTATAAAAAAACAAAAACTATTCCTAAAAGTTATTTAAGAAATCCTCGAGGAAGTAAAAAAGCAGCAGTAGCGACCGGCAAGCAGCCAGGTAAAGGACAATGGAACCCCAAATAAAAAATTATGGCAACAGTATTATTTATAAATAGAACGGATCTTGTAAGAAACTCAATTATTGACGGAAACGTGAATACGGATAAATTTATTTTTTTTATAAAATTAGCACAAGAAATACATATTCAAAATTATATGGGAACCAAGTTGTATAATGGTTTAACAACTGCAATTCCAAATATTGATCAGCCGGCAAACGCTAGATGGAAAACATTGCTTGACGATTATATTGCTCCAATGTTAATATGGTTTGCACAAGTTGATTATATTCCATTTGCGAGTTATCAAATTCGCCAGGGAGGAATGTTTAAACATCGATCGGAAAATGCCGAAACGGTAAGTAAAGAAGAGGTTGATTATTTAACAGAAAAAGCTAGAACAAATGCTGAATGGTATTCAAGAAGATTTATAGATTTTATGTCATTTAATGAAACAACATATCCTGAATATACTAGCAACACGAATGATGATATATACCCAAGTTATGATGCAACATTTAATGGGTGGGTACTATGAGTTATAAACCAAAAGAAAAAAATATAATAAAATTAAGAGTCTTTTTGAAAAAGATACAAAATAATAAAACAAAAAAATTAAAGTATGGCAACTCTATTTAACACTAAAATTTCTGCAACTTACGAGGGTCTATTTAAGACAATCGATAATGCTGCAATAACTGCTTCTTTAAAAGAATTAACAGATGGTTCAGGAAACCAATCAGGTCTTTATGTAAATAATGCAGGAGATTTTAAAGTTTCTAACATATTAGAATGGGGTTCATTAAAAGACACAGGTACGGGGGTTACAATAACTCGTTATGTAACTTCTACTGATGGAATAGAAAACTTTGATAATAACACTTCATTACCAACTACAGCAGCAGTTAAACTATATGTTGACACTAAATTTGCTACATCAGATACCTTACAGGAAGTTTTATCATTTGGCAATACAACAGGCGGAAATGATATTGTAGTTTCTGATAGTGATGACATTACGTTTACTGATTCTAGTAAAATCTTAATGGGTGCAGGTAGTGATTTACAAATCTATCATGATGCAGGAGGCGATAGTTATATTAAAGAATTAGGCTCAGGACAGTTTTATATTCAAGCTGAAAATTTTAGGTTTAAATCAGCAGATGGAACATCAAATTTAATTACTGCTAATGTTGGGGGTGCTGTTAATTTATATTACAATGACTCTAAAAAGTTTGAAACAACAAACTTAGGAGCAGAAGTAACAGGAAATCTAGTAGTTACAGGAACTATCACAGGAGCAGGTGGTTCATTCTTGCCACTTGCAGGAGGTACTATGACTGGTAGTACTTTACACGGAGATAGTGTAAAATCTATTTACGGAACAGCGTCAGATTTAGAAATTTATCACGACGGTAGTAACAGTAGAATTGATGAAACAGGAACAGGAAGTTTAATATTAAAAACAAGTGCTTTATTAGTTAGAAATCCTGCTGATAATTCTATGATAGATGCGCAGAGCGGTGGACAAGTTAGTCTTTATTACGATAGTAGTATAAAATTGTCAACTACAAACACAGGAGCAGAAATTACAGGTGCTTTATCTACTACAACAAATGTATCAGTAGGAGCAAATGCAACTTTTGTAGATAACGGAAAAGCTGTCTTTGGTAATTCTCAAGACTTAGAAATTTATCATAATACAACAACTAACTCTAATTATATTCAATCAAATGCAAGTAGACAATTAGCATTAAACCAAGATAATTTTGTTGTACTTAATCAATCAGCTAACAAAGTAATGATTAGTGCTGTTGCAGATGGTGCAGCAAACTTATTTTTTAATGATACAAAAAGAATAGAAACAGTTTTAGCAGGTGCAAAGGTTACAGGTAATTTAGAGGTAACAGGCACGATTACTGGAGCAGGTGGTTCTTTCCTACCTTTAATTGGTGGAACTATGACAGGCAATACTATCCACAATGATAATGTAAAGTCTATTTATGGAACAGCTAGTGATGGATTAGAGATATTTCACAATGGAACTAATGATTTTATTGTTTCCAAAGGGACTTATAATATATTTGAAGCAAACAATCATATATTTAGAAATCTTGCATCTAATGAAGATTACGCTAAATTTATTGGTAATGGTGCAGTTGAATTATATTACAACGGTACAAAGAAATTTGAAACTACAAACACAGGAATATCAGTTACAGGAGATGGAGTATTTACAGGTAATGTTAGTGTTCCAGATAGTGCTTTTTTATATGCAGGAACTAGCGATGACTTGTCTTTAACTCATAATGGTACTGATTCTATTATTGCAAACTCTACTGGTAATTTATATATAGACCAAGCAGCAGTAACTCAATCAATCTTTTTTAGAGTGTCTGATGCAAACGCACTAGATACAACAGCATTAACAATATCAAGAAATGCTGATGCAAGTTTTGGTAGAGATGTTACAATAGCAGGAGATTTAACTGTAAACGGAACAACAACAACTGTAAATAGCCAAACACTAGCAGTAGTTGATCCATTGATACAACTAGCAAAAGATAATACAGCTAATAGTTTAGACATTGGATTATATGGAGATTACAATGATGGTACAGATAGATTCTTAGGATTATTTTCTGATGCATCTGATAGTAATAAATTTAAACTATTTAAAGGCACAACAGTAGAACCTACAACAACAGTTGATATTGGTGGTGCAGGATATGTAGCAGCAGATTTACAGGTAGCAGGATTAGAAGCAACTAATTTTGTTAGTACAGATATTACTATTGCAGATTATATATATCACGCTGGAGATGGAGATACTTACATTGGTTTTCCTGCAGCAAACGAATTTAAATTAGTAGCAGGGGGTAATAATATAATTGCAGGAGATGTTAATGCAGCATATTTATACTATCAAGGTGGTGTTAAATTGCAAACTACAAGTACAGGGGTTAGTATAACAGGGGATGTAACTGCTACAGGAACAATACTTTCAAACACCCAATTAAAGGCAATTACTTCGTCAGGTGGAGTTAGTGGTTATTTTACAGATGCAGTAAATTCTACTTTTCAAATTAAACACGCAAGTGGACAATTACAATTTTTAAATGGTTCAAATAATATTTGGCTTACAGAAGATGGTTCAGGAAACACAACTTTTGGAGGAAATGTAGGTGTAAATGGTTCTACAACTGCTAATGTACCCATAACTGCAACTACAGGTTCAGGTTACGAAGATGTTGCTTATTTTAAATCAGCAGGAACTAATATTAATTCAAGAATAAGTTTATTCCCTACAGGAACAGGTAGTGGTGCGATAAATTCTACAGCTAATAATTTACTTTTACAAATTTCTGGAACAACTGCCTTAACTTTAGATACATCACAAAACGCAACTTTTGCAGGAGATGTTCTTTCTTCAAGCCTTACAGTTTCAAGTGCTTTAGAAGCAGGAACTTCTTTAATTAATACTAAAAACTTAAATACAGGAGGAACAGGTAGTGAACAATTTTATGTTGCTCATAGTGGTTCAGATGTTGTTTTAGGAAATGCAAGGGGTGTTTTAACTTTAGGCACAGGCTCAAATGGAACAGCAGTAGTTATAGACAGTTCTGGAAACGCAACTTTTGGTGGAAATGTAACGACAGGTCAATCATTACTTGTTAATGGAGTAGGCAATAACTCGTCTTTAACTTTAGGAGCAAATACAGGTAATTGGGTATTTACTAATGTACAAGCAAGTAGAAATTTAGAAATATCTGATTCAGATGGAACAGGTACTGTATTAACTTTAGACACTTCAGGAAACGCAACTTTTGCAGCAAGTGTTGGTGTAGGTGGTGCTCCAACAGCAGGTTATAATATAGATTCAATTCAAGATAATGCAGGATATTCAATAGTAGGCAGACACTCGTCTGGTGGTAAAGTAGGAATTTACAATAGTACAGGAGATAATGGTATTGGTACAATAAATGATTATTCAATGAATTTCTTTACTAATAATTCTGCACCTCAAGTAACTTTAACAACTGCAGGAAATTTAGGAGTAGGAACTAATTTTGTGTCGGCAAAACTTCAAGTTCATAGTACTAATGCAGGTCAGCCTACAGTACCTTTGTTTATAGTAAATGAAAGCACAACTGTTGGTACAGAAGCAAGGTTAGGTTTTGCTGCAAACACTAATGATGATGTAGGTACAAATAGATATTCATACATAAGCACCATAAACACAAGTGGCTCTAATGGTCAGGATATGGTATTTGCTACTAATGAAACAGGTGCTTCAGCAGTAGAAAGAATGCGTATTACAAGTGGGGGAGATGTTTTATTTTCTAAACAGTCATTAAATATAGGTGTTGTTGGAACAGAATTTAGAGCAAATGGTCAATCATTATTTACAGCAAATGCGGATAATCCAGTAGATTTAAACAGGTTAACAAATGATGGGGCTATTGCACTTTTTAGAAAAGATGGTGCAATAATAGGTTCTATTGGTAGTAACACAACAGGAGGAAACCCTTTATTAGATATTGCAGGAGCAACAGGAAGTAGTAATATTAGATTTTTGACTACAAATGCAGAAAGAATGCGTATAGACAGTTCAGGAAATGTGGGTATTGGAGGTTCAGCAAATGATGGTTATAGATTACAAGTTGTAGGAACAAGTCAAGACAGTACTACAATATCTATGAC
>Ga0208544_10000192_pt1 | contig 50320 bp, 43 predicted proteins | sample DEB08_DNA_9_FD_184526 | JGI IMG/M metagenome (GOLD analysis project Ga0208544, IMG submission 184526) | Aqueous microbial communities from the Delaware River and Bay under freshwater to marine salinity gradient to study organic matter... | ecosystem: Environmental > Aquatic > Marine > Coastal ... | reverse complement strand
CTGCCACCCGGCCAACGCCTTCAGCCCGTCAAGCACACGGTCCCAACCGGGGTCGAACTTGATCGGGTTGGCGGCAAACAACCGGCCAAGGGCGTCGCGCAGCGACCGATGGAACACATAGATCACGACACCGGTCGCAAAGGTGACCATCGACAGGATGAAGGCCGCGTTGACCTCCCGGAACAGGTACAGATCGACGCTGACATCGGGGCTGCCGTAGACCGCCCAAGTGCCGGGGGCCACCAACCATGCCTCGATCGTATCGGGGAACAGCCCGAAGAAAAGCCCTAGCACAGCCAAAATAAGCGGCCCGATCACCATCACCATCGGCCCCTCATGCGCAGGCTTGGGCGTGTCCGCCAGCTTGCCCAGAAAGGGTCGCAGCGCCACAATACCGGCGGCAACGAACATCAGGGCGGATGCCGCAAAGATCGTGCCGGTGACCCACAGGCTACCCTGCTCCAGACCCAGACCGGCCTTGTAAAGGAACTCCTTGCCGATGAACCCGATAAACGGAGGAATGCCTGCCATCGAAATCGCGGCCAATGCGGCGGCGACAAAGGTCAACGGCATCTTCCGCGCCAGACCGCGCAGCACGCCCACTTCGCGTGTGCCTGTGGCATGATCGACCACGCCAATCATCAAGAACAGGGCCGCCTTGTACAGCGAATGCACCACCAAGAACAGCATGGCGGCCTTTATCGCATCGCTGGTGCCAGCTCCGATGAACAGGGTCAGCGCGCCCAGCGCCATCAGGGTCGTGTAGGCCAGAACCTGCTTGATATCGGTCTGCCGCAACGCCAGCACACTTGCGAACACGGTCGTGAACCCGCCAGCAATCACAAGCGTCCAGAACCACAAATCCGTTCCGCCAAGGCCGGGGTTCATCCGCGCCATCAGGTAGATGCCCGCCTTCACCATCGTGGCCGAATGCAGATAGGCGCTGACTGGCGTGGGGGCCGCCATGGCATTGGGTAGCCAGAAATGGAACGGAAACTGCGCCGATTTCGTAAACGCGCCCGCAAGGAACAAGATCACGATCGGCACATACAACGGATGCGCGCGGATCATGTCGCCCTGCTGCAAGATCACGCTCAATTCGAACGACCCCGCCACGTTGCCCAGCAAGATCATCCCGGCCAGCAGCGCAAGGCCGCCGGTGCCCGTCACCAGCAACGCCTGCAGTGCCGAGCGTCGTGACTTGGCGCTATCGGAATTGAACCCGATCAACAGGTATGAACTGATTGTGGTTACTTCCCAGAATACGAACAGCGCCAACAGGTTATCCGACAGGGTCAAGCCCAGCATACCCACCATGAACGCCATCAGATACAGCACAAAGCGCGGATATTCCGGGTGGCTGCCCAGATATTTCGTGGAATAAAGCGTAACCAACGTCCCGATGCCGGTAATCAGCAACGCGAACGTCAGGGACAGCCCGTCAATCATCACCGACAGGCGAATATCCAGCGATGGAACCCACTCGGTCGCCAGCAAGATGACGTCGCCGTCCGATACGGCCGGTACAAACCCAAGGAAATACGCAAACAATGCCGCCGGGATCAGGACCGAAATCCATCCCGCCGGGCCGCCCGCCATACGCGGCACCTCTGCTCCCCCTGCCTCAGCCACTCTTGCTCACCCTTCGTGTTTCGCGGCTCGTCATTGGCGACCGCAGATCGTTTCGGGTTGATCTACCCGGTTCGGTTCAAAGGTTACAGTGCCACATCCAACGACACCGGACTGATGAAGCCTTCGGGCTTCACCGCGATCACTGAACACCGCACGCGGCTCAGGATCGTTTCGGCCGTATTGCCCATGATGAAGCCGGCAATCCCCGTGCGGCCCACGGTGCCCATCACGATCAGATCGACGGCCTCCGCTACGGCATATTCCGCGATCACATCGCCCGGATTGCCCCTGATCAGATGCACATCTTGCGGGTCCACTTGTGGATAATGCGCCATCAGCGCGTCCAGACGCGCCTTGGCGGCCTCGCGTTCCTTTTCCACCAGTCGGTCAACCTCACCCTTGTAGGCCGAGGTATAGCGCCCATTCCGCAGTGCCTGCTCCTCGTGCAGATGCCATGCATGGGCCACATGGGTCTTTGCCCCATCCACATCACCAAGGCTTGTCGCCAGATCCATCACCAACCGGTCCAGTCCATCGCGGGCGGCATCCCCGGTCGGCGCCGGGTCGACGGCGGCCAAAATCGTATCGAAATGCGCGTCGCCAGCGCCCATCAGCATCCACACCGGACAGGGGCATTTGCGTAGCAGGTGCATGTCGAAACCGCGCATGATGCCGCGCCCGTGGCCCGCGTCCGTCGCGCCCTTGATCACGATGTCATGGCCTTCGCGCAGGACCATCTTGATCACCTCGACAAAGGGGCTGCCTTGCAACACGGCCTCCGACACCTCCACGCCCTCGGCGCGGACCGCATCTGCCAGTCTGGTCAACCGGTCGCGATGGTAGGCGATCACGTCTTCTTCGATCTCGGGCCCGCGCCGTCCGGGCAGCGCCGCCAGAAGCCGCCCCAATTCACCGGGCGCCGCATCGATCACATCCACCATCGTCAGGGCCGCGCCGTTCAGCTTTGCCAGATGCACGGCGCGCATCAAGGCAACCTCATGCAGGCTGTCCTCGGTCACGACCGCAACAATGCTCTTGAACCGTTTCATGGCTATCTCCCCCGCGTCTGGGATGGCAAATAGGGGTAGCTTGTCGATAGGTCCAATCGAAACTATAGAGGTGTTTGATAGAAAGCTTCAATCATGCCCACAATTCAGCAACTCAAATATCTGGTGGCCGTCGCCGATACGCTGCATTTTCGCCGTGCGGCTGAGCGGGCGCATGTGACCCAACCCACCCTGTCGGCACAGTTGGCCACGCTCGAGGCGAATTTGGGGGTGCAACTGGTCGAACGCTCGCGTTCCCGCGTGGTTTTGACCCCCGAAGGCGTGCAGATTACCGCCCGCGCCCGCACCATCTTGCGTGAAGTCGGCGAAATCGTTGAACTGGCCCGCCGTGGCAGCCAGCCCCTTGGAGGTACGATCCGCGTAGGCGTTGTCCAATCGCTTGGGTCGTACCTGCTTCCCCTTGTGATTCCCGACCTGCATGCCAGCCACCCGGACCTCAGGCTCTATGTCCGTGAAGGTCTGGCCGCCGATCTGCTGACCCGGATCGACGATGGCCTGTTGGACCTTTTGTTCTTTCCCCTGCCCGTTGCAGGTGCCGATCTGGACACCGCGCGCTTGTTCCGCGAACCTTTGCAGGTCGTTACCGCCACCGACCACCCCCTTGCCAAGCAACCCAAAATCGCCCGCGAGCAATTGCGCGGCGAAACCATTCTGACGCTTGAACCGGGCCACCGATTGCACGAACAGGTCCGCCAAATCTGCGCCGATACCGGGGCGGAGCTCAGTCTGGATTACGAAGCGACATCGCTGGACACGATCCGCCAGATGGTGGCGATGGGGCTGGGAATATCCCTGCTTCCCGCACTCTATGTCCGGTCCGAGGTGCGGCCCAACGCGCTTGTCACCGCACGTCCGCTTTCGGGGCCGCAGCCGTTTCGCGCGGTCGGCATGGTCTGGCGCAAACGGACGGCCCGCGCCGAAGAATACGTGGAACTGGCGCAAATCCTGCGCCGGATCCTGCGCGACACCGCCCCAGAAGTCACCGTTGTGGAATGATCGACCAAGGTCCGGATGGCCTCACCCAAACCGACGGCAGGGGAAAGGATGACACCATCCGGAATTGGCGGGCTGCAGGTCCGTGAGCGCCGGAAGGGACATCAACCAGCTTTGCAACCCAACCACCGACCCGACGCGCGTGCCCACGTCCGGTCGATAGACACCCTTGGTCTGCCATTGGGATAGCGCAGGTCTTGAATAGGGTAAATGATGCATTACGTTCAAAATCGATTGGAAAAACCTAACGAAGGTGCCATGCCCATTTCCGTGCCCCCCATCACCCTCCGGCAGTTGCGTTATCTGACCGCCTTGGAGGAGACCGGCCATTTCCGTGAGGCGGCAGAAAGCTGCGGCATCTCGCAGCCGTCGCTTTCCGTGCAGATCAAGACGCTGGAGGAAGCGCTTGGGTTGATCCTTGTGGAACGGGGGCGCGGCCACGTCAGGCTTACCCTTGCCGGGCGCGAGGTCTCGGGCCGGGCGCGCAGCATTCTGGACGCCACGCAGGGCATTCTTGATCTGACGGTCCTGCTGCAATCGGGCCTTGGCGGCACCATCAGGTTGGGCACGTCGGCCACGCTTGGCCCTTACTTCATGCCCCATGTGGTGGGCGACCTGCACCGCACTCATCCTGACCTCAGGCTTTATATCCGCGAGGCCGCCCCGCGCGATCTGCTGCGCGAATTGAACGACGGGATGCATGACCTGATCTTGACGCAACTGCCCATAGCGGGGGCCACGCTGACCACCACGCGGCTGTTCAGGGAACCGCTGGCCCTTGCCATGCCCGCCGATCATCCGTTGGCTGCCCGGACATCGCTGGACGGGCCGGATCTGGCGCAACAGACCATCTTGTCGCTGTCCCCATCCTACGCGCTCCACGATCAGATTTCGGCGCTTTGCGTCGAAACGGGCGCCGCACTGTCGCGCGATTACGAAGGCACCTCGCTGGATGCGCTGCGGCAGATGGTGGCAATGGACATGGGCCTGACGTTCCTTCCCGCCCTCTATGTCAAATCCGAGATCGAAGGCCGGGCGCAAGATGTTGTCGTCCGACCGTTCCGTGGCCGGCGTTTTGCACGATCCATCGGGTTGGTCTGGCGCGCCTCCAGCGGCGCGGGGCCGGCTTATGAACGGCTTGCCATGGTCATGCGCGACACCGCCCGCCGCTTTCCCGAATTGGTGATCGAGGGTTAACGCCGCATAAATAGGTTACAAAGATTCGCGTTTTCGCGTTTTTTCGTAACCTATTTTTTTGCCGTCATGACCCAATAGGCCCTTGCGCGCCCCGCCCGCCTCTGCCCCAATCCCTGTCCGGAGGGGAGCTGGGACCGTCAATGCACATCGATGCCCTGCAATATTGCAACTGGTCGCGCGACATCTTTGAACAGATGCGCGCGGGCAATGTGGACTGCGTGCATGTCACCTTATCCTATCACGAGAATTTTCGTGAGACCGTCCTGCAGATGGAGGCTTGGAACCAACGGTTTGCCGATCATGGTGACCTGATCATGCTGGCCTACTCCACCGACGATATCCGGGCCGCCAAGGTCGCAGGCAAAACGGCCATCATCTATGGCACCCAGACCCCCGCACCCATCGAAGATGACATTCGGCTGCTGGAAATCCTGCACCGGCTTGGCCTGCGAGTTATGCAATTAACCTATAACAATCAGAGCCTTCTGGCGACCGGCTGCTATGAAGATACCGACACAGGCCTGACCCGCATGGGCCGCGAGGTGGTGACCGAGATGAACCGCCTTGGCATCGTCGTCGACATGTCCCATTCCGCCGACCGCTCCACGTTGGAGGCCATCGACCATTCGGCCCAGCCGGTCGCCATTACCCATGCCAACCCGGAATGGTGGCACCCCGCCCGCCGCAACAAGCCCGATAACGTCCTGAAATCATTGACGGACCGTGGCGGCATGTTGGGGTTTTCGATGTATCCACATCATCTCAGGAATGGCAGCGAGTGCACCCTTGCCAGCTTTTGCGAAATGATCGCCGAAGCGGCCGACCGTTATGGAGCGGCCAATCTGGGGATCGGATCCGACCTGTGCCAAGATCAACCCGATAGCGTGGTCGAATGGATGCGCGTGGGCCGCTGGACCAAGCAGATTGACTATGGCGAAGGCTCTGCCAGCGCCCCCGGATTTCCACCGCAACCCTTGTTCTACAGGGATAATAACGACTTTTTGGGCCTCGCCGCCGGATTGGCGCACGTCGGATTTGACCAATCCGAAATCGATGGCATCATGGGGGGGAACTGGCTCCGCTTCTTCGACAGGGTATTCCCCGGCCATGGATGACCTGAAACAAAACGCGCCCAGCCCGCTTTCGGGGCATATGCGCCCACCGGAAATGGTGATGCAACTGGACCGGATGGGTGCCAGTTTCCCGACGCGATTGAGCTTTCTGCGGACCTTGATCCGCCGACTTCATCAAGATAAATCAAGTGTTTCCCGACACTTGTGGGATATGGACGCAAACGGTTATGGGCGTGCCGTTTACACGATCACCATAGGGCGGCACGATTATTCCCTGGTCTGTTTCGCCCATCATTTGGACCCCGAGGATCGGACGGATCGCGTGATAGCCGAAAAATGGGACGCGACCTTCACGCTTTATGACGGCATCCCGACCACGGCCGATCTGGACCGGCTGCAAGCCAATGTTCCCCTGCAAGAAGCCGGGCGGGTCGGTCCGCGCGAACTGGTGCTGAGCCGCGCCAACAAGTCCGTCCGCCTGTTTGAAGATGTCGTCGCCACATTGGCCGCCGGTCAGCAACCGGACCTGCAAAAGCTCTTTGATACCGGTTACTTGATGCGAACGACCGCCGTTTATGGCAATGGCAAGTTCGGTTTGGCAGATCGTGCGGCGCTAGCGGATCGGGACGGGCTGACGGGTGCGTTTCAGGTTGAAATGCTGACCGTGTGGCTGATCCGTGGGTTTACCCATGATCTGGCCGATCACGTCGCCCGTGCCCGCGCGCCCGACACTGCGGTTACCTTGTCCGCGCCCAGCAAGCGCGCGCTTGGCATCGGCAATTCGACGGGTCTGGGCATGGCGCCCTTTGTCATTGCGCATCCCGCGCTTGTTCACGCATGGGTCAGCGCCCGTGAAAGCGCACTTGCGCTGGTGCGCGCGCTACCCGCCGCCAGCAGGGCCGAAATTGCCGCCTTCGACGCCGCGTTGCGCAAGGCAAGGGATCATGTGGCGGTGTGGGTCGTTCCAGACCCCCTGCAAATGGACCGCATAAACCAGTTGCAGGGCGATCTGACAGCCCTTGCCGCGTTGTTGAAGACCGGCTTTCTGTCTGGTCCGAACCCATGGGACCGGCTTCATCAGGCCGCCAGCGCTTATGGGCTGGAGGCGCAGGAATGCATCGCTGCCCTGACACTGGAACCTTACGGAGATCTGATCGACGAACTGGCCGATGGCATGCAGGCCGGCGTGCCCGAACGGCTGGATGGCGCCATGACCGTGGGCACCCTGCGCGCGCTGATCAAGACGATGTATCAGTGGGCTCTCAAGATTGATTTTCGCCTGCCGTCGGCCACGCATCAATTCTGGTACGTGTCCGAGGAAAAGGCCGAGCCGCGCCTTGGCGTGCGGACCGAGGAGCCGGGGGGCGATCTGGAATTGCCATTGGATGTTGCCCGGCAGGTTCAACGCCTGATGCTGGTCTTGCGCGACCGCGACCGCGACGAGCCCGTTGCATTGTTACTGGCCGCACGCCCGGATCTGCGCCATATCGTCGAGCGGGTGCAGATGAGCCTGCGCTATCCATTCGGCGAGGTGCAGGGCAACCTGATCTGTGAAACCTGCCGCCCGATTGACCTTTTGCGGTTCAAACTGGCGTTTTTCGGGGCCAGCCGCTTTGACCCCAAGTCAGACCGCTGGACGCGCATCACCCTGTGTCAGGGCGCACCATTGCACGACGAGATTGCGACTGCGGATCCCGATGGCTGGGCGTTCTATGCGCCGATGGCCACCGGATGACCGCGCCTTCCCTGAACGAGGTCGCGCGTCAGGTGACGGGCGCGGCACAGGGGCTGGGATGGCCCACCGGCATCTCGCGCGATGTGGGGGCGGCGGCGGCATGGCTCTGCGGGGCTGCGGGCGTTGACGGCGTGCAAAATGCGATGGATGCCTTGACGGGCGCGCGCAACCGCCCCGAACTGAGGCGCGGGGATAACGGGCGCTGGCACCTGCGCGGACCGACCACACTGACCCTGCCATCGGCGCTGGATCTGGCCTTGACCGGAGAGACAACCGTCATCGTGGAACAGCCCGACAGCCCCATGCTGGCCTTTGGCCTGTGCGGCTGGGCCGCGCAGCAGACCGGACGCATCGTGGTCATGGAGGGCGCGGTGACCGCGCGGATCTATGGCGGCAAGATCGATGGGCCGCCGCATCTGGTTCCCGGTGCCGACCTGACCCTGTTTGCCGCCGGCCCCGCCAAGACTAGGCCGGCCCCACGCATCAGCCGGGCCTTTCCGGACCCAACCGCATGGGCCGCCGCGCAACATGCTGCCGCGCAAATGCGCGTTCCCGCCACCGCAGCGTCCCGAGAACGCGGCGCAGGGCCAGTCGGCATTGACGCGGATTGATCTGCCGTCAAGAGTATCTTCATGAATGAAAAAATGAATTTGGACGAAGTAGAGGCCTTGGCCCGGGACGCCCTGAAAAGGGCGGGTGCCAGCGCATCAGCAGCAGCGTCCGTCGCCAGATCCACACGCGCCGCCGAACGTGACGGCATCCGCAGTCACGGCCTGATGTATGTGCCGATCTATGCCGAGCACCTGCGCTGTGGAAAGGTCATCGGCGATGCCGCCCCAGTGGTGGACCGGCCCCGCCCCGGCGCGATCAGGGTCGATGCCGGTGCGGGCTTTGCCCATCCCGCAATCGACGCGGGGTTGCCAGACCTGATCAGCGCCGCGCGGGAACTTGGTGTGGCGACCATGACAGTCCATGACAGCTACAACTGCGGCGTCCTTGGTCATCATGCAGAACGCATTGCCGAGGCAGGTCTGCTGGGTCTTTGTTTTACAAACGCGCCCGCATCGATCGCGCCGGTCGGCGGGCAATTGCCCGTAATCGGTACAAATCCGTTTGCCTTGGGTGTCCCCGGCTCGGACGGGGTGGCGTTCGTGATCGACCAATCCGCGAGCGCCATCGCCAAATCCGAGATCATCCTGCGTGCCCGCGAAGGCCGGTCGATCGAACCGGGATGGGCTTTGGACCGAGACGGCAACCCCACAACAGACGCCCAAAGCGCGCTCAAGGGCTCCATGCTGCCTGCGGGTGGCCAAAAAGGGTTTGGGGCTGGATTGATGGTCGAAGTTTTTGCCGCAGCACTGGCTGGCGCCACGCTGGGCAAGGATGCCTCGCCGTTCTCAGGGCCACTGGGCGGACCGCCACGGACGGGACAGTGTTTTATCGCACTCGACCCCGGGCCGCTATCCGGCGGCGGCTTCGCCGACCGAATCGCGGCGCTGGCCGCAGCCATCGACGGACAGGACGGTGCCCGGCTTCCCGGCAGCCGTCGCCACGCCGCGCGCGCCCGCACAGAGACCGAGGGCATCTCGGTGCCCATCGATCTGCTTGACCGCATCATCAACGCCTGAGGGAAACCGGATGCCCGACTCGCCGCTCAAAGGTGTGACCCTCAGGGGGCTCGAGGTGTTCGAAGCGCTGGCGCGCAGCGGATCGGTTGCGATTGCCTCTGATCAACTGGGCATGAGCGCACCCGCCGTATCGCAGCAAATGAAGAACCTTGATGTGGCCTTGGGGGTGGAACTGATGGATCATTCCCGCCGCCCGATGACCCTGACCCCGGCTGGACGCCTGTTTCTGAGCCGCGCTGAAATGGCCCTGTCGGCCCTGCGGATGGGGCACCGTGACCTGACGACGCTGGATCTATCGGACCTGTCCTCTCTGGCGCTTGGCGTGATTGACGATTTCGAGAACGAAGTGACGCCACTTTTGGCCACGCGTCTGGCCGACACCATGACGGCCTGCGCCTTTCGCCTGCAAACCGGGGCCAGTCACACGCTGCACGCCCAGATCGCCCGGCGTGAACTGGATATCGCGATCTGTGCCGCCGCCGAGGCGCAACCCCCCGCCACCCGCGCCTACCCGCTGCTGGAAGATCCCTATATTCTGGCCGTACCCCACGGGATCGATGTCAGCGGCGGACTGGAGGCGCTGGCCAGCCTGACATTCCTGCGCCGCGACCCCGATCAGGTAATGGGCCAGCAGATCGAGCGCTATCTGACCCGCCACCGCCTGAGCCTGCCGCAACGCTTCGAGATGGACAGCAACCAATCGATCAGCGCCCTGGTGGCTGGCGGGACCGGCTGGACCATCACGACGCCACTCAGCCTGCTGCGCGCCGGTCGCTTTGCCAGTGGGATCGACGCACACCCCCTCCCCGGTGAGGCGATGGCGCGGCAGATCATGTTGTATGCAACCTCCGACTGGACTGGCGACATCCCCGCACAGATCGCCAACCTAGTGCGCGAACTGTCAGAGCGTCATTTTGTCAGTCAGGGGGCACAACGCATGCCATGGCTGGGCGATACGTTCCGCGTGCTCCACTAACTGACAGCGCGTGCCGCAAGCGCCGGGGGGGCCGCCCTTGGCGGCGGGGGCTGGCCCCCGGCCCGCGTGCGGCCCGTGATGGTCGCTGATGTCAAACTGCTGGCAATTTGCGGTTGGAAAAACATCCCCGCAATCGTCAAACGCGACGTTGCAGGTCCACGCGCGTGGCGATCCCAGCCTGCGATCCACGGATCAGTATCATCGCGCAGTCAAATTCCACAACGGGCCGATTTGGCGCATGATTCTTGCGTGCCCTTCATGGCGCCGGCTGGAACATGCGCATTTGCCGCAGCGCCCAGCGGTGCGTTTTGTCGCTGCGCTGCCGCAACGCGGAGCCGATGTCCGGCGCTAACACGATCAGGGACAGATCGACGGCGGCCCACAAATGTTCACGAAACCGTTATTTTTGTCACGAACTTTACCGTTTCTGCGTTGCAGTGTAATTTTAGATTACAGAAAAATGCCGTGAACTCAGGAACATGTTCTGAAATCGACTGCGGAATGGCATGTTGTGCCTGCGCTCGGACGGATAACTTCGACGATACGAAGGCACCTCGGAACGCATCCGGATGGACAGACCATCGCGCCGATAGTGGGAACAGAGGCTGTTTGCGCAAGGTGCCATTCGGAACAGGAGGTTGGGGAGGCTAACCGGAACGAAATCGCCCGTCAGGGCAACGCAGATACGCAAGGCGAAGACCCCTTGTCCGTAGCCTGCAAGACGCGCGGAAGGCACCGTCCTTCCAAAACGGCTCGGCGCGTCTTGCCACTCCGTCCGAGCCGTTACTCTTGAGGGAGAGAGACATTGCCTAAGGATAACCAGAATTTTCCCGATGTGCTGGCCAATGCCCACATTGATGCCGCCAGCTACGAGGAAATGTATGCCGCTTCGATCAATGATCCTGAGGCGTTCTGGGGTGAGCACGGCAAGCGGATCGACTGGATCAAGCCGTATACCAAGGTGAAGGACACGTCGTTCGCCCATGACGACGTCCACGTGAAATGGTTCGAAGACGGCACGTTGAATGTGGCCGCAAACTGCATTGACCGCCATCTGGCGACGCGCGCCGGGCAGACCGCGATTATCTTTGAGCCCGACAGCCCCGACGACGAGGCGCTGCACATCACCTATGCGCAATTGGCCGAGCATGTCGGGCGGTTCGGAAATGTCCTGAAGGATTGTGGCGTCAAGAAGGGCGACCGCGTCGTTCTTTACATGCCGATGATCCCCGAAGCAGCCTATGCGATGTTGGCATGCGCACGGATCGGTGCGGTTCATTCGATCGTGTTCGCGGGCTTTTCGCCCGATGCGCTGGCAGCCCGGATCAATGGGTGCGGCGCGAAACTTGTCATTACATCGGACGGCGCACCGCGCGGCGGACGCGTCACCGAGTTGAAGGACAACGTCAACAAGGCGCTGCTGCACAACGTCATCGACACCAAGTGCCTTGTGGTCAAGCGCACCGGCGACCAAGTCTCTTGGGTGGGCGGTCGGGACATCTGGTATGACGATGTGGCCGCGCGCGTCAGCGCCGACTGTCCGCCTGAGGAAATGAACGCCGAAGATCCGCTGTTCATCCTTTATACATCGGGCTCAACCGGGCAGCCCAAAGGTGTTGTGCATACCACCGGCGGTTATCTGGTCTATGCGTCGATAACCCATGAGTACGTATTCGACTACCACGAGGGCGATGTGTTCTGGTGCACCGCAGATGTCGGTTGGGTGACGGGTCACAGCTATATCGTCTATGGCCCGCTGGCCAACGGGGCGACCACGCTGATGTTCGAGGGTGTGCCGACCTACCCGGACGCGGGGCGGTTCTGGGCGGTATGCGAAAAGCACAAGGTCAACCAGTTCTATACCGCACCCACCGCCATTCGTGCGCTGATGGGCAAGGGCACATCCTTCGTCGAGAAATACGATCTGTCGTCGCTCAAGCTGTTGGGCACGGTGGGTGAGCCGATCAATCCCGAAGCGTGGAACTGGTATAACGAAAACATCGGCAAGGGCCGTTGCCCGATCGTGGATACCTGGTGGCAGACCGAAACCGGCGGTCACATGATGACGCCGCTTCCCGGTGCCCATGTGCTGAAGCCCGGCGCGGCGCAAAAGCCGTTCTTCGGTGTGAAACCTTTGGTGCTGGAACCCACCACGGGCGAGGTTGTCGAGGGCAATGGCGTCGAGGGCGTTCTGGTGATCGCCGACAGTTGGCCCGGCCAGATGCGGACCATCTATGGCGATCACGATCGCTTTGTGGCGACGTATTTCAGCGACTACAAAGGCTATTACTTTTCGGGCGACGGTTGCCGCCGGGATGAAGACGGCGATTACTGGATCACCGGTCGTGTCGACGATGTGATCAACGTATCGGGTCATCGCATGGGCACCGCCGAAGTCGAAAGCGCGCTGGTCGCACATGAAGCCGTGTCCGAGGCGGCGGTTGTCGGCTACCCACATCCGATCAAGGGACAAGGTATCTATTGCTACGTCACCTTGATGAACGACGAGACGCCGACCGATGAATTGAAGAAGGCGCTGAGCGATTGGGTCCGGCAAGAAATCGGGCCGATTGCCAAGCCTGACGTCATCCAGTGGGCGCCGGGCCTTCCGAAGACGCGGTCGGGCAAGATCATGCGCCGTATCCTGCGCAAGATCGCCGAGAACGATTTTGGCAGCCTTGGCGACACCTCGACACTTGCGGACCCGTCCGTCGTGGACGAGCTGATCGAAAACCGGACCAAAGCGTGAGCGGCATGATGAAAGACGCGTCATCCCACACCCGTCCCGTGAACCTGATCTTGCTGGGCCCTCCGGGGGCCGGCAAGGGAACGCAGGCCCGCATGCTGGAACAACGTTTCGGTCTGGTCCAGTTGTCCACCGGCGACCTGTTGCGTGGCGCGGTTGCGGCCGGGACTGCGGCAGGCAAGGCCGCAAAGGCCGTGATGGAAGCCGGGGAACTTGTTTCGGACGAGATCGTGCTGGCGGTGTTGAAAGATCGGCTGGACGCGCCCGATGTGGCCGCCGGAACGATCCTGGACGGCTTTCCGCGCACCGCCGCGCAGGCCGAGGCGCTGGACGCGCTTTTGGCCGAGCGGGGGCAAAAAATCGACGCGGTCATCAGTCTGGAAGTCGATGACGAGGCGATGGTGGCCCGGGTGGCCGGTCGCTTCACCTGCGCCGCTTGCGGCGAAGGTTATCACGACGACTTCAAGCCGCCTTCGGTCGCGGGCGTCTGTGACAAATGCGGCGGCACGGAAATGATCCGCCGCGCGGACGACAACGCCGAAACGGTCCGCACGCGGTTGGGGGCGTATCACGCCCAGACCGCGCCGCTGATCAGCTATTACGCATCGCGCAAGGTGTTAACGCGGGTGCCCGCCATGGGCGCCATCGACGACATCGCGCGCGATCTGGGTGCCATCATCGGGAAAGTGACCGCAGGCACCTGAAGGAATTCGCCGTCGCCCCCGAACGCAGATTTGGGGGCGACGGCGATTATAAGCTTACCGAGTCAGGAGGGCGCGGTAGGCACGACAATCGAAGGGAGTAGTCTATGGCCGATAAGCCAAACAACAACGCCTACTGGTCGGCAAACATTCGTCTGGTCACCATCTGTCTGGTGATCTGGGCGGTTGTTTCCTACGGGTTTGCGATTCTGCTTCGCCCGATGCTTTCTGGCATCGCGGTGGGCGGCACAGATCTGGGCTTCTGGTTTGCCCAGCAAGGTTCAATTCTCGTGTTTCTTGTCCTGATCTTCTTCTACGCATGGCGTATGAACAAGTTGGACAAGGAACATGGCGTGGACGAGTGAAGGGACGGACCTGAACCATGGATCAAACAACACTCAATATTATCGTCGTGGGGCTGTCATTCTGCCTCTACTTCGGTATCGCGATCTGGGCCCGAGCGGGTTCCACATCTGAATTTTATGCTGCGGGTCGCGGCGTAAACCCGGTGATCAACGGGATGGCAACGGCGGCTGACTGGATGTCGGCGGCCTCGTTCATCTCGATGGCAGGCCTTATCGCCTTCGTCGGCTATTCCAACTCGACCTTCCTCATGGGTTGGACGGGCGGCTACGTGCTGATGGCGATGCTGCTGGCGCCCTACTTGCGCAAGTTCGGCAAGTACACGGTGCCGGAATTCATCGGTGACCGCTATTACTCCACCGCCGCACGCATGGTGGCGGTTGTCGCGCTTATCGTGATTTCGGTGACCTACGTTATCGGTCAGATGACCGGTGCCGGCGTTGCCTTCTCGCGCTTCCTTGAAGTCGACGTGACCACCGGCCTTTATATCGCTTCGGCCACGGTGTTCGTTTACGCCGTTCTGGGCGGCATGAAGGGCATCACCTATACGCAGGTGGCGCAGTATGTCGTGCTGATCATCGCCTACACCATCCCGGCGATCTTCATCTCGCTGCAGCTGACCGGCAACCCGATTCCGGGTCTGGGCCTGTTCTCGAACATGGCACCGGGCACGGCAGGCGCAGGCACACCGCTGTTGGTGACGCTTGATGGTCTGGTGACCGATCTGGGCTTCAACCAGTACACCACCGGGTCTTCGCCGTGGTTGATGGCGCTGTTCACACTGTCGCTGATGATCGGTACCGCCGGTCTGCCGCACGTGATCATCCGCTTCTTCACGGTGCCCAAGGTCGCTGATGCCCGCTGGTCCGCCGGTTGGGCATTGGTGTTCATCGCGCTGCTATATCTGACGGCCCCGGCCGTCGGTGCCATGGCACGTCTGAACATCATGACCACGATGTGGCCAAACGGCGTGGAAGGCGAAGCCGTCGCAGTCGACGACTTGCCCGATTGGTTCGAAACCTGGCAGGTCACCGGCCTGTTGGGCGTCGAAGACAAGAACGGCGATGGCCTGATCCAGTACTACAACGAAAGTGGTGCTGGCATGGCCGAACTGGCGGCCGAGCGTGGCTGGGCAGGCAACGAGTTGATCACGTTCAACCGTGACATCCTTGTTCTGGCCAACCCGGAAATTGCAAACCTGCCGGGTTGGGTGATCGCGTTGATCGCTGCCGGTGGTCTGGCGGCTGCTCTGTCCACTGCGGCAGGTCTGTTGCTGGCAATTTCGTCTGCCATCAGCCACGATCTGATCAAGTCCACACTGAACCCGAACATCTCGGAAAAGGGTGAACTGCTGGCTGCACGTATCTCCATGGCTGGCGCGATCGTACTGGCAACCTATCTGGGTCTGAACCCGCCGGGCTTTGCGGCCCAAACGGTGGCCCTTGCGTTCGGTCTTGCGGCGGCATCGCTGTTCCCGACGCTGATGATGGGTATCTTCTCCAAGCGCATGAACTCTGCCGGGGCGACCTGGGGGATGCTGGCGGGTCTGATCTCGACCTCTCTGTATCTCTTCGCTTATCTGGGCGTGTTCTTCATTCCCGGAACCGCTTGGCTGACGTCGGATCAATACCTGTTCGGTATTCCGCCGACCCACTTCGGCCCGATCGGCGCAGTGCTTAACTTTGCTGTCGCCTTTCTGGTCAGCCGTGCAACGGCGGCCCCGCCGGAGCACATTCAGGAGCTGGTTGAATCGGTCCGCATTCCACGCGGTGCCGGCGCGGCAATGAACAAGTGATCGGCTGACACAGCCAATGCAGGGCTGGCCGCAACGCTGGCCCTGTTTACAACAAGGGCGCACCCCGTCTTGTCGGGTTGCGCCCATCGCATTCACAAGCAAGGCGGACCCGGCCTATGCCCCACGATATCGCGCGTTTTCTGGCACAGTCTCACCCTTATGACAGCCTGCCACCGGACGATCTGACCGCGCTGTCGCATGCGGTGACGGCGGTGGATTACCCCGAAGGAACACAAGTCTACCGCGTTGGCGAACCGGTGTCGGCATTGTGCCTGATCGTGGAGGGGCGGATTGATATCACCGATCCGACCGGCGAATTGCTGTCGATCCTCGGGCCTCGCAATTCATTTGGCGAGCGCGGACTGATGCGGGACGGGATCGCCCCGGTCAACGCCATCGCGACCGAACCGACCCGCGTGATCAACATACCGGCCGCGACCTTCCATGCGCTGGTCGACAAACACCCAAGCTTCAGGCGCTTCTTCGACCGCACCCGCCCGACACAGGCCCGCAGGCAAGACCTGACGACCATGGCGCTGGCCGAGATGATGACGCCCAGCCCCCTGACCTGCCCGCCCGGCACGACCATTCGGGCAGCGGCGGGTCTGATGCGCGACCGGCGCGTCAGCTGTATTCTGGTGACAAGCGGCGACAGCCTGCAGGGCATCGTCACGACGCGCGACCTGACCAACAAGGCCATGGCCGAAGGGCTGCCCCTGGACACGCCTGTTGACGCCATCATGACTGTAAACCCCGTCACCCTGCCCCCATCGGCGTTAGTGTCCGATGTACTACATGCGATGGTGGAACGCGGCATCACACACATGCCGGTGACGGATGGCAAACGCTTGGTCGGGATACTGACCCAGACCGACCTGACGCGGTTTCAAGCCACATCATCGGCCGCGCTGATTCAGGAAATCGCCCAAGCATCAAGCCCCGCCGCGCTGGCCCAGATCGTACACCGCATCCCGCAACTTCTGGTGCAACTGGTTGGCGGGAACAACGCACATCAGGTCGTCACCCGCCTGATCACCGATATCGGCGATGCCACCACCCGCCGTCTGCTGACACTGGCCGAGGCAAAGCTGGGGCCGCCGCCTGTCCCCTACCTTTGGCTGGCTTGCGGCAGTCAGGGGCGCCAAGAACAAACCGGCGTCAGCGATCAGGACAATTGCCTGATACTGGATGATGCCGCGACCCCCGAAGACGATGCGTATTTTGCCGCGCTGGCCCGGTTCGTGAGCGACGGACTGGACGCGGCGGGATATTTCTATTGTCCGGGAGACATGATGGCCACCAATCCGCAATGGCGCCAACCCCTGCGCGTCTGGCGGCAGTATTTCGACCGCTGGATCGCCACCCCCAACCCCGAGGCGCAGATGCTGGCATCGGTCATGTTCGACCTGCGCCCAATTGGCGGGACCGATACCCTGTTCGCCGACCTGCAGGCCGACACGTTGGCGAAAGCCGCCAAGAATTCGATCTTCGTGGCGCACATGATTTCAAACTCGTTGAAGCATCACACACCGCTTGGCTTGTTCCGTGGCTTTGCCACCGTCCGATCCGGCGAGCACAAGAACACAATCGACCTCAAGCATAACGGTGTCGTGCCGGTGGTCGATCTTGGCCGCATCTATGCGCTGCGCGGTCAATTGACCGTGGCCAATACCCGTGCCCGGCTGGAGGCGGCGGTTGACGCACGCCTCATATCGTCGACCGGTGGCCGCGACCTGATTGACGCCTACGACATGATCGCCGATATCCGGCTGGCCCATCAGGCCGCGCAGATCAAACGCGGGGAAAAGCCGGATAACTTCATGGCGCCGACGGACCTGAGCGATTTCGAACGTAGCCACTTGCGCGATGCGTTCGTGGTCATCAAGACGATGCAATCCGCCGCCGGTTCGCGCGGCGGCCCCCTGACCTGAGCGAAAGGCATTTGCCCCCATGATCTATACGCTGATTGGCACCTTTGTGGCGGGCTTTGCCGGCGCGGGCTTTGTCCTGATGCTGCGGTTTCTCTACAAGGAACGCATTCCAAAGGGCGCAACACCGGTTGCCGCAGGCCTGTGCATGTTGGCCGCCACCATCGGCAGCGAATACAGTTGGTATGGAAACACCCACGCCAATCTGCCCGAAGGGATGGAGGTGGTAACAGTGCGCGATCAGCAAAACTGGTATCGGCCGTGGACCTTCGTGGCCCCCTATGTAACCGCGTTCGTCGCCATCGACCGATTGTCAGAGCGGACGAATGAGGCCGTGCCCGATGTGCATTTGTTGAACTTCTACCTGTTTCAGCGGTTCAATGCGGCGGTCGAGATGCCGACACTGGTCGATTGCACCGAACGGACCCGGGCCAGTGTGATCGACGGCTTGGAATTTGACGATGATGGACGGCCCCTGAATGTCCAGTGGACGACAGTGGCCGCGGATGACGCGCTTGTTCTGGCAGCCTGCGAAGGAACGGGGGCTGCCACCAACTAAGTCACAGGCATGTTTGCGACCGGGAGGGGCCGCAACAGCCGTAATCGCGGGCAGGAGGAGGCCCGCCGCCCATGTTCATGCACCTGAGCCTGCGTCTGCGTATTTTCTTGTTCTTCGCCCTGCTGGCGATTGGGGCCGCCAGTCTTGTGGTCGGGGGACTGATCCTTGGTTATTTGCGGCTGGGCGAGGCGCATGCGTTGTCGTCCTTCATCATTGCGGGCGTCGTCGCCGTGATCGCGATCCTTGGGCTGACCACTTGGATGTGGGTGATGTTCGATGAGAACGTCGCGCGCCCCGTGGAGCGTCTGGCCGCGGAAATGCGCGCCCGCGCCCACACCGATGTGGCGCACGCGATTGACGATGCCCCGGCGCGCTATCTGGGCGATCTGGCCCCGGCGGCACAGGCCGTGGCCGCCAACCTGACCGAAACACGCAACGCGATGGCAATGGCCGTGGGCCGCGAAACCGCGCGGTTAAGCCTTGAGAAATCGCGGCTTGAGACGTTGTTGGCAGAGGTGCCAGATGGCGTGATGTTCTGCACGCCCCAGCACACCGTCGCGCTTTACAATAGTCAGGTGCGCGGCATTCTGGGTGCCACGGACGCCCTTGGCCTGAACCGCCCGCTTGCGGGATTGCTGTTACCGGGTCCGATCTTGCAGGCCTATGACAGGTTGCTGCGCCATGAGCCGGATCAAGGCGCCGACATCTTGTGCGCCACGCGGGAAGGGGCGCGCCTTCTGGAAGCGCGGATGAGGCTTTTGCGGCTTGAAGGGCAAGAGACGGCCGCCCCCGGCTACATCCTGACCTTGCGCGACGTAACCGAGGGGCTGCGGGTGCAGGCGGACCGCGCGCATCTGCTGAACGACCTGTTGGAGGGTGTGGCCGCCGCGGGTGTGCACGATCCGGAACTGGAAAGGCTTGCCCGTGACGTCGCCAGCCAGAAGGCGAAAACCGACACGGAATGGTGGCCGATGGAGGTGCTGGCCGCGACCGATCTGGGCGCCGCACTGGCTGCAAGACTGGCGCGCAAGGGTATGACGCTGACCTGTAATCTTGGTGCGGTGATGCTGCGGTGTGACGGCTTTGCCATCACGCGGCTGCTGGAACGGCTGGCCCTGTCGTGGGGCGCGGCGGCGTTGGTTCTGAAGGTGGATGACACCGGCGTTCTGACGCTTGAAGGGACAGGCGGCGTGCCGGAAGACACAGCCCTTGCCGACTGGCTGGCGCAACCGCTTAGCCCCGGATTGTCCGGCTTTTCAGGTCGCGACGTATTGATCAGCCATGCCGGCGCCGTGCGCGCAGATCCCTTGGAAGACGGGCGGGCGATGCTTCGTGTTGCGGTGCCGCTTGCGCGCGACAGGCGGGTGCGCGCTGCCGGTTCGGTCCTCTATGACTTTGACCTGCTCAGTACAGAGGTTCCGAAAGCCCTTTCTGAGACACGTCTGAAACACGTCAGCTATGTCGTGTTTGATACGGAAACCACGGGCTTGAACCCACAAGTGGATGAAGTCTGTCAAATCGCAGCCGTCCGCATCGTGAACGGCAAGACGGTGGCCGCCGAACGGTTTGACATGCTGGTGAACCCCGGCCAGCGGATCCCCGGCGCCTCGACCGAGGTGCACCATATCACGAACGAGATGGTCGCAGATGCCCCAAACGTGACCGAAGCCCTGCGCCGGTTCCACCGCTTTGCCCAAGGAAGTGTGTTGGTGGCGCATAATGCCCCCTTCGACATGGCGTTCTTGCGGCGGCGCGAAGCTAAACTGGGACTGCGCTTTGATCAGCCGATCCTTGATACCGTGCTATGTTCGGCAATCCTGTTCGGGCAATCGGCGGAACACACGCTGGATGCGCTTTGCAACCGATTGGGCGTGACCATCCCGGAGGTTGAGCGGCACACCGCGATTGGCGACGCTTTGGGCACGGCCGAGGCGTTTCGTAAGATGATGCCGATGCTTGAGGCCGCGGAGTTGCCCAATCTTGGAGCATTGATCAAGGCATTCGATAAACATGCGCGGTTGATCGGTCATCTGAATTGACTTTTGCTGCGCTGCAGCATTAGTCTTGTAACAGATACATTTCAGGAGGCCAAAATGGCCCGTGTTCCGCTTTACAGAGCTGCAGAGACAGAAATGATTCGGCGCATTCGCAGCGGTGAATGGGCCGTTGGCCAACGCCTGCCCAATGAATTCGGCTTGGCGGACGAATTTGGCGTCAGTCAGGGCACCATGCGTCGCGCATTGATCACGTTGGAGGGCATGGGCCTGCTGGCGCGCAAACCGGGCCGCGGCACTATCGTTGCCGAGCCTGTTGCGCCGACGGCCACGGCGGCCGCAAAAGGCGGGTTGGGTGCGGCGGCGGAGCTGACGGTGTTCCGAGCCAAGACCAGCACACGTGGGGCCGGTACGACCGAAGCGGCCCTGTTCGGCACCGGGCGGCTTGTCGCGATGGAGCGTGTCCTGAAGCGCGGGGGCGAGCGCGCCGCGCTTGAGACCCTCGTGATGCCCGAGGTCTTGATCCCGGCGCCAGACGAGGACAGCGCGGCGGAGCTTGTTGCATTTTTGGCAGCACATGGCGTGGACGTGGCAACGATCGATGACCAGATCACGGCGCGCCTGTGCACGATGGGCGAATCCGTAGCGCTGGCGGTGGATCGCAATACGGCGTTGTTGGGCCTGACGCGCATTGCGCGGGACGCCAAGGGCGCGGTGCTGGCGCAACAGATCTTGTGGCTGGTGGCGGATGACATCGGATATGACGTCACGCTTGGCTAGGGACCGGATGCCTCCGGCGGGCGTTTTCCGGCCAAGATGAAGGTGTGCCGGGCCATGTGGTGACCCGGCACCTTTGTTCAGATCCCGTCGATGCAGACGTATTTGGTATCGAGGTAATCATCGAGACCCTGACTGCCGCCCTCTTTTCCCATGCCGCTTTCCTTGATGCCGCCGAAAGGCGCCTCGACGGTGGTGATCAGGCCCGAGTTGATGCCGATCATGCCGTATTGCAGCCCTTCGTTCAGACGGAACGCGCGCGAAAGGTCGGACGTGTAGGCGTAGCTGGCCAGACCGAAAACGGTGGCGTTGGCCATCTTGATCGCCTCTTCCTCGGTCTGGAATTTGAAGACCGGGGCAAGGGGGCCAAAGATTTCCTCGGTGGCGAAGGCCATGTCCTGAGTGGCGTGGGTCACGACGGTTGGCTCGAAGAACGACCCACCCAGCGCATGACGATTGCCTCCGGACGCGACCTTGCCGCCCTTGGCCTTGGCATCTTCCAGCAGCTCTTCGACCTTGGCGACGGCATCGGTGTCGATCAGCGGGCCCTGAACCACGCCCGCTTCCATACCGTTGCCGACTTTCAGGGCATTGGTCTTGGCAATCAGTTTTTCCACAAAGGTATCGTAGACACCCGCCTGAACGTAGATGCGGTTGGCACAAACACAGGTTTGTCCGGAATTGCGGTATTTGGAAACCATGGCCCCTTCGATCGCGGCATCGATGTCGGCGTCGTCGAAGACGATGAAGGGTGCGTTGCCGCCCAATTCCATTGACACCTTCTTTACGGTGTCGGCCGCGCCGCGCATCAGTTCCTTGCCAACTTCGGTGGAGCCGGTGAACGTGATCTTGCGCACTTCATCGCGCGCCATCATCGCGCCCGCGATCTTGCGCGCCGATCCGGTGACGATATTGACCGTGCCGGCGGGAAACCCGACCTGTTCGGCAAGCGCTGCCCAAGCCAGACCGGAATAAGGCGTGGCGGTTGCGGGTTTTGCGACCACCGTACAACCAACCGCCAGAGCGGGGGCCAGTTTGCGCGCCAGCATCGAGGACGGGAAGTTCCACGGCGTGATCATGCCAACCACGCCAACGGGATGACGTGTGGTCAGGATGCGGCGGCCTGCGACGCCGGCAGGCACGATTTCGCCTTTGGCGCGGCGGGCTTCTTCGGCGAACCAGCGCACGTATTGCGCGCCAATCGCGATTTCTCCCATCGCTTCAGCCAGAGGTTTGCCCATCTCGATGGTCAGCAACTCTGCAAGCGGCTTTTGGTTGTCCATCAGCGCATCGTGGAGTTTCCACAACAGGCCCACACGCTCCATCAGGCCCATCGCCGCAAAGCCGGGAAAGGCGGCGGCGGCAGCATCAATGGCGCGCATCGTTTCGGCTTCGCCACCGGCGGGGATTGTGCCGATCACCGCACCGGTAGCGGGGTTGGTCACGTCGATGGTCTGTCCGCTGTCGGCCTGAACCCATGCGCCGGCAATGAAGTTGCGCTCGCGCTTCCAATCATTCCATGTGGTCATCACATCTCTCCCATTTTTCGGGCGACATCCAGCATTCGGCAGGAAAATCCCCATTCATTGTCATACCAGCCAAAGACGCGCAGCATTCCGCCCTTGGAACGTTTTATTTCAGGTCCCGCCACGATCACGGATTCGGGGCGCGCACGCAGGTCGGACGACACCAGCGGCTGATCCGTGAACCCGATGATCGGCCCGGTCATCCCTTTGAGAAACGCCACCGCATCGTCGGCTTGCGGCCTGGCGCGGGTGATGATGGCAAGGTCGACACATGACACGCTGGCCGAGGGTACCCGAATTGCAGACCCGGTAATACGCCCGGCCAGATGTGGCAACACATGATCGACAAGGCTTTCGGCGCTTGTGGTGGTGGGAACCATCGACAGCGCGGCGGCACGGGACCGCGCCAAATCGCCCATCGGCTGGTCCACGGTGGGCTGGCTGCCGGTATAGCAGTGCACCGTTGTCATCAGGGCGGTTTCCAGCCCGTATTGGTCATCCAAAGCGCGCACCAGCGGCGCGATGGCGTTCGTGGTGCAAGACGCATTCGATACGATCCGGTGCGCAGGCGTCAATACCGCGTCATTCGCCCCCAGAACCAGCGTCAGATCGGCATCAGGCGACGGCCCCGAGACAAGGACGCGCCGTGCGCCGGCGGCCAGCCCCTGTTCGGCGACCACCCGATCCTTGGCGCGGCCCGTGCATTCCATCAAGATGTCGACGCCGTGCAAATCCAATGCGGCCAGATCCCGTGTGCGGGTCAGCGAGATGGCATGGCCGTTGATGACCAGCGCGCCGTTTTCCGAGACAACTGTGCCCGGAAAGACACCGAACACGCTGTCGTATTGAAACAGGTACGCACAGACCTCGGGCGCGGCGATATCGTTGATGGCGACAATCTCGAGCTCGGGCCAACGGCCTTGAAGCCACGCCCTGAGGACCGACCGACCAATGCGCCCGAAGCCGTTCAGTGCAATGGTTACCATGCTGTCGTTACCCCTTTTCGTTCGCGCGCAACCTGCACCCGGCACGACGCGGGTGCAAGGTGAGCCTGCGGCCAATTCAGCCGCGTTCTATGCCGCGCGTGAAATGTAGTAGCCGGCGCCCAGAATGATGCACGCCCCAGCAACAAGCTGCATGGTCGGAACCTCGCCAAAGAAGAAGAAGCCGGCGGCGGTGGACAGGATCAGCGAGCTATAGCTGACCGGCCCCAGAAAGCCCGCGTCGCCCAGCCAATGGGCCTTGAGAAAGCAGAACTGCGCCGCTTGGGCAAATATGCCTACTGAAAGCAGCAGCGGCAAATCGGTCGGTGCGACGGGTTGCCAACCGACAAGCGCGATTGGCGCGGTGCACAACGTCAAACCGGCCGTGTAGAACAGCATCATGACAACGGTCGGTGTTCCCTTAAGTTGTCGGGTCAGGATGACGGCAAGCGTGCCTGCCAAAACCGTCAGGATCAGGGCCGCAACACCCCAGTTCAGCGGGGCGGCACCGGGGTTCATTGCAACGATCGCCCCTACCAGTCCAATGACGGCCGCGACCCAGCGGGGGCGGGCAATCCGCTCTCCCAAGATCAGGGCCGCCATGATCATCAGCAGGATGGGCCGGGTAAAGTTGATCGCCGAGAAGAGCGCGAAGGGCACCCGCGCGATGGCAAAGAAGCTGGCGGCCAACGTGATGCTCGACAGGCCCACGCGCAGCGCATGCAGCCCCAACCTGTCAACCGAGGAAAAGACCGCCCGTTCGCGGACCGCCCACGGGATCATCACGGCCAGCCCCATGGCCGCCCGCAGAAACACAAGTTGCACCGCAGGGTAGTCTGCCCCCATCGCCTTGACGATGCTCAGGGCCCAGATGTTCAGGCCGAAATCCGCGATCAGCCACAGCGACCCGCGCAGGTTTTCGGCGCGGGTCGCGTTCATCTTGGGGTCAACATGTTCGCCATCAGGCGGAATGCGCCGGGTGTCAGCTTCTCCATCTGGTGATGCAGGATCAGTGCGCAATGCGTGTGTCGGCCCGCCCCGATATCGGCGGACAGCAGCGCGCCTTGGTGTGGTGCCTCATCAGGGTCGGCCATTTCCAGCAGCGCAGTATAGGCGGGGTCCCATGACTTGGCGAAATACAGACCACGTTCCTTGTGCCAGCCCGCCCAGTCATCCGGGCCGATGGGGTTCGGGCCGTTCAGGATAGGATGGGCGGGTGCCAGATGCGTGACAACCGCGTTTTCGTCCGTCACGCGCCAACGCAATGACGGTTGCCCGATTTCCAACCGCGCGGGGGGCACGGCACCGGGATCCCACATATCCCATGGCCGGTGGTAAAGCGTGCTCAGCGTGCCGCCGGCCTTGACCCACGCATGCAGATCGGCAAGGCGCGCCCGCAGGTCTGGGCGGGTCCGGATGGCAAAGACACCAATCAGAACGGTATCAAAGGGGGCAAAGGGGGCCGGTGACGCCAGCGCGGCAGCATCCATTTCCGTCACGTCACAGCCGATCGCGCGCAGCCAGTGCGCCACCCGGTCGTTGCCACCACCGATATAACCGATGCGCGCGTCTGGCAGCGTCACATGCAGCGCCCGCAGGCGGAGGGTGGCCGGAAAGCTACGCAGGCGGGGGGCGATATGGGGATAGTGGAACCGTCGGACCGTCTGCGCCGGGTGCCCATCAAGGGTCAGCGGTAAGGTGATCAGACCGGGGGCCAGATCGTCTGGCGGCGTCAGGATGGCGCTGCCGCCTTCCCAGAATTGCGTCCACCCCTGTGGCAGGTCGAAAGCGGGGGTTCCAGCGGTCAAACCGGACGTCATCACCGTAATCGCGGCGCGGGATGATGACAGGTTCACAACGGCCGCATCTGGCGTCAGGGCCGCGCGCACCCGTGGCAACACCAGCGGGCTTTGTTCCAAAGCGATCACCCCTTGAGCCCCCGCGACCTCCACCGCCAGTGCAGGGGCAGCCGGATGCAACGGGTCATGGACGGGGGGATAGGGATCGGACGGGGCTGCATCCGTTGCGACATGCACCCGGTCTTCGCGCTGCTTCCAGCCCTTGGGCAACAGCCAGCTGACGACCATCGCCGCATCATCGGGCGCGCGGCTTTCCAGCACCGTCGTGGTGCCCTGCCCCGGTTCCAGCACATCATCGGCCAACCAGCCCCGCACCTCTGCCCCTGAAGCCAATCGGATCACGCGCGCCAGTTGCGCCAGTTTGCGGGTCTGGCGCGGGTCTGATTTGGCATGGGCGGACGCAAGCGCCTGGTAAGCCGCAAGCGCCGCGGCCATCACCGCGGCCCGGTTCGGGAAAGCCCCGATCGCGGTGTCGATCTGTGCATCGACGGGGGCAAGCGCGGCGTTCAGATCGGCCAACCGCAAGGGCAGGTTGTCGGTGATCGACGAGCTGTCAGGCCCCACCCGGCTATCGGCCAGATGCAAGGGGTAATCCTTCTCGGTTCCCGGCGCGACCCAATGGCCCATGCCTTGCGTCTTGTGAAACCAGCGCGATTGCTGCCCGATGCGCGCCCACGGCCAGCCGCTGATCTCCTCGGTGCCAGTTCCCGGCACGATCACAGTGGCGGGCGGCGGGGGAACTTCGTCGTCATATGCGCCGCCCGCGCCGGACCACGCCGGAAGATACAGCTTTGACACCTGCCAAGCGGGCAGCCGCGACCCCGCGAAGCCGGTATCCGCCGCCAGATCCATGACCAGATGCGCGGCCTCGGTCATGGCGCGGTGGTGGCCGTGTTGGCCGGGAATGTTCAGGAACGTCGGGCACAGGATATCGGGGCGTTCGATCCGCACCACATCAACCAGCCGCGCCAGCGTGCGATCACGGCCCCATTTGGCCATCGTCTCGACGCCCGATTTGGAAAAACCAAAGTCGAATATGCGGTCCTCCGGCGTCTCGGACAGCCAGTAAAGGCGCATATCCAGCACATCGGCGGCACGCTCCATCTCGGCGGTGCGGACGGTGCCAAGATCCTCGGTCATCTCGGTGCCGATATCGTTCTGTCCGCCTTCGCCCCGGTTGGCGCAGACATACGACAGGTTGATCCCGTCCCGGAACGCCAACACCGCCAGCATCGTGCTGGTTTCATCATCGGGATGCGCGCCGGAATTCAGGAAGCCGACAACCGTCTTGAGGGGCTGCAATGCCCGCCACAAGGCCGTGGCGCGGGGCGTCAGCCGGTCGGCGGCGATGCGGTCTGGTGCGGAAAGCGGCATGGTCGGAACCTTTCAGGCGGGGCTGGCCATACGGGGGGTGAAGGCCTGATTGATGACAAGGGCGGCCGCGCCGAATGTCGCTGTCATCCGACCGCAAGTGCCCCGCATCAGACGCGGCTGTACGCGGTCGGGTCGATTGGCCACAGAGGCGGGAGCCAAGACCACCCGCGCCACAAGAGCATCCAAAAGCGCCTCGGGCATCGCGCCGCCGATGATCACCGTTTCGGGGTCAAACAGGTTTTCGACGATCTGGACCGCGTTGGCCAAAGCGGGGGCCGCGTCATCCAGCCAGCCCATCAGGTTTGGGTCGGCGTTGGCATGCAATGCCTGCAAAGCGTCTACTGAATCGGCCCCGGTACGGGCCCGCAGGGCAAAGCGGCTGACGATTTGTTCCAACGGCACCGGACCGGTGGCATGGGCCACGGGGATATGCCCGATCTCGCCCGCGTTGCCGTGGGCACCACGCATCAACTCTCCGCGCGTCACGACGCCCAGCCCGAGGCCGGTTCCGAAATAGAGGTAGGCATAAGTGTGCAACCCCTGCGCAACGCCGGAAATGCGCTCGGCCATCGCGGCTGCGTTGGCGTCATTCTCGATGATGACGGGCAGATCCAATGCCTCTGCAAACAGGGCCCGTGCGTCCATTTGCGCCCATCCCGGCAGATCCGAGGCGGCGCCCGTCAGGCCCGTCGCCCCGAAAGGTCCGGGCATGACCACGCCCGCTCCAAGAAGGCGGGCGGGGTCGACGCCGCTTTGGGCCAGCGCCCTGTCACGCGCCTGAGCGATCAGCGCCGCGACCGTATCGGGGTCCGCACGGGTCAGGCTGTGCCGTTCCGTGGCAAGGCTGGACCCGTCCAGATCGGTCAACGCGACGAGCAGGGCGTCGGGCCGCACCTCGACACCGATCGCCGTGCCGGCAGCGGGTGCCAGCGCATATTGAACGGCTGGCAAACCCCTTCCCTCACTGCGTTTTCCTGCCTCGAACAGCCATCCCTCGGCCACCAGTTCGCCGATGATGTTCGATACGGCCTGTGTCGACAGCCCCGAGGCCCGTGCAATCTCGGCGCGGCCAGATGCGCCCGCCCCCCGCACATGACCCAGCACAAGGCTGCGGTTGTAGGCGCGGCTGCGTTCAGCGTTCGATCCGGGGGTGGGCACGACAGACAGACTCATGATGGACCATCGCTACCGCAGAGCGCTTGTTAATTCAACTGAGTTGAGTTAATCCTTGAGTCGCGCCCCGATCGAAAAAGAGGGCCATGGCCGACATTCGGCCACGCAACGTGACCGGCCCGCAACTGCCGGCCACCAACCCAGGGGAGCCTGCAACCGATGATCTGGACCATCCGTAAATCCGCCCTTTCCGCTGCCGTCAGCGGCGCGGCGTTCTTTGCCGCCATGCCTGCCAGCGCACAGGTGGAAATCGAATACTGGCAGTATTTCTTTGAAGCCCGCGTGACCGCGATGGACCAGCTGATCGAGAATTTCGAGGCGGCAAACCCCGGCATCACGGTCAACATGACCCATTTCCCGTATGCTGATTACCGCACGCGCACTGCCGTTGCGATCCCGGCAGGTGAAGGCCCCGACGTGGTGCAATTGTTCTACGGCTGGCTGAACGACTATATCGAGGCCGAGCTGATCCAGCCCCTGCCCGCAGATGTCTTCCCGGTGGAAGAGATCAATGCCGATTTCTTCCCGATGGTGCAGGCGATGGAAGTGGGCGGACAATATTACGCCCTGCCGACTGCTGTCCGCAGCTTGGCCCTGTTCTATAACCGTCGCCTGTTCGAGGCCGCCGGTATCGAAAACCCGCCCGCCACGCTGGAGGAGCTGGTGGAAACCGCCGCCGCCCTGACGGAACGTGACGGCGCAGGCAACATCACGCAGGTCGGCATAACCACGGGCATGACCGCACAAGACCACCATTGGTGGCGCGAAGTGTTGATCCGCCAGTTCGGCGGAGAACCCTATCTGGATGACTACCAGACCGTGAACTACAATACCGAGGCTGGCCTTGCCGCGCTGGATTTCTACACCTCGCTGGAAGACGAGCACGGCGTCACCGCGTCGGGTTTCATGGATGAACCGCAGGCGGCCTTCCGTGCCGGACGTGCGGGCATGCATATCGACGGGTCATTCCGCATCGGTGCGCTGAATGATACGCGCGGACTGGATTGGGGGGTGGCCGAGCTTCCTGCCGGGCCGGATGGCACGCAGTCGAACTACTCATCCTACTGGGTGAACGCGATCACCACCAAGGCCGAAGGCGAACGCTATGACGCCTCCGTCTTGTTCATGGATTACATCACCTCGCCCGAGGCGATGCAGATATGGTTGGAAGTGGTGGGCGAACTTCCCGCACGCGTCGATGTTGGCATGACCGAAGAGAATGCGAATGATCCGGTCTATGGCCCGTTCATCCGGGGCCTCGAGTACGCACACACCACCATCTTTGCCGACGAAAGCGCACAGCGCCAGATCGTCATGGATATGGTCGCGCGCACGGACATCGAGGATCAGCCTCTGGCCGACAGCCTCGCGGTCGCCGCCGAGGCCGAGCAGGAACTGCTGTCCGAATACTACAACCGCTGACACTCCCTGCCCGGTCCCGGCGCCCCCTTCGGGAGGGTGCCGGGGCCGGTGCAATCCGGCCGCCTGCGGCAGCCCAACAGGACGGTGCCAATGCAATTCTACCGCAACCTTACCATCACGCAAAAACGCACGGTCTGGGCTTGGGGCTTTCTTGCGGTGCCGATCCTGTTTTACGTGATCATCCGGTTCTATCCGACCGGAAATGCGATGATCATCTCGTTTCAGGAATGGAACCTGCTGGGCGACCGCACATGGACCGGCTTCGACAATTACGTAACGCTGGTGCGCGATCCGGTGTTCTGGCAGGTGTTCGGCAATACCTTCATGTATCTGCTATTGGGCACCCCGATCAGCTTGGTCGTGTCCTTCGTTATCGCCTATCATCTGGACAAGGTGCGCTTTGCCCACGGGTTCCTGCGTGCCCTTTATTTCCTGCCCTTCATGACATCTGCGGTCGCCATGGCATGGGTCTGGCGCTGGTTCTATCAAGGTGTGCCGATCGGCCTGTTCAACAATGCGCTTGCCAGCGTGGGCATCGCGCAGATCGAGTTCCTGAACTCCACCACCAATGCGTTGCCCGCCATTCTGGCGCCTGCCGTCTGGGCCGGACTTGGGTTCCAGATCATCATCTTCATGGCCGGTCTGCGCGCCATTCCACGCAGCTATTACGAAGCCGCACAGATTGATGGCGTGTCCAGCTGGACCGTCTTGTGGGAAATCACGCTGCCGCTGCTACGCCCCACCATCGTCTTCATCGTGGTGTTCTCTTCCATCGGGTTCCTGCGCATCTTCGACCATGTGTTCAACATGACGACGAACAATCCCGGCGGGCCGCTCAATTCCACCAAGCCGTTGGTCCTGATGATCTACGAGACCGCCTTTGCAAGTTTCGACATGGGCTATGCCGCCGCGCAGACGGTGGTGCTGTTTCTTGTCCTGCTGGTGGTCAGCTTGCTGCAATTGCGTCTCTTGAGGGATCGATAGCATGACCACTGCTGACACGGAAATCCGCGCCTCCTCGGCGGCGCTGCTGGAAGGCACCCGCGCGAAACAAAGGCGCAGCCTTGGCCAGACGATCCGCTGGCTGATCCTGTTCGGCGGCGGCATCTTGATGATCATGCCCATCGCCTACATGATTTCGACTTCGCTGAAATGGCCCTTCGAGGTGTATAACGTCGGGCTGATCCCGGAAGAACCGCATCTGGAAAATTACCAGTATGTGCTGGAGGACGGCCGGTTCTACGGCTGGTTCGTGAATTCACTGATCATCGCGACCATCACGACCATCTCGAACCTCTTTTTCGATAGTCTGGTCGGTTACACCTTGTGCAAATTCACGTTCCGGGGCCGCTACATCGTGTTCATCGCAATCCTGAGCACCCTGATGATCCCTACCGAGATGCTGGTGATCCCATGGTACCTGATGAGCCAGAGCTTTGGCTGGCTGGACAGCTATTGGGGCATCATGTTCCCGGGTCTGATGACGGCTTTCGGCGTGTTCTTGATGAAGCAGTTCTTCGAAACCGTGCCCGATGACTTCATCGAGGCGGCCCGCATCGACGGATTGAACGAATTCCAGATATTCTGGTCAGTCGCCCTGCCCATGGTCAAACCCGCATTGGCGGCGCTGGCGATCTTCGTGTTCCTTGGCAACTGGACCGCCTTCTTGTGGCCATTGATCGTGACGACCGACACGTCGCTCTATACGCTGCCCGTTGGCCTCAGTTCGTTCGGAGACGAGGCGGATGTGCAGTGGGAACTGATAATGACGGGTGCGGCCATTTCCACGATCCCGACGCTGGTGGTGTTCCTGATCTTCCAGCGCTTCATCATCCGGGGTGTGGTGATGGCGGGGCTAAAGGGATGAGCCGCCCCTTTCGCCGCCATGTCGGGTTGCCCTTGCGGGCGATAGCTGGGGGGCCAGCCCCCCAGCCCCCCCGGAGTACTTCCAAAGCAGAGAAGGCGAACGCGACGTGACGGATCGTTCCACTTTCCCCGATCCGGTCTACCGCGACACCGTCCTTGGGCCACTGTTTGATGGGGTAAAGGCGCATTACGCCGACCACATGGCGGCAATCAACCGGGCGCATCTGGTGATGCTGGTGGAAACCGGGATACTGACCGCCGGCCAGGGCGCGGCCATCGCGGGCGCGCTGTCCGGGATCGCGGCGGAAACGGATCTGGCGAGCCTCACCTACACCGGCGAATACGAGGATTATTTCTTTTTCGTCGAGGCCGAGTTGAAGCGTAGGCTTGGTGCGGATCTTGGTGGCATGCTGCATACCGCCCGGTCGCGCAATGACATGGACCACACCGTCTTCAAGCTGGCATTGCGCAGCCGCACCGATGCCATGCTGCATGCCATGCTGATCTTGGCGGAGGCGCTGATCGCCAAGGCACGCGCAGAACGCGATACGCTGATTGTGGCCTATACGCATGGGCAACCTGCCCAGCCGTCCACCTTTGGTCACTATCTGGCGGCCGTGATCGAGGTGTTGTTGTCCGACATCGACCGGCTGGAGCGGGCGGGTCGTGCTTTGGACCTTTGCCCCATGGGCGCCGCGGCGATCACCACCTCGGGGTTTCCGATTGACCGCGGGCGCGTTGCGGACCTGCTGGGCTTTGCGGGTGCGAAACGGAACGCCTATGGCTGCATCGCAAGCGTCGATTACATCACCGGGCTGTATTCCGCGCTGAAGCTGCCGTTCCTCCATCTGGGGCGGGTCGTGCAGGATATGGCGTTCTGGTCAGCTTTCGAGGTCGGTCAGCTTTATGTGCCGAACGCGCTTGTGCAGATCAGCTCGATCATGCCGCAAAAGCGTAACCCGGTCCCTATCGAACATTTGCGCCATCTTGCGTCGGTCACCGTGGGACGGTGCGACACCATGATGGCGACGATGCACAACACCCCCTTCACCGACATGAACGACAGCGAGGGCGAGGTTCAGGCCGCAGGTTATGATGCATTTGCCAGCGGGGCGCGGGTCATTGCCCTGCTAACCGCGTTCATCCCGGCGTGTTCCATCAACGCCGACCGGGTGCGGAAAACCGCCGATGCGGCCTGCATCACGGTGACCGAACTGGCCGACACGCTGGTGCGCGAGGAGGGGTTGAGCTTTCGGCAGGCGCACGACATCGCCGCGCGGACGGCGCGCGCAGTGATCGCGGAGCAAGCGCCCCTGCGGCGTGGATATTCCGCGTTTTGCACTGCGTTTCAGACGGAAATCGGGCGTGCCACCCGGCTTGACCCCGATGTGTTTGCCACGGCTGTTTCGTCCGAAACCTTCATCGCCCGGCGCGACCGGTTCGGCGGCCCCGCCCCCGCAGCGCTTGACGCAGCATTTGATGATTATGCCAGACACGCCGACGCCCTGTCCGCCGCTCTGACCAAGACACGGACCCGGCAGACGGTAGCGGCCAATGCCCTTGCCAAAGCCTTTGGCCAATTGACGGAGATCACCTGAATGTCCCACCTCGCCCTGCGCAATCTGGTCAAGGTCTATGACAAGACCGAGGTGCTGCATTCCATCAACCTTGATGTGGCGGACGGCGAATTTGTCGTCCTTGTCGGGCCATCGGGCTGCGGAAAATCCACCACCTTGCGGATGATCGCAGGCCTTGAGGAGGTCACTGGCGGCGAGATCGAGATCGCTGGCCGCGTGGTCAACAACCTTGAGCCCAAGGATCGCGACATCGCAATGGTGTTCCAGAACTACGCGATCTATCCGCATATGACCGTGCGCAAGAACATCAGCTTTGGGTTGCGATCGTCGAAAATGACGAAGGCCCAGAAGGACGCGCGGATCGATGAGGTGGCGGGCATTCTGGGAATGACCGACCTGTTGGCGCGCAAGCCCGCGCAGCTGTCAGGCGGCCAACGCCAGCGCGTCGCGATCGGGCGCGCGATGGTGCGTGATCCGGCGGTTTTCCTGTTCGACGAACCCTTGTCGAACCTTGATGCCCAGTTGCGGCAGCAGATGCGACTGGAGATCAAGAAACTCCATCGCCGGGTGCAGAATACCATCATCTTCGTGACCCATGATCAGGTCGAAGCGATGACAATGGCCGACCGCATCGTGATCATGAAGGATGGGCATATTCAGCAAGTCGGCACCCCGGCCGAGGTCTATCACACGCCCGCCAACAGCTTTGTCGCGCAATTCATCGGCGCACCGTCGATGAACCTTTTGCAGGGCGTCTATGCGGATGGGGCGGTCACCTTGTTCAACGGCGTCACGGTTCCGATGCCGGGGCGGGCAGCGCGGGCAGGATTGCCCGTGCATCTTGGCGTGCGGCCCGAAGATATCCGGCCGGCGGCCAACGGTGCCGCGCTTTTGTCCGGGACCGTATCGGTCGCGGAACCGCTTGGACCCGAAACGCTGATATACGTTGATGTGAACGGCAAGGAAATCATCGCATCCGGCCCCGGAAAACAGCCGCCCAAGGCTGGCGATGCCATTGGCCTTGGGGCAAACCCGGCCGATATGCACCTGTTCGATGCCGCCACCGGAGAGGTGATTGCGTGAACATGCCCACCGGCATCCTTTGCGCCGGGCGCATCTATTGCGACCTGATTTTCACCGGGCTTGACGGCCCGCCCCGGACAGGCGCCGAGGCGTTCGCAGACGGACTTGCGATACGGGCAGGCGGCGGCGCATATATCACGGCGGCCTATCTGGCCGCGCTTGCGCGCCCCGTGACGCTGATGGGTTCGTTGCCTGCGGCCCCCTTCGCGCAAACCGTGATCGCTGAAATGGCCCGCAACAAAGTGGCGGCCTTTTGCGCCGATGCCGAAGGCCCTGACCCCCAGATCACCGTGGCCTTCGCCGATCGCGACGACCGGGGGTTTCTGACCCACCGCACAGGGGCCGCGATTTCCCCCAGACTGATCGCGGAACTGCCTGCCGCCCGCCACCTGCATATCGGAGAGATCACCACGGCACTTGAACACCCCGAGCTCTTGCGCCGGGCGCGCGTGGCCGGCATGACGATTTCGCTTGATTGCGGATGGGACGCGGCCGCCTTGGCGCGGTCCGATCTGGGGGCCTGCATCGCCGCCGTTGACGTCTTCTTGCCGAACGAAACCGAGGCTGAGGCGCTGCAGGCGAACGATGTCATAATCGCCCCACGTGCGGTCACGGTGATCAAGAAAGGCGCGGAAGGGGCCATGGCGAAGGCAGGCACGGGCGACTGGGTCACGGCCCGCGCCGAGGCGGTTCCGGTCCGCGATTGCACAGGGGCGGGCGACGCCTTCAACGCCGGGTTCATCCACGCATGGCTGCATGGCGCCACCCTTGACGCGGCGCTTTCGCTTGGCAATGCCTGCGGTGGCATCGCGGTTGGCCGCGTCGGCGGTGCGGGCACATTGCCCGACCTCGCCTATCTGGCGCCAAAGCCACGCTCTGCCGAGGCCGTGAAATGAACGGGTCGCCGCGTCATCCCGGATCTGACCCGCAGGTGACCACGCAAAGCCAGATGGCGCGGGATATCGCACAGATACCACAGGCCGCCATGGCACTGGACACAGCCGCAATGCAGGCCCAGTTCATTGCGGCGGCGAACCTTCTGCGCCGACGCGATCCGGTAACCTTGTTGACAGTTGCGCGGGGGTCATCCGACCACGCGGCAACCTATCTGAAATACGCGGTCGAACTGACGCTTGGCATTCCCGTGGCCTCGGTCGGGCCATCGATCGGGTCGGTGTTTGGCGGACAACTGCGGACCCCGACGGCGGCAATGCTGGCAATCTCGCAATCGGGCGGCAGCCGCGACTTGATCGAGACCGCCGCGATGCTCGGGCGGGGTGGCGCGGCACGCGTGGTCCTGACCAACACGGCAGGAAGCGGCCTGACAACGCAATCCGATATCACGCTGGATATCGCCGCAGGGCCGGAACATGCAGTTGCCGCGACGAAAAGCTATGTAAACTCGGTTCTGGCGGGCCTTTGGCTGGTGGCCCATTGGGCGGGCGATGACGACCTGAAGGCCGCGCTGCGTGCCTTGCCGCCCGCGCTGGATGCCGCATTGCAGGCCGACCCGGCCCCCCTGATCACCCTGCTGACCGAGGCCCCCAAACTGACCGTGACCGCGCGCGGCCCGGCCCTTGGTCTGGCACACGAAGCGGCATTGAAGGCGCAGGAGGTCATGGCGCGGGACGCACAAGCGTATTCGGCGGCTGAGTTGTTGCACGGTCCGGCCACCCTGATGGGCGCGGGGCACCCGGTGCTGGTCTTTGGTGATGCCGCCGAAACGGGCATGGGGCAGGCGTTGGCGCAACTGGCCGATCAGGGGGCGCGGCTGTTGCGCATCGTCCCGATGCTGCCAAAGGCGCCCTCACATCGGTTGACCGCCTGTCTGCCACAGATCGTGCTGTTCTACCGCGCGGTCGAGGCCGCAGCCCGTGCCACCGGACAAGATCCCGACAACCCGCGCTTCCTGAAAAAGAAAACTGTCACGGTCTAGCGCGCAGCCACGCGTGATTGCGCCCGCGTCTGGGCCATGCGCCGCACGAACGCCGCCAGAAAGATCGCCGTCAGAACAAGCACGATGGTAGGCGCCGGTGCGCTGTCCAGCCAGAAACTTGCATAGATACCACCCAGCATCGCCAGCAGGCAAACGGCCATCGCCACGAACAACATCCGCCCGAAACTGCGCGTCAACAGGAACGCGATCGCGCCGGGCGTGACCAGCAGCGCCACCGCAAGGATCAGCCCAACCGCCGTCAGGGTCGCGACCACGGTCAGCGACAAGATCGCGAGCAACCCGTAATGCAGCCACCCGGTATGCAATCCCGATGCCCGCGCCTGTGCCGGATCGAATGCGTGCAACAGAAAGTCGCGCCACTTCAGGCCCAGCACTGCACAGACACCCGCGCCGATCACCCCCGCGGTCCACAGATCCTGCGCGCCCACGCCCAACATGTTTCCAAACAAGATATGGTCCAGATGGACATCGCTTGGAAAGGCCACGAACATGACCATGCCAATCCCGAACATGCCCGAAAAGACCACCCCCATCACGGTGTCTTGCTTGACCCGGCTGTTGGCGGACAGATAACCGGTCAGCAATGCGCAACTCATCCCGGCCACGAATGCCCCGATGATCAGGGGAATGTTGAGGATATAGGCAAGCACCACGCCCGGTAGGATGGCGTGGCTGACCGCATCGCCCATCAACGCCCAGCCTTTCAACACCAGAAAGCAAGACAGGAGCGCCGTGGGCGGCGCGATCAGAAAGGCAATCAGGAACCCGTTCTGCATGAACGGAAACTGGAACGGCAGCAGAAGGGTCTCCATCATGCGACCTCCTCCACGTCTTCGTGGACTGCGGCGCGGGCACGGGCCTTGGCGGCCAGAAGCCCGTGTTTCGGTGCAAACACGAAGGCCAGCAGAAAGATCGTGGTCTGCAGTGCGACAATGATGCCACCAGTGGCCCCGTCCAGAAAATAGCTGGCATAGGCGCCCAAGAAACTCGTCCCCGCGCCGATCAAGACAGACAGCATCAACAGGCGCGGAAAACGGTCCACCAACAGATAGGCCGTGGCACCCGGCGTCACCACCATCGCGATCACCAGAAACGCGCCCACCGTCTGCATCGCGGCCACAACAGAGGCCGACAGCAAGACAAAGAATATCGCCTTCAACAGGTCCGGCTTCAGCCCGATGGACCGCGCATGGTTTTCGTCAAAGAACGTCACCAACAGGTCTTTCCACTTGGCCAGCAAGATGACCAGCGACACTAATCCGATGATCACCAGTTGCAGGGTGTCCTCGGGCGTGATGGCCAGGATATTGCCCATCGTGATGGTCTGAACCGATACGGAAATCGGGTTGATCGAGACCATGAACAACCCAAGGCCAAAGAAGGCGGTAAAGATGATACCGATGATGACGTCCACCTTCAGGCCCGACCGTCCTGACAAGAACAACATCGCCCCCGCCGCCAGTCCACCCGCGATGAATGCGCCAAAGGCAAAGGGCAGGCCCAGAATATACGCTCCGGCCACCCCCGGCACGACCGAATGAGCCAGCGCATCGCCGATCAGCGACCAGCCTTTCAGCATCAGATACGCCGACAAAAACGCACAGACTCCACCGACAAGTGCCGACACCCACATGGCATTGGTCATGTAGCCGTAACTGAACGGCTCCAGCAGGATGCTCATTTCGGTGTCTCTTCCGGCGTTTCACCATAGAGCACAAAGGGGCGTTCATCATCGGTGATGATCTGCACGGTGCGGCTATCGTCGTCATCATGCAGGTCGTCGCCGCCAAGGGTAAAGTGGCGCAGCACACCCCCGAAAGCGCGTTCAAGATTTTCACGGGTGAAGACCGTTTCCGTCGGGCCATAGGCCAGCACGGTGCCTTTCACCAAGATCGTCCGGTCGCAAAATTCGGGCACCGACCCAAGGTTATGGGTGGACACCAGCATCACGCGCCCCTCGTCCCGCAACTCGCGCAGCAAGGCGACAATCTGATCCTCGGTCTTGACATCCACACCGGTAAACGGCTCGTCCAGCAAGATGACCTGACCATTTTGCGCCAAGGCGCGGGCCAGAAACACGCGCTTGCGCTGCCCGCCCGACAATTCGCCAATCTGGCGGTGGCGATAGTCGGACATGTTCACACGCGCCAGCGCCTGTTCCACCGCCGCACGATCGGTCGCCGATGCACGGCGCAAAAACCCCATGTGACCATAGCGGCCCATCATCACCACGTCTTCGACCAGCACCGGAAAAGCCCAGTCCACTTCTTCGGATTGCGGCACATAGGCCACCAGATTTTCACGCAGCGCCTGCTTTACGGTCCGCCCCATCAGTCGAATATCGCCGGTCGACGCAGGCACAAACCCCATGATCGCCTTGAAAAGGGTAGACTTGCCAGCGCCGTTCACGCCAACAAGGCCCGTAACCGTGCCGCGCGGGATTTCAAAGCTGGCGTGGCGCAGCGCGGTGTGCCCGTTTCGGTAGGTGACCGTCACGTCGCGCGCACAGATCCCGTCCATTGGACGCGCGGACGCGACCGTTGCTGCCGTTGCGTTTTCTGCCAGATCTGTTGCGCCGTCTTGCACGTTCATTCTCCCGTCAGTCCCCGCGCGATCGTTTCCGTCGTGACCCGTAGCAGGTCAAGGTAGGTCGGCACCGGGCCGCCCGCCTCGCTCAGGCTATCTACATAGAGCACACCACCGTATCGGGCACCTGTTTCCCTTGCCACCTGTTCGGCAGGGTCCGTGTTGACGGTGCTTTCGCAAAATACGACCGGAATATCATGATCACGCACACCGTCGATGACGCGACGCACCTGCTGTGGGGTGCCGGTGGCATCGGTGTTCATCGGCCACAGATACAGTTCCCGCAGGCCCAGATCACGCGCCAGATAGCTGAACGCACCTTCGCAGGTCACCAACCACCGGTCGTCTTCGGGGATCGACTCGATCATCGCGCGCAACGGTGCCATCGTGTCGCGGATCTGCTGCTTATAGGCCTCAGCATTGGCGGCATAGACGGCTGCATTGGTCGGGTCCGCCGCGCTCAGGGCAATGGCGATGTTGTCGATGTACGTCACCGCGGTATCCAGCCCCATCCACGCGTGTGGGTTCGTCAGGCCGGCATAAGATCCCGATGAAATAGTGATCGGGTCGATCCCGTCGGTCAACACGGCCGACGGGATATCGCCCAGATTACCAAGGAACTGCGCAAACCACAGTTCAAGGTTCAACCCGTTCCACAAGATCAAGTCGGCATCGCTTGCCCCCACCAGATCCCGCGGTGTGGGCTGATAGCCGTGAATCTCTGCGCCGGGGCGGGTCACGGACACCACATCGGCGGCATCGCCGGCAACGTTCTGTGCCATGTCCGCGATGACTGTGAAGGTCGTCACCACCTTCAGTCGACCATCTTCCGCCAGAGCTGGCGCGGCAATCAGGGTGGTCAAAACGATCAGGGAAGCCAGAAAACGCATGATGCGGACCTTTTGTTGGAAGGTTGCGGCTCTTTTTGCGAGCCGTTCGCAATATGGTGTAATTGCGAACGGTTTGCAAGAGGTGTCACCCGTCGTTGCGCCATAGGCTTACAGTCAAGATCGCAACCCGCTATGACGATTCGAACGGGCGATCTGTTTCCACGAAACGGCCCATGTCATCAGAACGGACCACGTTATGGCCGCAGCAGAACCTACAGAAAAAGCCGGCGTTCAACCCGTCGCGCCCAAGCCGCCGCCAACCATCATCGGATGGCGAGAATACGTTGACCTTCCCACCTTGGGGCTGACTAACCTCAAGGCCAAGATCGACACCGGCGCCCGAACCTCCGCGCTCCATGCCGAGGACATCACTCATATTCAGCGCGATGGCGCTGAATGGGTGCGGTTTCACACGCGTTTCGATGACGAGGCGCGGGATATGTGGGTCGAATGCCCCATTCATGGCGTGCGCTGGATCAAGAACACCAGCGGCATCCCCGAGGAACGCATCATCATCCGCACGAGGTTCCGCATTGCCGAACGCGTCTGGACGATAGATCTGTCCCTGACAGATCGGGCCAATATGACCTATCGGATGATCGTTGGGCGCAACGCACTGGCAAAACACAACATTGCGGTGCATACGCGCCGCTCACATCTTACCAGACACCCCGCCCATCGCGGAAAGGATAAGCAATGAAAATCGCCATGCTTGCCGTAAACGCCAAACTCTATTCGCATCAGCGCCTGAAAGAGGCCGCCGAGGCGCGGGGGCATACGCTGGATATCATCAACACGACGCGTTGCTACATCAACATCGCGTCGCGTCGCACCGAGATCTACTATGACGGCACCAAGCTACCGAAATACGACGCCGTCATCCCGCGTATCGGCGCCTCGATCACGTTCTATGGCACTGCCGTCCTGCGCCAATTCGAAATGGCGGGCACCTACCCGCTGAACGAAAGCGTCGCCATCGGTCGTTCTCGGGACAAACTTCGGTCGATGCAGTTGATGGCGCGCGATGGCATTGGCCTGCCGGTGACGACGTTTGCGCGCGATCCCAAGTTCACCGAAGAAGTCATAAAGCTGGCTGGTGGCGCACCCGTGGTCATCAAGTTGCTGGAAGGCACGCAAGGGTTGGGCGTGGTTCTGGCCGACACGAAGCGGTCCGCCACTTCGGTGGTCGACGCATTCCGCAGCGCCAACATCAACATCCTTGTGCAGGAATTCATCAAGGAAGCCGGCGGCACAGATATCCGCGCCTTCGTGGTCGGCAACCGCGTTATTGCAGCCATGAAGCGCACGGGGGCCGATGGTGATTTCCGCTCGAACCTGCATCGTGGTGGCACGGCCGAGGTGGCGAAACTGACGCCCGAAGAACGCGCCACGGCCCTGCGCGCCGCGAAATCGATGGGGCTGGCCGTCTGCGGTGTCGACATGCTGCGTTCCAATCACGGTCCTGTCGTGATGGAGGTCAACTCCTCCCCCGGTCTGGAGGGCATCGAGAAAGCCACCGGCCTTGATGTGGCGGGCAAGATCATCGAGCACATTGAAAAGAATGCAAAGGCCGGGGCGACCAAGACGAAGGGCAAGGGTTGAATGCCCACGACGCGCGCGCCGTTCACGATTGGGAAGCACACGATCAGGTCGGGCGAACGGCGCACTGTCGAACTTCCCGTCAGTGTGCTTTCGGACCACACGCCCGTGACGATGTCGGTCCACGTGATCCATGGGCGACAGGACGGGCCGACAATCTTCGTGAGTGCGGGCATCCACGGAGACGAGGTGATCGGAGTGGAAATCGTGCGCCGTCTGTTGCGGGCGCCGAACCTTAAAACGCTCAAGGGAACCTTGATCGTCGTGCCCATCGTGAACGCGTTCGGGTTTTTCAATCACTCCCGCTATCTGCCCGACCGGCGCGACCTGAACCGCTGTTTTCCGGGCAACGAAACCGGATCTTTGGCGGCGCGGTTGGCCCATATCTTCGTGACCGAGGTGCTAGCCAAGTCCGATCTGGGGATCGACCTGCATTCGGCAGCCATACACCGGACGAATTATCCGCAGATGCGCGTATCGCCCGGCAATCCCGAAACGCTGGCGCTGGCGCATGTGTTCGGTGCGCCTGTCATCATGGAATCCCCCGTGCGCGAAGGGTCGCTGCGCGGCGCGGCCAAGGCGCTTGGCAAGGACGTTTTGCTGTTCGAGGCGGGCGAAGGCCTGCGCTTTGACGAGATGTCGGTCCGCGCGGGGCTGGCAGGGATCCTGCGGGTATTGCGGCACAGGGGCATGGTCTCGTCCCGCGGCATTGCCAAACCCAATGGACAATCGCAGTTCTGCCCCTCCAGCAAATGGATGCGCGCGCCCATCGGCGGCTTGCTGCGCACCTTCCGCAGCGATGGCGAGGTGGTCCATGCGGGCGATCTGCTGGCCTCGGTTTCGGACCCGTTCGGCGAGCTTGAGGAATCGGTTATCGCCCCGTTTGATGGCATCATCGTGGGGCGTGCCCTTATGCCCATCGTCAACGAAGGCGATGCGATCTTTCACCTTGCGCGCGTGAAATCCATGGAGCGCGCCGAAAACGCGGTGGAAGATCTTGCAACCCAACTCAACGATGATCCGATGTTCGACGAAGACGAGATCATCTGACAAGACCGCTCTGGACAGAACTGTCTGGACAGATACATCCGGCGCCTCCTAGGCTCGGCCATGTCCGCGCAGGAGGGTGATATATGAACACGCATTACCGGGTTGTCGTCATCGGCGGCGGGGTGGTTGGGTGTTCGGTCCTGTATCATCTGGCGAAACTGGGCTGGACGGATGTTGCGCTGATTGAACGCGCGGTGCTGACCGCCGGGTCAAGCTGGCATGCGGCGGGCGGCATCCACGCCCTCAATGCGGACCCCAACATCGCCGCGCTGCAAGCCTATACCATAGATCTGCTGCCCGAGATCGAGAGGGAAAGCGGCCAGAACATCGGCCTGCACATGACCGGGGGCCTGACGATGGCGGGCACACCCGACCGCTGGGAATGGCTGCAATCGGCGTATCGGGTGTTCCAATCCATCGGGATCGAGGATTGCCGCCTTGTCACCCCCCAAGAGGCGCAGGAGCTTTGCCCCATCATGTCCATCGACGGGCTGTTGGGCGGCATGTGGGCCGACCGCGAGGGGTATGTGGATACCACCGGCACCGTCCACGCCTACGCCACCGCCGCGAAGAAACGTGGCGGTAGCATCTTTGAACACACCAAGGTGGAGGCGTTGAGCCAAACCGCCGATGGCTGGAAGGTCGTGACCGACAAGGGCACGATCACGTGTGAACATGTGGTCAACGCCGCAGGCCTTTGGGCGAAACAGGTTGGGCGCATGGCGGACATCGAATTGCCCGTCTCGCCGCTGAAGCATCATTATCTGATCTCCGACACCATCCCCGAACTGGAACGCATCGACTTCGAGGTGCCGATGACCGTGGATCTGGAGGGGTTCACCTACATGCGTCAGGATCAAAAAGGCATCTTGCTGGGCATCTACGAGGTTGATCACGAACACTGGGCCATGGACGGGGCGCCGTGGGATTACGGGATGGAGCTGTTTCAGGAGCAGACGGATCGGATAGAAAAGGAACTGACCCTCGGTTTCGAACGCTACCCCGCCCTGCAGGAGGTCGGCGTGAAAACCTGGGTCAACGGGGCCTTCACATTCTCGCCCGACGGCAACCCATTGGTCGGGCCCGTGCCTGGCAAACGCGGCTATTGGTGCGCCTGCGCCGTGATGGCCGGGTTCTTGCAGGGCGGCGGGGTGGGCAAATCGCTGGCCGAATGGATGATCCAAGGAGAGCCCGAGGCAGATGTCTACGGCATGGATGTCGCGCGCTATGGCAAATGGGCGGAAAACCGGCAGTTCATTCGCGAAACCACCGGGCAATTCTATTCGCGCCGCTTCGTGATGACCTACCCGAACGAACAACTGCCCGCCGGGCGTCCCCTGAAAATGGCGCCGGCCTATTCGGACATGTCCGCCGCCGGGGCCGTCTGGGGCCAAAGCTGGGATCTTGAGGTTCCGCTTTACTTCGCCACACCCGGTTTCGTCGAAACACCTTCCCTCAAACGGTCGAACGCGCATGATATCGTGGCGGCCGAATGCCGGGCCGTGCGGCAAGGCGTCGGTCTGCTTGATATCTCAGGCTTTTCCCGGTTCGAGGTGTCGGGTCCAAATGCCGAACGCTGGCTTGATCGTCTGTTTTCCACCCACCTGCCCAAACCGGGCCGCGCGCGGTTGGCCGTGATGCTGGGCCATGATGGGCGGCTCAAAGGCGACCTGACCCTGTTCAATTGGGGCGACGGCACATGGTGGATCATGGGGAGCTATTATCTGCGCACGTGGCACATGCGCTGGTTCGACGATCACATGGACAGTGGCGTGGCAGTCCGTGATCTCGGCGAAGAAATGACAGGTTTTTCGCTATCTGGCCCCAAATCGCGCGCCGTGATCGAAAAGCTGACAACCGATGCGGTCGGCGACCTGCCCTTCATGGGCTGCGGTGATTTCGACATCGGCCTGTTACGCTGCAGGGTCGGGCGGCTTTCGGTGGCGGGCGAGCTTGGCTATGAAATCCACTGCCGTATGGGCGACCATATCGCCTTGCGCCACGCGCTGCTTGCGGCGGGGGCCGATCATGGGATCGTGGAAACCGGGTTCAACGCGCTCCTCTCCTTGCGGCTGGAGAAATCCTTTGGCATCTGGTCCAAGGAGTTCACCCAAGGCTACACACCCAAAATGACGGGCATGGACCGCTGGATCGCTTGGGACAAAGGCGATTTCATCGGACGGGACGCCGCGCTGACGGAACGTGACGGTGATGGCCCGGCGCGGATTTTGGTGACATTGGCGGTCGATGCGGACAATGCCGATGCCAGTGGGTTCGAACCCGTCTGGCACAAGGGCGCAAAGGTAGGGTTCGTTACCTCGGGCGGCTATGGTCACACACTCGGTACCTCGCTTGCCATGGCGCTGATCAACGCCGATGCGGCGACAGTGGGCACGGACCTGTCCGTTCACATCGTCGGCGTCGAACGCGCCGCCAAGGTGATCGCGCCATCGCCCTACGACCCCACCGGTCAGTCAATGCGCCAATGAGACGGGGGGATGCCGGGCGCGCCGCGCGGCAGGGCATTGGCGGCGATGTCCACCCGCTTCGGCTATCCTGCCGATGAGGCGCTGACGCGTGCGCGCGTCCTCTATTACATGCAGATCGGTCATAACGACGCCGAGTTGCACGAACCCATGGCCGAAAGACTCCACCTGATCCCGCATTATCTTTTGATTTTCACTGGCCAGACCGCGACCACGACTGAGGTCGTGGCCTTTACCCGCGCCATTCAGGCCCTGATTTCCGGGAACGACACGTAACCCGAACCGGCGGCCCGCAATTGCGAATCCCCGATATCGACCGGGTCATCGAAGCGCGCGTGCATGCCTGCAAACGCCCCGTCGACACCTGTTCCGATCTTGCCGTCAGGGGCTAGCGTTCCGGGATCAGGCCACGTGGACTGAACCGCAGCACCAGCAGCAGAATCATACCCATGGTCAACAGCCGCATATGCGCCACCGCATCCAGCAGATGGTCACGCAGCCAGCTATCAACCGGCATACCCGCCGTGATGCCCTGCATCAACAGGGCCCCCAATGGCTCCACTTGAATCCACAGCCACCAGATCAGGAAACCACCCAACACCGCGCCCCAGTTATTGCCGGACCCACCGACAATCACCATCACCCAGACCAAGAAGGTGAAGCGAAGCGGCTGATAGGTTCCGGGCACCATTTGGCTGTCCAGCGTCGTCATCATCGCGCCTGCAAGGCCACACACGGCCGACCCCAGAATGAAGATCTGCAAATGCCGCGCCTTCACGTTCTTACCCATTGCGCTGGCTGAAACCTCGTTGTCACGGATCGCACGCATCATCCGTCCCCAAGGTGAATTCAGCGCCTTTTCCGACAGCCAGATCAGCGCCAGCAGCACCACGAGGAACAGGCCAGCATAGGCCAGCTTGACGGTCACCGAGGATGCCGTGACAGGGTCGGCCCCAAGCCATCCTACAAAGCCAAGAAAGGCCTCCGAGGACTGCAGATCAACCTCGTAAGGCACAGGACGCGGGAGGCTGGTCACGTTCTTCACGCCACGCGCCAGCCAATCCTCGTTCTTCAGAACGGCAATGATAATCTCGGCAATACCCAGCGTCGCGATCGCCAGATAATCCGACCGCAGGCCCAACGCCGTCTTGCCAATGATCCATGCGGCCCCAGCGGCCAAGACCCCGCCCACGGGCCAAGCCAGCAGGATCGGCAGACCAAGCCCGCCAAGGTAGCCCGTCGAGGCAGGATTGATGCTTTCCACCGCCGCCACGCCGGCATCGAACACGGCGCGGAAGATGAAGAAGCCTCCGATCAACACGGTCAGCATCAGAACGGCGCGTAGCCATCCCGCCGGCATCCGCGTCCAGACCAAGATCGCGCCGACGACGGTGGCGGCCCCCAGAACCAGCCCCAGCAAGACCTGAATACCCCCCGCGGCCCAGGCATCTTCGACCGGGGGCATGGAGACCAGAACAGCCGCAAGACCGCCCAGCGCCACAAACCCCATGATGCCGACGTTGAACAGGCCCGCGTAGCCCCATTGCATGTTGACGCCCAGCGCCATGATGGCCGAAATCAGCCCCATGTTCAGGATCGTCAGGGTGGTGTTCCACGACTGCACGAAGCCGGTGCCGATAAACAGCACCGCAACCAGCGCAAACAGCATCACGGCGCGGGTATCAAGCGACTTGGTCATACCGATTTGCCTTTCATGATACCCGTAGGTCGTAACAACAGGACAATCAGCAATATTCCGAAACTGACAGCGAACTTGTAATCGGTCGACAGCAGTTGCAGCAGGCCATCCGGCTCCCAGCCTTCGGGGCCAATGTATTCCACGACCTTGCGGAACGCATAGGTCACGCTGATTTCGGAAAACGCGATGATGAACCCACCCAAGATAGCGCCCAGAGGGTTGCCCAGACCACCGACGATGGCGGCTGCAAAGATCGGCAGCAACAACTGGAAATAGGTGAAGGGCTTGAAGGATTTATCCAACCCGTAAAGCACGCCTGCCGTTGTTGCCAAGGCGGCCACCAGCAACCAGGTTACCAGCACGACCCGTTCGGGGTTGATCCCCGACAGCAACGCCAGATCCTCGTTATCGGAAAAGGCCCGCATGGATTTTCCCGTGCGGGTCCGATTCAGAAACCAAAACAGCAACGCCACCGCGATCAAGGCTACCACGATCGTGATCGCCTGACTGGTGCGGAACGCCAGCCCCTCCTCCAGTCCCGTTATCTCCCGAAATGTGCGCGCCGAAATGATGAAACGTTCACCATCGGAAAACCGCTGGTCATCCACGCCGATGATGAACCGCACGATCCCGTTCATGATGAACATCACACCCAGCGACGCGATCACATAGATCACGGGCTTGGCCTTTTGTCGGCGGTAGAACCGGTAAACCACGCGGTCCGTCCCGACCAGCAATAGACCGGTCGCCGCGATGCCAACCGGCAGTGCAAGCAGCGCGGTGGGCAGCGGGCCAAGCGTGATACCCGCGCCCTGCAACCCCCAAGTGACAAGAATGGTTACCATCGCGCCAAAGGCCATCGTGTCGCCATGCGCAAAGTTGGAAAACCGCAAGATGCCGTAAATCAACGTGACGCCCAGCGCCCCCAGCGCCAATTGCGCGCCATAGGCCGTGGCCGGAACGATGACGAAGTTCATAAGCACCACAAGGGCGTTCAGCAGATCCATTGGCCTCAGCCCCCCAGAAAGCTTTTGCGGACCTCGGGGTCGGCCAATAGCTCTTTCCCCGTGCCCGTGAATGCGTTGCGGCCCTGCACCATGACGAATCCCTTGTCGGCAATGGCCAGCGCCTGTCGCGCGTTCTGTTCAACCATCAAGATGGGAATCCCGGTCCGGGCCACTTCGATAATACGGTCGAACAACTCGTCCATCACGATGGGGCTGACCCCGGCGGTGGGCTCATCCAGCATCAGCACTTTGGGCTTGGTCATCAGCGCGCGGCCCACGGCCACCTGCTGGCGCTGTCCGCCCGACAACTCGCCCGCTGGCTGACGGCGCTTGTCGCGCAAGATGGGGAACAAGTTATAGACCTGCTCCATCGTCTGGCGGAAATCATCACGGCGGATGAAGGCACCCATTTCCAAGTTCTCTTCGACCGTCATCGAGGTGAAGATGTTGCTGGTCTGAGGCACGAACCCCATGCCCTTTACCACACGGTCCTGCGGGCTGAGCGCGGTGATATCCTCACCGTCCAGCAGCACATGGCCCTTCCGCAGGTTCAGCATTCCGAACACGGCCTTCATCGCGGTGGATTTCCCCGCGCCGTTGGGGCCAACGATTACTGCAATCTCGCCGGGCTCGACCGAGATCGTGCATTCATGCAAGATATCCGCGCCCTTGCCATAACCGCCGGTCATCGCGCGCCCGATCAGAAACGGGTTGTCGCCCTCGGCTTTCGTCGCCGCGCCGCTAGGGGATACTGGATCGCCCATGCTCTCTGCCGGTGGCTTGGTGATCGACCGATCCTTGTTGCCGCGATCATTGTGGTAAGGGTTGTCGCTCATGCGCCCACAGCGTCCTTGTTCTTGAGGCCAGTGCCCAGATACGCCTCGATCACCTCGTTGTTGGCCTTGATCTCGTCGATCGTGCCCTTGGCCAGCACCTTGCCCTCGGCCATCACGATGACCGGGTCGCACAGGCGCCCGATGAAATCCATGTCATGCTCGATCATGCAAAACGTGTAGCCGCGTTCACGGTTCAGTCGCAAAATGGCGTCGCCCACTGTGTTCAGCAGGGTCCGGTTCACGCCCGCGCCAACCTCGTCCAGAAACACGACCTTGGCGTCCACCATCATGGTGCGCCCCAATTCCAACAGCTTTTTCTGTCCTCCGGAAATGGCGCCTGCGGGGTGGTCTGCCAGATGTTCGATGGTCAGGAATTCCAGCACCTCGTCGGCCTTGGCGCGCAACGCCGCTTCCTCGGTGGCAATCCGCTTGCGTCCGAACCACGTGTTCCACAGGCTTTCGCCCGATTGCCCGCCCGGCACCATCATCAGGTTTTCCCGGCAGGTCATCGAACTGAACTCATGCGCAATCTGGAACGTGCGCAGCAGGCCCTTGTCGAACAGTTCGTGCGGTGGCAGGCCGGTGATATCCTCGCCATCCATGATGATCCGCCCGGATGTCGGCGGCAGCACACCGGCAATCACGTTGAACAGCGTCGTCTTGCCCGCACCGTTCGGCCCCACCAACCCGGTGATTGATCCGGTTTCGATGGTCAGGCTGGCACCGTCCACAGCGCGAAAGCCGCCAAAATGCTTGTGAACGTCTTCGACCACGATCATTTGCGCTGATCCCCCTAAACGAAGCAGCCCGGCGGTTCACCGGGCTGCCGCTTGGTTTCGACTTGTAACGGTTTAGCGGTACTGCGCCGTGGTGATCTCACCGTCGACGATCTCGATCTCGCGGTAGTTACCGGCGCTTTCGCCCGCACCCACCAGCTCAACCGCCGATGCGCCTTCGTAGTCGATGTCTTCGCCCGCCGCGATCAGTTCCAGACCGCGCGCCAGTTCACCGGGAAGGATCCGCGTGCCGGGGGCATTGGCGACATCCATGATGTGCTGGGCATAATCCGCAGGTGCTGTGGACCCGGCCGCCTGCATCGCAAGCAAGATCAGGGCTGCAGCGTCATACGCTTCTTTCGAGAAGGGCGAGGTGCCATCGAACCCGGCCGCAGTGGCCATGTCGTGATACAGGTTCGCGCCGTCGCTGTCGGTGCCGGGGTGCTGGCCGAACGACCCGTTGATGTCGGTGCCAAAATTGGTGGTCAGCGTCTGGCTGACCATGCCATCTGGAAACACGAACGTGTCGAACGCGCCGGTATCCAGCGCCGCCTGAATGATGCCCGAACCGCCTTGGTCGACGTATCCGGCAACCACCAGCGCGTCACCACCGGCCGCAGCCAGCGAACCGACCTCGGCCGAGTAATCCGCACGGCCATCTTCATGCGCCGCCACCAGCGTCACGGTGCCACCCGCCGCCGTGAAGGCCGCGTTGAACGCATCGGCCAGACCCTGACCATAATCATTGTTGGTATAGGTCACGGCGACCTCGCTAAAGCCACGGTCCATCAGGACCTGCGCCATGACTTCACCCTGCCGCGCGTCCGACGGTGCGGTGCGGAAGAACAGGCCGTTGTCCTCGACCGTGGACAATGCCGGCGACGTGGCGGACGGCGATACCATCACCATGCCGTTCGGCACCGCGACGTTGGACAGAATGGCGGTGGTCACGCCCGAACAATCGGCGCCCACAATCCCGTCAACCTCGTCCGAGGTGATCAGGCGCTCAGCCGCGGCGGTTGCGGCGGCGGCGTCGATGCAGGTGCTATCGGCGCGCACCGACGTCACGGTCATGCCATCCAGCAGCAGACCGCTTTCCGTCACTTCGGCCATCGCCATTTCAGCGCCATTGGCCATGCCGGGTGCCATCGATTCGATCGGGCCGGTAAAGCCTACGATCACACCCAGAGTGACCCCACCATGTGCATCGGCGAACGCGCCCGAGGACATGGCAACGGTTGCGGCGGAAGCCAGCAGAAACTTCTTCATTTTTCTCTCCCAAGTTGGACTTCGATATCCATTGTGGCGGGCACGTTAGATCGCTGCTCGTGTCTTGAAAAGGGCCAACGCTGCGGCAGCGAGCGGGAACAGAGCGTTTCATCAGTATTAAGAGAGCCACATCGTCGA
>Ga0208544_10000191_pt1 | contig 50331 bp, 46 predicted proteins | sample DEB08_DNA_9_FD_184526 | JGI IMG/M metagenome (GOLD analysis project Ga0208544, IMG submission 184526) | Aqueous microbial communities from the Delaware River and Bay under freshwater to marine salinity gradient to study organic matter... | ecosystem: Environmental > Aquatic > Marine > Coastal ... | reverse complement strand
TCGACAGTGAGTTCCATAGAAAGAATCTACCGTTAGAGTCGTAGTCTCGTGGTCTCGTAGTCTCGTAGTCTCGCAATCGTTTTATTGAATTCTTAAATATGAAAAGGAGTGGCCATGTCCATTGAAGGTCTTCTAGTTGAAATGCAAAGTGACATTCTTCGTATCACTTTCAACCGGCCCGATCGGCTGAACTCCCTATCCGCAGAAATCGTGCATGCCGTTGCTGATGCCATCGAATCTGCGCCAGCTAATGGCGCCAGAGTGATCGTGATCACAGGTGCTGGCCGGGCGTTTAGTTCCGGTGCAGATGTCAGTGCCGGTGGTGCTCCACCCGGATTAGACACCCTAGATGCGGGTAACAGGTTAGTGAGATCCATCACGCTCTCACCTACTCCGGTGGTCGCCGCCGTCAACGGAATTGCCGCAGGTATCGGCTGTTCCATCGCACTTGCTGCTGACCTCGCCATTGCAGCAGAGGCGGCTGGATTCATGCTCGCATTCACCAAAATTGGACTCATGCCGGACGGCGGCGCATCGATGTTCGTGCCAGCGGCGGCGGGTCGGGCCCGAGCCATGCGAATGGCGTTGCTTGCCGAGAAGATCAGTGCGAAAACCGCGGCAGAATGGGGATTAATTGCCGAAATGGTCCCTGATACAGAGTTCGCTGGTGCAGTGGAAAAAATCGTTCAACAGTTGGCGAGCGGGCCACCACTTGCCTTGGCTGCAACCAAACGGGTACTCAATACGGCAACTATTTCCATTCTTGACGAGATCCTTCAGGCTGAGCGAGACGGCCAAGAACCGCTGTTGCTCAGTGCTGATTTCGTCGAAGGAATGGCTGCATTTCAGGAGAAAAGAGCGGCTGAATTTACCGGGGCGTAAGCAACTTACTTCCCGTAATGTCCTGACAGTTTCACGGGCAAACCACTAAAATTCGGGTAGTTAAACGCCGGTGCGAAGTAGCCCGGATCCCCTTATCGAAGGAGCACATCTGATGGGAAAGCTTGACGGAATGGTCGCAGTTGTTACTGCCAGCACTCGCAGCATCGGACTTGGCATTGCCAAGGCCTATTTGGATGAAGGCGCAAAGGTCGTACTGAGTGGCCGAAACGCAGAAAAGGGTGCCGCTGCTGTGGCCGAATTGGGTGGCGGCGAGAACGTCCACTTCATCACGTGTGACGCAACCAAGCAAGCAGACGTTGAAGCACTCATCGACGGAACTGTTGATCACTTCGGTCGGATCGATATCGCGGTATTCAACGCAGGTGGCGTTGCCGCGACCTCCATGCTCGCTGACTTCAGTGACGAAGAATGGCAATACGAGTTGAACTTCAACCTCAACCATTGCTTCTGGGGTACCCGCCGGGCGATCAAATACATGGCCCCTCAGAATTTCGGCCGTATCATCAATATGTCATCGATGTTCGGCAAAATCACCACAATTGGTGTCGCAGGCTACATCACCAACAAGGCCGCGATTATCGGTTTCTCCAAGGCAGCAGCACATGAAGTCGGCACTCAAGGCATCACGGTCAACGCTGTATGTCCCGGTTTCGTTGAGACCGACATGTTCTTTGAGACCGGACCTGCAACCGTTGCGGCCATGGGATTACCAGACCTCGATGCTCTTGCGGCCATCATGTACAACCCGACAGCAATCAAGCGACCCAACACTGTTGAAGAAGTTGCTGCAATGTGCACACTCCTTGCTTCCAAAGAAGGTGGCGGCATGACAGGTGGCGCATTCAACGTTGACGGTGGCGCTTCGCCTTACTAATCGGCGAGCGTTTCTGTTGTTCGTATTTTCATTGAACAAAAACTCAAAGTGAAGGTGATTCCGTGTCCTATTTCTCAGCAGTAGACCAGTGGTTCGAGGGTCGCAGTGCGATTGTCACCGGAGGCTCTGCAGGAATGGGACGCGCAATTGCGTTGGCTTTCTCTGCTGCCGGCAGCCGCGTTATCGTTAGTGATATCGCGGATGCCGGCGGTGAGGAAACTGTTGCACTTATTCGTTCGGCTGGCGGCGAAGCTCAATTCGTGCACGCTGATGTTTCGACAAGCGATGATGTCCAAGCCATGGTTTCCGCATGCGTTGACACATACGGTGGCCTTGACTTCGCCGTGAATGCAGCAGCCATTGAGTTCGAGGTTGATTTCCTGGCTGATCTGCCCGACGATCAATGGGATCGGATGCTCGATGTAAACCTGAAGTCAGTATTTCTGTGCATGAAGTACGAAATCCGCGCGATGCTTGCGGCAGGTAATGGCGGTGCAATCGTAAATATTGCTTCCACCAGTTCATATCGACCTCAGCCGCACCAGTCCGCTTACACTGCCAGCAAGTTCGGTGTGTTGGGATTAACCAAGTCCGCTGCGATCGACTACGCACCGCAAGGCATCAGAATTAATGCAATCTGCCCAGGTTCTATCGACACCCCAATGTTGCGCAATGCAATCGAGCGGCGCGGCCGTGACCCACAGGAGGTCGCCAACCGGCTTTCCTTAATCGGTCGCTTTGGTACCCCCGACGAAATCGCGTCGGCCGCACTATGGTTGTGTTCAGGTGCCTCCGGATTCACGATCGGCCATGCTCTGGCGGTCGACGGTGGCTATCTAGCTCGATAGCGCAATTTCGTCACACAGTCACATGTATACCTTCAGGAGACTTCGTGGAACAACAAGATTTCGACGTCATCGTTCTCGGAACCGGCGCTGCTGGTCTGGCTGCTGCTATTCGAGCAGCGGCAAACGGTGCAACTGTCGGGTTATTCGAAAAGGCAGAGACTGTGGGTGGAACAACCGCCTGGTCGGGAGGCATGGCTTGGATCCCTCTTAACTCAAAGTCCCTGGCTGCGGGGGTTAAGGACTCGCGTGAGCAAGTCCTTACCTACCTGAAAAGTCTTTCCCACGGCATGATGACCGACGACCTGATCGAGTCCTATGTTGATAACGCTCCGCAAGTATTGGACTGGCTGGAAGAGAACACCTGCTTCCGTTACCAACCCGTTCTGGGTTTCCCCGACTACCATCCCGAACATCCAGGTGGCCTGCCTGGCGGTGGCCGGGCGATTGAGTGTCCCTTGATGCCATTTGAGGAGATCGGCGAATGGGGAACCAAGATCACCCGTGGCTATCAAATCTCCGGCACGTACATGATGAGCGAGTCATCGATGGCACGTAACCGACCCGATGGTGGCGTTACCGAGAGTGAGTATGAGCGGCGGAGTATCCGCGATGAACGCGGGGCAGGGCAGGCATTTGCCGGATTCCTTCTCAAGGCATGCCTTGACCTTGGAGTTATCCCAGTGACGGGGACAAGAGCCGTTCGATTAATTGAAGAACATGGCCAAGTTGTGGGTGTTGAGTTTAAACGAACAGATGGCAGTGAATTCCAAGCTCGAGCAGCCGGTGGTGTTGTTCTGGCAACCGGTGGCTTTGAATGGAATGAGGATCTCAAACGTTCATTCATCAAGGGTCCACTGACACGCACCGTCGCAGTACCGACTAACACGGGCGACGGTCTAGTCATGGCCATGCGACTAGGAGCGTCACTAGCAAACATGCGCGAGGCATGGTGGGTACCCACAATCGATGTTGAAGTACCGGGCTGGGGCAAAGTTGTTTGGCAAGTAAATGGGGAACGCTCCCGCCCGCATTGCATCATGGTCAACCGAGAAGGTCGACGATTCACCGATGAGGCTGCGAATTACAACGCTATCGGTAATGCATTCCATGTTGTTGATGTTGCGAGCTTCGACTACGTTAACCACCCCGCATACATGGTGTTCGATTCCCATTACCTAACCACTTATGGTTTGGCACATCAGAAGGATCCGAATAACGTGCCCGATTGGTTGACGACTGCGCCAACACTTGCCGAACTTGCTGTAAAGATCAATGTTCCTCCGGCAGCACTAGAGGAAACGGTGTTGAGATGGAATACAAACGTTGTGCAGGGCGCCGATCCAGACTTTTCGCGCGGAGTAAGCGTGCATGATCGTTTCTGGGGTGACGCAGCATTTGGCATGGAACCGCAGACAACCCTTGGCCCCGTTGACACGGCACCATACTTTGCCGTGCAAGTTAACTCAGGGTGTCTGGGTACAAAAGGCGGTCCGCGAACCGACGGCTCGGCCCGAGTACTCAATGTTGATGGAGAAGTAATCCCTGGTCTTTACGCTGCAGGCAACGCCATGGCCTCAGTAATGGGTATGACTTACGGCGGCCACGGGGGAACGCTCGGCCCAGCAATTACATTTGGTTGGCTTGCCGGGCACGATGCCGCCGAGCGCGCGCGGGCTTAACGGACTACTTCGAGTAGTCGTAAAACCCGCGCCCACTCTTGCGGCCATACATTCCAGCCTCAACATGGCGTTTCAACAATGCAGGGGGAGCGAAGCGAAGTTCTAGGTGCTCCGCATACAAGCTTTGTGAAACGAGCAACATGGTGTCAAGTCCGATCATGTCGCACAATTTCAACGGGCCCATCGGCATGCCGCAGCCAGCGACCATTCCTTCGTCAATGTCTTCTTTCGAAGCAACACCGTTCTCCAGTGAGCGGATCGCATCCAACAAATAGGGAACAAGAATCGCGTTGACGACAAAACCGGAACGGTCTTGAGCGCGAATAACTTTCTTGCCTAATACATCAGTACAGAATGCATGGGTTGCGTCAGCGACTGCGGGATCGGTCTGAAGGCACGAGATGACCTCGACCAACTGCATCACGGGGACGGGATTGAAGTAGTGCGTTCCTAGGACACGCTCCGGGTGGGTGCTCGCTGCCGCAATTTGAGCAACGGGAATTGAAGAAGTGTTGGTCGTAATGATTGCGTTGGGGCTAAGGACTGCATCGAGTTGAGCGATCAGTGAAACCTTGTCAGCGAGAGTCTCACGAATTGCTTCGGTAACGATCTCGCGGTCAGCGAGTGCACTAATGTCGGTCGTCCACTGGATGCGAGCCATGATCGAATCCGCGGACTCGGAGAGTTTGCCCGCTGCCTCGGCTTTGCCAAGGGATGCGGCCATTCGCGTCTTCGCATTCTCAAGGGCCTCGGGGAAAGCGTCAACGACAATCACATCGCAGCCACCTTTGGCACCAATCTCTGCTATTCCTGCACCCATCACGCCGCAACCGACGACACCAAGACGATTCATTATCTATTCTCTTTCTTCATGTGAGTGAAGTTCCCAGCGGGAACACATTGGATCCGACGTAAATTTGTGTGAATTAACTGTTGAGTGGCTGTGTTTAGAAGTCGCCCGCATTGGTGCGCAATGTCCGCAGAATGCCCAGGAGTGAATCGATTTGTTCGGCGGTGAGTCCGAGTTGTTCGAAGACCTCCGAGTTCAGAGCGGTCGTCGCAGCAGCAGAACTCTTGCGACCCAAATCGGTGATAGATGCAAGTACCGCACGACGATCCGATGGGTGTGGAAGGCGTTCGACGAAACCTTGCGCCTCCAACCGATCGACAGCGCTGGTGACACTTGTTGGGTGCACTTGAAGAAGTGTCCCCATTCGTGTCATGGGCAGGGAGCCGTACTTTGTGAAAGACAGGAGTGTGAGGATTTCGTAGCGCGCGAAAGTGAGGTCCAATGGTCGCAGAACCGCGTCGATTCGTTGCAACATGATCTGCTGCACGCGCACGATCGAGGTTACCGCCGCCATGCCGTCTGCGGCTTTCGTCCACTTGTGATTTACCCATTGGCGTCGGGCCTCGTCGATCGGATCGCTGTCTAGTGTCCGACTCATTGTCACAAGGTCCCCCGTTTAGGTAGATTGGGCTATACAAGTTATGTAGGAACTGCACTCGTTGCTCAAACATTACGACGGTATTGGCCGCCGACCTCGAAAAATGCCGAGGTAATTTGACCCATTGAGCATACCCGAACCGCGTCCATTAGGGAGGAAAACGTATTACTTCCTGATGCCGCGGCCTCTTTGAGCTTGGCGAGTGCTGGCTCCGCTTCGACCCGATGCTTTTCGTGGAATGCGGCCAGTCTCTCGACCTGTGAACGCTTTTCCTCTTCACTAGCGCGAGCAAGCTCAACAGTCTGAACTTCATCACTGGCATGCGGGTTGAGGAAGGTGTTCACGCCAATAATGGGCAGGGATCCATCATGCTTCTTGTGTTCGTAGAGCATTGACTCGTCCTGGATTCGCCCACGCTGGTAGCCGGTTTCCATGGCGCCAAGGACGCCGCCTCGATCGGAGATCCGCTCGAACTCGATCAGCACAGCTTCTTCGACTAGGTTTGTCAGGTCGTCCACGATGTAGGAACCTTGGAGCGGATTCTCATTCTTGGACAGCCCCCACTCTTGGTCGATAATCATCTGGATTGCAAGTGCTCGCCGCACTGAGTGCTCACTTGGGGTTGTGACAGCTTCGTCGTATGCATTGGTGTGTAGCGAGTTGCAGTTGTCATTGATCGCGCACAGCGCCTGCAGTGTCGTGCGGATGTCGTTGAAGTCCATTTCTTGTGCGTGCAGAGACCGACCCGATGTTTGGACGTGATACTTGAGTTTCTGGCTGCGCTCGTCTGCTCCATAAAGTTCTTTCATCGCGATTGCCCAGATGCGCCTGGCGACTCGACCAAGGACCGTGTACTCCGCATCAATTCCGTTTGAGAAGAAGAATGAGAAGTTCGGAGCGAAGTCCTCCACCTTCATACCGCGAGCAAGGTAGGCCTCAACATAGGTGAAACCATTTGCGAGTGTGAATGCAAGTTGGGAAATCGGGTTAGCACCAGCTTCAGCTATGTGATAGCCGGAGATAGATACGGAATAGAAATTACCTACCTCATTTTCGATGAACCACTGCTGAACGTCACCCATGCAACGCAGGGCGAACTCGGTCGAGAAGATGCAGGTGTTTTGACCTTGATCTTCTTTGAGAATGTCGGCTTGAACGGTGCCACGCACGTTGGTGAGAACCCAAGCTCTGATTTCGGCGGCTTCTTCTGCCGTGGGTTCACGATTCTCCCGCTCACGGAAAGCGTCAAGACGTTGGTCGATTGCCGTGTTCATGAACATGGCAAGAATTGTTGGGGCCGGGCCATTGATTGTCATGGAGACCGAGGTCATCGGATCACACAGGTCAAAGCCGGAGTACAGAACCTTCATGTCATCAAGGGTTGCGATTGATACACCGGAGGTTCCGACCTTGCCGTACACATCTGGCTCTTCATTGGGATCGCGGCCGTACAGGGTGACCGAGTCAAATGCAGTTGAAAGTCGGGTTGCTGGCTGACCTGAGGAGAGCAGGTGGAATCTGCGGTTAGTCCGAAATGCGTCGCCTTCACCGGCGAACATCCGGGCGGGTGCTTCACCATCACGTTTAAACGGGAAGACACCTGATGTAAATGGGTAACTCCCGGGCAGGTTTTCCTCTCGCAGGTAGTGAACGAGTTCACCCGAATCTTCAGTGTGGGGGAGGGCCACGCGAGGAATGCGTGAGCCAGAAAGTGTGTCTTTCCACAGGTTTGTGTGCAGTTCTTTGTCCCGGATAGTGACTACGAGTTCTTCTTGTGAGTACTGCTCGCGAACTTCTGGCCAAGAAGTTAGGAGTGAAACTACGTCGCGTTGCATTTCGGATTCTTGTTTTTCACGTAAGGCTTGGACTTCACTTGCGTCGGCGCCTTGTGCTGCGAGCATGTCCGCAGCAGTGCCTAGGTGTTGCACGCGCCTAGCGATCTCTGCTTGATCATTGGTTGTTGCGTGGTAGGAGCGCACGGTGTCGGCGATTTCGGCAAGGTAGCGTGCGCGGCCCGGTGGCACGATTGTGGTGAGACCTGTTGGTTCCATTCCATCAATGCGGTTCAGTACACCGGGGTTGCTCACCAAACCTTTAGTGACCAGCAGGTCGTAGAGGTAGTGGTAGAGGTGGGTAACCCCGTCGTCGGCGAAGCGGGCGGCCGAAGTGCCGAAGACCGGCATGTCCTCCCAGGTGGAGCTAAACGCTTGGCGGTTCCGCACGAGTTGGCGGGCGACATCGCGGCGGGCATCTTCAGCGCCACGACGCTCGAACTTGTTAATTGCCACAGCGTCTGCGTAGTCGAGCATGTCGATTTTTTCGAGTTGTGAAGCTGCACCAAACTCCGGTGTCATGACGTACAGGGATGTGTCTACGAAAGGAACAATTCCTGAGTCCCCTTGGCCGATTCCGGGGGTCTCAACAACCACTAGGTCATGGGTTGCCCGGTACAAAGTTATGACGTCGGCGAGGTTTTCGGGGATCACCGAGCCGGCGCCCCGAGTGGCCAGCGAACGGAAGGTAACGGATCCAAGGTCAATGGTGTTCATTCGGATTCGATCACCCAGCAGCGCCCCACCACCCTTGCGACGAGTTGGGTCAACCGCGATTACCGCAATCCGGAGTTTGCCTTCTTGATCGGTTCGGAAACGTCGCAGGAGTTCATCGGTCAACGTGGACTTTCCGGAGCCACCGGTGCCGGTGATACCGAGTACGGGGGTAGAAACCTGCGCCGCGGCGGCTTGGATTTTTTCTAGCCACCCTGCCGGCGCACTACCTTCTTCCAGAAGTGTTACCGCCCGAGCAAGTTCGCGTTCATGTCCCGCGAGTACCGCGTCCAATGCAGGTATATCTTCGGTGAGGGGTACATCGCACTCTTCCACCATCGAGGCGATCATGCCGACAAGTCCTAGTCGTTGACCGTCCTCGGGGGAAAAGATTCGCACCCGTTTTTTTGCCAGCAAAGCGATTTCTTCAGGGACAATGACGCCGCCCCCACCACCGTAAATGCGGATGTGTTCTGCGCCTCGACTGTCTAACAGGTCGCGCAGGTAGCTGAAGTACTCAACGTGCCCGCCTTGATAAGAGGAGATCGCGATACCTTGAACGTCTTCTTGGATGGCGGCCCGGACAATCGTTTCAACACTGCGGTCATGTCCGAGGTGGATTACCTCACACCCTTGTGACTGCAGGATCCGACGCATAATGTTGATCGCTGCGTCATGCCCGTCGAACAGGCTGGCGGCCGTGACAAACCGAACCGGATTTGTGGGTAGTCGGTCAATGTCGTCGGTGCTCATGGCGCTCATGGTGCTCACGGTGCTCACTTAGGCTCTCCTCAATCGGACGCCGGCACCACGCCGGCCTGTCCTATGGACTCCAAATTATAGGACATCAATGTTCTTTACGTCCTAGTGTCTTAGCGCTTTGGGATTCTAGGGCAGATCAAGCGTGGGAGGGGAGAGATTAGGGGAGTTTCACCGCGCGGGGGCGCTTGAGTTCCCAGCGGGAGATCGAGCGAAGGTGGACCTGGTCGGGTCCGTCAAAGATCTTGAGCGCGCGCTGCCAGCCGTACATCTTGGCGAGCACGGTGTCATCACTGACCCCAAGGCCACCATGAACCTGGATGGCCCGATCAATCACATTGCAGGCAATGCGCGGAGCAATGACCTTGATAGCCGCGATCTCGGTCTTAGCCGACTTTGCCCCAGCTTGGTCAATCATCCATGCGGCCTTCAAGGTCATAAGGCGCGCCTGCTCAATCTCGATTCGTGACTCGGCAATCCATTCTTGGATGGATCCTTGGTCAGCAAGTGGCCCACCGAATGCCACCCGAGAGTTGGCTCGCTCCACCATCATTTGCAATGCACGCTCGGCTTGGCCGATTGAACGCATGCAGTGATGGATGCGACCGGGCCCTAGGCGTGCTTGGGCGATCATGAACCCGTCACCTTCGGTGGCGAGAATATTGCTTGCGGGTACCCGAACATTTTCAAACTCGATCCACGCGTGGCCGTGCTGATCGTGACGGCCGAACACGGTGAGTGAGCGAACTATGCGCACACCAGGAGTGTCTGTAGGAACCAAAACCATGGATTGCTGGCGGTGAGCTGGGCCGTCCGGGTCGGTCTTTCCCATCACGATCAGGATCTTGCAGCGAGGATCCATTGCTCCACTGGTCCACCACTTGGTGCCATTAATCACGTACTCGTCACCCTCGCGCGTGATGGTGCATTCAATATTTGTGGCATCACTGCTGGCGACATACGGTTCCGTCATAGCAAACCCAGAGCGCATGGTGCCGTCAAGGAGTGGCTCGAGCCATTTTTCTTTTTGTTCATCGGTACCGAAGAGGTGAATTGTTTCCATGTTGCCGGTGTCCGGGGCTTGGCAGTTGATTGCCTCGGGGAAAATGTCAACACTCCAGCCGGAGATTTCCGCGAGTTGCGCGTACTCAACGTTGGTGAGTCCGCTGAACTCTGGCAGGAATAGGTTCCATAGTCCCAGTTCACGGGCTTCCGTCTTCAATTCCTCAACGATGGGAGGGAGATTGAAGTCATCGGGGCCAACGGATGCGCGGTATTCGTCGTATATGGCTTCGGCGGGCAGCACCCGATCATTAAGGAAAGCCCACATCAACTCAGAAAGTTCTTGAGCCTTTTCGCTAGGTTGAAAGTCCATGTTTACTCCGATTACTCCGTGATGTTGGTGCCGGACAGTTTTCGGACACTACCAGAGGGAGTAATCTCCCGCCTGTGCTAGGAATGGTACAAATGGTGAAATTGTGTTGCCCCGATAAAAAGGATGTGCTGTGGCTGAATTAAATCTTGGGCCGATTGCCGAGATCGCTGCAACTCAGCCCACAGAAATCGCACTGGTTGACGGATTGTCGCGCCGAACATGGGCGCAGACGGCTGCTGAACTCCGAAGCGTTGCTTCGTTGATGCTGGCGGGTGCGCCCGACCCGGATCAGCGCTGGGGCATCCTTGGAGACAATGCTTCCCCCACACTGCTGGCTCACGCTGCAGGGCTGATGGCAGGTGTAGGCACGGTGGCCGTGTCACGTCAACTCACCCTTCCAGAACTGCGCGATCAAATTGAAGATGCACACATGGTTGGCCTGATTACAGGGCCCGGTGGCGCCGCAACGGCAGTGTCGGCGCTCGAGGCGGGGCTGGTGAACACGGTTGTGTTGCACTCTGGAGCCACTAACTCCTCCGAGCATTCAGGCCTGATTGAGTGGGATGAATGGCTTGCCGCTGCACCCACTGGTGTGGAATTCCACGAACGCCCAGCGTGCCCCACCATGGTGTACACGTCGGGAACAACAGGTCGCGCACGTGGAACCTCTACTCGTTGGGTGCTCGCCAAGGTTTCGAATCACCTGCAATACCTGGATAAATTACGGGAGCGTGCGCAGTTCCCCGAAGGTGCACACATAGTTGTTGGTCCACTGCAACATAACGGTCCTCTCACCGCGGTACGTCACCTGTTACTCGGACGCCCGGTGGTTGTTGTCGGGAAATTTGACGCCGAGAAAGTATTGGGTCTGATCGACACTTACCGCGTGAGTTCATCCGTCATGGTGCCGACACATTTTCAAAGGTTGCTGGCCGTTGATCCCGATGTGCGGGCTTCATTTGACGTTACTTGCGTGCAACTCATCGCACACACTGGTTCTGCCTGCCCGCCAGATGTTAAGCGGGAGATGATCAACTGGTTTGGTCCCGTACTGCTGGAGTCCTATGGCGGCAGTGAGACCGGAACCCTGTGTCGCATCACTTCACCGGAATGGCTCGAGCATCCAGGTTCTGTTGGGCGCACAGTTGAGCCCTTCGATGTCATAGTTGTTGACGAGGATGGCAATGAGTTAGGAGTGGGTGAGACCGGGATCCTCGCATTCCAAGCGCCCGAGGGATATGGGCCGAGCTACCACCAAGATCCCGAGAAAACGGCGAAGGCGTACGTGCGACCGGGTGCATTCACGCTGGGTGACATGGGCCATGTTGACGAGAACGGCTTTATCTTCATTACCGACCGCCTCTCAGACATGGTTGTCTCAGGAGGGGTCAACCTTTATCCGTCTGAGAGTGAGAATTCGTTGCTCGATCACCCGGGCGTTGCAGAGGTTGCGATTATCGGGATTCCTTCCGTCGATCTGGGCGAGCAACTCCTTGCATTCATCGTGCCCTCGAATCCTTCAGACCCACCCACAGCCAATGAACTGCAGTCTTTCTGCCGCGAACGACTGGCGGCTTATAAAATCCCTCGCCAAATTGAGTTCATCGATGAGTTGCCGCGTAATGAAATGCAGAAGGTGGATAAGAAGCTACTCCGACGCCCTTATTGGGACGGGCAACGTAATATTGCTGGCTAAATTGCCGGCTCTCAGTCTTTCTCCGAGTGAAGTACAGCACATAGTTTTTACCTGACAGGAATGCCTACTGCGGGTAAATTAAGAAGTGTTCTGCCGTAGGAACCACCAGAACGCCGGTCGTCGGCCGGTCCCCATCAAGGAGGATTAATGTTAAAAGGAATTGCCGGAAAAACCGCGATAGTGACCGGAGCAGCTGGCGGGATCGGTGCCGCTGCCGTGCGACGACTGCATGCTGAAGGTGCAAATGTTGTTGCCGTTGACATCAACCAAGCCGGTGTGGATGCACTCGCAACCGAGTTGGGCGATCGAGTTCTCGCAATCGGCGCCGACGTCACCAGCCCCGAAGACACGGCAAAATTTTTCGCAACCACCGTTGAGAAATTCGGCAGTGTCGACATGTTTTACGCCAACGCAGGAGTTGAAAGCCGCGTACTCACCGTCGCTGACTTCGACATTAACGACTTTGAGAAAGTTTTCGCTGTAAACGTTCTTAGTGCGTTTCTGGGTGCCTCCGCGGCGATGCGACAGATGGCAACCCAACCTGAACGCGGCAAAATCGTATTCACGGCCTCGATCGCAGGCTTGAAGGGCGACGCTGGCGTTGGGGTTTACGTTGCCAGCAAGCACGCAGTGATCGGAATGTCGAAGTCACTGATGAAAGAAGCTGGACCACAGGGCATTCGCGTTAACGTCGTGGCACCTGGTGTGGTTGACACTCGCATGATGCGCCCCCTAGAAGAAGGGCTCGCGGGCCTTGCCGGCATAGATGTCGAAACATTTAAGGGCGCTATGAGTGCGGCAGTCCCCATGGGTCGGTACGCAGAACCGGAAGAAATCGCCGCAACGGCCGCTTGGCTTCTCAGCGACGAAGTTCCCTACATGCACGGCGAAGTCGTCACCGTTGGTGGCGGTCTTTGGCCGTGACCGATCGCATGCGCGTCGGCCTTGCACTCCCTCAGTTGGGTAGCAATGTCGACGCGAGTGCTGTTCGTGGATTTGCCGAGCGAGCCGAGGAACTCGGCTTCGGGCACCTATTCGTGCAACAGCATCTGTTCTACCCGCACGAAGTGTTGTCGGGTTACTCAGCGCGGCCTGGGCTTCCTGTTCCGCAGGCGTATCGCTCGGTGTTGCAGCCAATGGAATTGTTGTCGGTTGTCGCAGGTTGGACCTCTGAAATCATTTTGGGAACCAGCATTCTCGTGGCAGGCTACAACCGGCCGGTTGACTTAGCCCAGCGGATCACAACACTGGACGTACTCTCGGGCGGTCGGACCGTTTTTGGTTTTAGTGTCGGGTGGTCCGACGAAGAGCACGCGCAGTACGACGTTGACCCGCGTACTCGGGGTCGTCGCGCAGGTGAATTTATCGACGCCATGAAAGCTTGCTGGGGTCCTGATCCCGTGATTCATCAGGGTGAGTTTTTCTCCATTCCCGCATCTGATGTTGACCCCAAACCAATTCAGCGGCCGCACCCGCCACTGATGGCGGGCATGCGATCAGAGATTGGTCTCAAGCGGACCGCCGAACAATTCGATTGGTGGAATCCTGCATCGGGGACACTCGAGCAGCATTTGGAAACGATGAACCTTCTTGCCACAATGCGTCCGGCTGAACTTGCCCCGCTAAAAATGTGTTGGAACCTATTTACTGACCCACCCGTGGTCGTGGCAAACCTACGGCCGCTCAGTGTTGACGAGTTGTGTGTTGAGGTGGCCGCCGCTGCAGCCGCGGGGGTCGACGCCGTTTCTATTGATGCGAACTTTGATCCTGCAATTTTGTCTCCGCAGGATTGGCTCGGTATACCCGATCGACTCGCACCTTTGCTTGACGCAGCTGTTCGGTAATAACTAAACAATTAACGCGATTCGGGTAACAGCACGTTTCTTAACTCTGCAACCGTTGCTGCCCGGTGGGTCGGCGCGCATTCATCAAGTTCACCCAATGGCGCGTAACCCCAATAGGCCGCGATGCTGTCTACTCCATGCGCCTGGGCAGCATCAAGATCAAGGGCGCGATCACCCACCATGACAATTCGTTGCGTGACGGCATTGACCTGCATATGCGTGAATGCATGTTCGAGTACATCGGTTTTGTTTTGACGCGAACCGTCGGAAGCTGATCCCGCTACGAAAGTGAAGTGATGATCAATGTTGGCGTGTTGCAAGATTCGCTCTGCAGACTCTGCAGGCTTGGATGTTGCCAAGGCAATTGATACCCCCGCATCAAACAGGTCATTGACTAAATCGAGCATTCCCGGGTACAGATCAAAGTCGTACTCCATGCCGTGGAAATACACCGAGCAAAACAGCTCGAAGAAGCGTTGTTCATCGGCTGGATCGGTGAGTCCGAAAACTTTCGGCAGCACCTCCGACAGAGGTGGCCCCATGAATTCCTCGAGTTCGCCTTGGGTTGGCGTTATGCCAAAGCCATTGATGAGTGCATGGCGGACTGCGGCCTGCACGCCTGGCTCCGAATCAATGATGGTGCCGTCGAGATCAAGAAGTACCAAATCATAAGGAAGGGTCACGTGCGAATCCCGCGCCAAGCAAGTGTGCCGCCGTCAACGGGGTAAATCCCGCCGGTAACAAAGGAAGCTGCATCCGAAGCCAGGAAGCAGGCCACCTGAGCGACTTCGTCCGCCGCGCCGAAGCGAGGAATAACCTGCGTGCCGGTCATGCGTAGTTCGGTCTGAGCTGGATCAACTCCTGAAACTAAATGACTTTGTGCCATAGGGGTGTCGATAGTTCCGGGCAAAAAGGCGTTGACCCGAATGTTCGGACCTAGTGCAACGGCGCAGGATTTCGTCAGTTGGATCACCCCGGCTTTGCTCGCCCCGTAAGCAATGGCGCTGGTAGTTCCATGAACACCGGCAACCGATGCCGAGTTCACAATCGAGGGTCCTCGACCCGATACCCGCAGGTGGGGGGCGGCAGCTTTCGTGGCTAGCCAGACCGCCTTGAGGTTTACGGCCATAACTGTGTCCCACGTGGTTTCGTCGAGGGTGTCGAACCCGGCCGGGTGCAGAAAAGCAGTATCGATCACACCGGCGTTATTAATCAACGTGTCCAGCCCACCGGCAAATGACGCCGAAGTTTCGATCATCTCGTGAATCTGATCAGGTTGGGTTAAATCCGCGGTGATCACCAGTGCGGTTGCTCCGGCATTGCGAACCAATTCAGCGGTCTCTTGGGCTAAATCATCTTGGATGTCAACGATGGTGAGTGCTTCGGCGCCCTGCACCGCGCACGCGATTGCAATTGCCCGACCCATGCCCTGAGCGGCTCCGGTAACGAGGACACGTTTGCCCTTGAGTGCCTCACTCACGGTTTCGCCCAACCAACGCGGGAGTCCGCGTGAATTTCCGCTGTGATCCGCTTGTCCTGGATGTAACCGACGCTGTCAATGATCTTGATGCGATCGACGTAGTTACCCCAACCAAGAATGGATGTGTTATCGCCGGCGAATGTGTATATGAAGTAGGACTCCACTAGCACTAAACCCGGACCGAGTGGTGTGATCGACTGATTCACCAAAAAATGCTTTCGTTTGACCGGTGTAACAAGTGCCTTTTCGTAGTAGTCGAGCACTTGATCGCGGCCAGTGCGTGAGCCCTTACTCGTGGTCAGGACAGCATCTTCGGTGAAGACACTTCTCAACAACTCGAAATCCGGAGTGTCAACAGCATTGGCATAGCGCCATGTGGCTGCTCTGGCCAGTTCGGCAGTTTCAAGTTGCTCTAATCGAGTGGTCAGGCTCGCGACGCTGCCCGGCAGATGCTGGGCCGGGGTGAAAACTTTCCGTGTGATTACGCCGATCCCGTCGGTGACGGAGATCTCGTCGGTGTAATCTCCCCAGCCGGTTGCTTCGAAACCAGTGCCTTCGTGGGCGTAGTAAATAGTTGCGTGCACGGTAGCCCGACCGGGTGATTTCCACGTGACCTGCGGGTTCACAATCAAGTGACGAGTAAGGAATTCGGTTGGCAGCATGCCTTGCATCGCTTCGACGATCGCGGTGCGACCGGTTAAGACCAGACCGGGCATTTCGACAACGGCATCCTCGCTGAAAACTTCACCGAGCATCGACCAATCCCGAGTGTCCACCGCCTGCGCATAGGTGAACAGGGCTGATCGGGCGGCCTCGGCTGTCTCAAGCCGTTCGAGTCGCAGGGAAATCGCCTGCAGGTCAGTTGATTCGCTCATCTCTTAGACCTCTTCACTCAAACGAACACCACGTTTGGTAAGGGTCACCGGACCCGTGACCTTTAGTCGACAGGCAAGTCGCCGAGAAGAATCAATCATGCCCATAGTTCGTTCAAGTGTTTCCCGCTCTTCTTCGAGCATTGCTTCGCAGTTTTCGGTGCCTTCACGAATAATGCTGACACATAGGCCGCAGGAGGCCTCCCCCTGACATTCGGTGGGCCAGATGTAGCCCGCCTCGTGCGCCGCTGCCATTACTGGCTGGTCTTCTGCCACCTCGAGTTCGAGGCCCAGCGGGAGTACCGTCACGGGATTCATGGGTGCCTCCATTGAAATGGTGAATTGGTGAAATCGAAATGGTGAAATCGAAATGGTGAAACGTTGTGAGGAAAAACACGATGCGATACCGGTAAAGAGTTTATGTTGTCATGACGATCGGATAACATGGACATCCTAGCTTCGGCACGCCAAGTGTCTAACACCCCAAAGAATGGAACAACATGGATCTCGGTCTCACTGGAAAACGTGCTCTCGTCACCGGCGGTACCCGCGGTATCGGTCGCGCCACCGTCGAACTTTTAGCAGCCGAAGGTGCATCCGTTGCATTTTGCGCACGCAATGAAGAAGCCGTTGAAGCTTTTGCCGCGGAATTGCGTGGAGCCGGCGTCACAGTTTTTGCCCGCGCAATAGACGTGAGTAAGGAAGACCAACTTAAAGGATTCATCCGCGATGCAGCTGAGAACCTGGGCGGCCTTGACATCCTCGTCTCCAATGTCACCGGAGGTTCACTTAAAGGCCCAGAGCAGTGGCAGCAAAGCCTCGAACTTGACCTATTGCCGTTGGTTCACCTCATCGACGAAGCCACACCAATCCTTGAAGCAGCCGGCGGCGGTTCGATCATCGCACTATCCTCGACCTTCGGTTTTGACAATGTTTGGCCGAGTTCACCCAATTCCTACGGCGCTTTCAAAGCGGCAATCGTCCGACATGCGTCCGCTGCCGCCCACGCCCTCGCTCCCAAAGGGATTCGCGTGAACACCGTTTCACCCGGACCCGTCTTCTTCGAAGAGGGTGATTGGAGCAAGATCAAGGCCGGCCGTCCCGAGGTCTACGAAAAAGTTCTTGCATCAATCCCATTGGGACACATGGGCAAGCCCAGCGAAATTGCCGCGGTTATTGTCGGTTTGGCCAGCCCGGTCATGGGCTACTGCGTTGGCACCAACGTGGTGTGTGACGGCGGCATGACAGTCCGAACCCAGTTCTGATCACGACAAACATTCTGAGTCTGCAACCACAGCTGATTGTGCAGTGATGGTGGAGGTGGGCGATCGCGTGCCGCACGAAATGCACTGCGACTGCCCCCTCACCGGTCAAGGCAATTCTCACCAAATGAATATTGCCTTGGTTGTGGGTGGGCGCTGGCACGACGTGGACTACGCCCGGGCCGAATTACTCAAATTCCTCGGTGACCACGAATCCGTTCAATGCACGTTGCACTCCGATTTTTCAGATGTCGATGCACTTGGGAATGCTGATGCTGTTATCGCCTACACGTGCGATGTACGACCATCTCGTGCAGAATCAATGGCCCTCGCGCAAGCAGTTCGCGGTGGCACGCGCTTACTTGCACTGCATGCGACTAACTCAGCGATCGATCCACCGGTTACAGGTGGACCGAAAATATTTCGCACCCCCGACGCGATGCCCGAGTTCACTGCGTTGCTGGGAAACCGATTCCTTGCACACCCAAAAATTTCACCCTGGCGAGTTGATGTTGTTCAGCAGGAGCATCCACTTGTAGCAGGAGTTTCATCTTTTGTGACCACCGACGAGTTGTATGTGATGGAATTGCGCGAGGATCTTGACGTCCTCCTTGACACCGAGTTCTCCGGGGAATGCCCGGGATTTGAGGTTTCTCACTCGGGGTCACGCACGCGGCATCCAGTGCTGTTCACCCGCAAAGAAGGTGACGGCGAAGTTGTGTATTTCACCTTGGGCCATTGCCGCGGACGATTTGACGTTACTGATCTTGGGATTGCCGACACAGGTGTCGTGGACCGGGTGGCATGGGAATCTCAGGAATACCGCGAGGTCTTACGGCGATGTGTAGCGTGGGCGGTGCACGGTAAATCTGATGAGGAGAGTGGATGAATAGCAAAGGAACCGCGGTTGTAACGGGAGCGGGTCAAGGTATCGGTCGGGCGATCGTCGAACGCCTTGTCACCGACGGTTATGACGTACTCGCCCTTGACGTCGCAGAGGGCCCACTCGTGCAAGTGCGAGAGTCACTTGGTGTTCGCACCGCGATCGTCGATGTTTCCGATGCCGAGGCGGTGGCTGCCGTAACTGCTCAAGCACCGGATTGCCGGGTGCTCGTGAACAACGCTGCGATCCAGCGTTACCAGGATCTTTTGCGCACCACGCACGGTGAAATGCGAGCCATCCTTGACGTTAACGTGATCGGCCCGGTGCTCATGGCTCAGGCACTCGTACCCGTAATGGCAACCCACGGCGGTGGAGTAGTTATCAATCTTTCGTCCATCACGTCACAGGCCCATGCGGCCGGTACATCGCTGTACCCGGCGTCGAAAGCCGCCGTGAACCAACTTACCGAAGCAATGGCGGTGGAGTTCGCGCCATTGGGTGTGCGCTGTAATGCGGTCGGCCCCGGAACGGTGCTCACCGAAGGAACTGCTGGCCATTACGGTGATGCGAACGCGCAGGCAGCTATTGCCGGAGTGCTCCCTATTAATCGGATGGGTATGCCGCAGGACATCGCTAATGCTGTTAGTTTTTTATGTTCAGAACAAGCATCGTGGATCACCGGACAAACTCTATTTGTTGACGGCGGGTTCACAGCCGCACAAGGTTCGTTCTTCCGATCCGCACGAAAGGCACACACATGAAACGGCCGTTTCGTTTTGCTATTCAGGCATTCAGTTCTACTTCACTTAAGGAGTGGGTTGACCTTGCTCGCAAAGTAGAAGACAGCGGGTATTCCACCCTGCATGTCGCTGACCATCTGTTGGGTCCGGGTAGCAAGATCGAAGGGACAGGGCATCGGGTTCAAACTCTTGCGATCATCCCGGCTATGACCGCGGCCGCAATGGCAACAACAACACTTCGAATCGGCTCACGGATGGCGTGCGTGAGTTACCACCTACCCACCGTCCTGACAAAAGAGATGGCCTCAATTGATGTTCTCTCCGAAGGACGACTCGAGATCGGGCTGGGAGCAGGGTGGTTGGTGAACGAATACGAGGCACTCGGGATTCCATGGGAATCCGCGGGCCGGCGCATTCAATTACTGCGCGAAACAGCAGAGTTCATGCGCATGGCCTACGCCGACGAAGGTGAGGTCGACTACCACGGTGAATTCATCGAGTCATTCGGGTACCGCGCGGTGCCGCAACCGGTGCAGCGTCCATGGCCGCCACTGATGATCGGCGGCGGAGCACCCAAAGTTCTTGGCTTAGCGGGTGAACTCGCCGACATTGTCAGCGTCAATTTCAATAACAGCAGTGGAACCGTGGGAGCGGGAAGTATTGCGTCTTCAACAGAAGGTGAAACACACAAAAAAATTGAGTGGATTAAAGAGGGTGCGGGGGAGCGATTCGACGACATAGAACTGGAAACAGCCACCTACTTCATCTCGGTCGAAGGCCGTTCGGAGATCACGGCAGAGTCGGTTGTTGCTCGAACAGGCATGGAGTTAGCCGAACTAAAACGCTTCCCACATGCGGCGGTGGGCAGTGTTGATGAAATTTGCGAAGAGTTACAACGTCGACGCGAGGAGTTCGGCTTCTCTTACATCACCGTTGGGGATGCGCACCTTGATGCGTATCTTCCGATAGTTGAGCGTTTGGCGGGTACGTAATATGTCGCGTTCCTACGGACTGGCGCACCTTTCCATGATGGCTGTTCCACCCGCACGACTTGCTTTCGTTGCCGCTGAAGCAGGTTTTGACTTCACAGGTTTTCGGCTCACGCCGAGCCCGTCAACCGGAATCGACCACGCAGTTTTAGGCAATGACCGTGCACTTGACGCACTGAGTCGCGCTGTAAAAGAAGAAGACGTCAACATTCTTGACGTTGAAGTGATTCGCATGATTGACCCGTCCTGTGTTGTAACAGCCCGCCCGTTACTGGAAGCGGCCCAGGCGCTGGGTGCCCGTTATGTAATTGCCACTGTGGAAGACGAAGACCCACTACGCAGGGTGGAAACACTCGCGCAGATTGCCGAAATGGCGGCGGAACATGGCACTTCCATTGCGGTTGAATTCATGTTGTTTTCGGCGGCGAAGAATCTCGACACGTGTGTCCAGATTGTCACGCAGTGTGGTGCTCCCAATGTTGTCGTCCTTGCAGACTCCCTGCACCTAGAGCGCTCCGGTGGACACCCGAGTGACCTGCGCCTTTACCCGTCAGAACTTTTTGCATACGCACAGATTTGCAGTGCTCCAGGAGCAGGACCCGCTCCTGATGCCCAAGCCGCACGCAGTGAAGGTGTGCACGGTCGTTTGATGCCCGACGAAGGGGATCTTCCAGTCCGAGAGTTCATCGCCGCGCTACCCCCTGAAACAACCCTCACAGTTGAATCACCCATAAAAGGTCAATCCGACCCTGCCGATCCCGTTGCTCTGGCTCGCGAAATGCTGGCATCAGCTCACCGAGTTGCAGGTGATCACGCATGAGTGCTTACCGCGCAGAAGAATCTCGTGCAGAGGAACTGCGCATCGATGGCCTGGTCAATGTCCGTGATCTTGGTGGACTGCACGTGCAAGACGGTCGAGTAATTCGATCGCGTCAAGTGATCCGCAGCGATAACCCCAAAAAGCTGACCGAGCAGGGGCAGTTGGACTTGTCTAATGTAATCGCTCCAGCAGTTGTTGTTGACTTGCGCATGGTCATGGAAGTAGACCACGAGGGTTATGTAATCGAACATGAATCTGCACGTTTGGTTCACCACCCGATGAATCCCCAGTCCGGTATTACCCCTGAGCAAATTGCGGCAGGCGGTGCCGACAATTTGGTTGACGACTATCTACGACAGCTGGAAATTAATGCTTCCTCGATCGTTGAGGTTTTGAGCTTAATAGCAGATCCAAAGAACCGCCCGGTGGTTATTCACTGCTCTGCAGGAAAGGACCGCACGGGAATTGTCATTGCGATGCTGCTCGACATTCTCGGTGTTGAACACGAAAACATTGTTGCCGACTACCACGTAACAAGTGCCAATATGGCCCCAATTATCGAACGAATTCGCAGCACACAGGTATATCAAGAAAATGGTTTGGCTGGCGCCCCTGATTGGATCTTTGCTTCTGAGCCCGAGACGATGCGTGCGTTTCTAGAAACCATGACACAGACCTACGGCAGCGCCGAACAATGGGCCCTCACAAAAGGTTTAGACGCAATCGATATCAACAGCTTGCGCGAAACCATCCTCGTTTAAAACTTAACCTTTCACGTGCACTGTGACATTTTTCGCAAGAGGCTTAAGCCAGAGCGGTCTGTAACGCGGCAATGCGCGCCGCCCAGATTCGCTGACTGAGTTCAGCGGTAGGGGCGAAGACTTCGGATGCGTGGTAGGCGCCCGGGTAAACATGCAATTCAACCGGTACGTCTGCATCTTTTAACCTTTGGGCGAATTCCACATCCTCATCCATGAACATGTCTTGGTCGCCGACATCAATAAAGGTTGGTGGTAGTCCGGTGAGGTCACTCGCCCGAGTGGGGGCCGAGTATTGGTCAGCAGGGTTACCACCGAGGTACCACTCCCAGGCCTCGACATTGCCGGCGCGATCCCAGATACCGATATCGACGATTACTTGACTGGACTCCGTCACGTTGCGGTCGTCGATCTGTGGGTAAGGAGCCATCAAGAATCGAATTGCTGGTCCGCCCCGATCCCGGGACACGAGAGCCGTCGCAATTGCCAGACCGCCGCCGGCACTTCCGCCATAAATAGCAAGTCGATCAACGGGGGTGTAGCCCAGTTCGTCAGCATGCGCGGCCATCCACTGTAGGCCGGCATAGCAGTCTTCGATTGCCGCGGGAGCTGGGTTTTCTGGGGCGAGTCGGTAATCAACAGAGACAATGAGTGCTCCGATGGTCTCGCACAGCATGACCGCGGTGAGGTGATCGGTATCCAAGGTTCCCATCACCATTCCCCCACCGTGGAGGAACAGGATGCCTGGCAACGGGCCGGTCGCATTCGCGGGACGGTAGATGCGCACCGCGAGATCGGGGTTACCTTCGGGCCCAGGGATTACCCGGTCTTCGAGGACCACATTTTCATTGGGTGGCAGATCCGCTGTCATCGCTTCGAGCATGCCGTTGAGTGTTGCGCGGCGTGCATTGATGTCGGGGATTGCGTTGAAGCCACCAGGAAGCGCTGAGTAGAGCGCTACCAGTGGTTCCAAGGACTGCGGGTCAATGTTTTCGTGCTGCGGCATTTTTCCTCCGGAAATTCAGTGAATGAGATTGCTGGAGTATTGCATGAATTCCGCGAATTGGAAGTGGAATTTTCGTTATGCGAGTGTCTCTCCGCCGTCCACCAGCAGGGTTTGTCCCGTGATGAAGGAAGCCTCGTCACTGAGGAAGAAACAGATTGCTGCTGCCAGCTCATTGGCTCGGGCCATGCGCTTCATGGGAACAGCTGCACCAAATACTTCCTCACCTTTTTCCATGTCACCGCCACGGGCCAACATCAGTGGGGTTGTCATCCCGGTTATTGTGCGGCCGGGTGCAACGCAGTTGATACGAACCTCAGGGAGCGCTTCTAGGGTGAACTGACGAGTGAGGCCAGCTATTGCAGCTTTGGCCGCGCCGTAAGGAACATTGTTGTTGTTGGCCTTGAATGCGGCGACAGATGCGATTGTGACGATGGCACCGCTGCCACGCGCCTTCATCACGGGAGTTGTGTATTTGCACACATTGAAAGTGCCACCGACATGGACTTCCATCATTTTGTTGAAGCGGGCCATGTCCCACTCAGCGAGCGGACCGAACTCTGCATGGCCGGCAGCTGCAAGCACGAGGTCAATTCCACCGAGGGCTGCCACCGTCGCGTCGACCGCTGCCTTTACCTGTGTTTCGTCAACCACATCTGCTTGCAAACCAATGCAACCTCCACCGATTTCGGCAGCGACAGCCTGAGCCTTCGCAAGGTCGAGGTCGACCAACGCGGCACGCCCACCCTCGGCTACTACTCGCTCAGCGGTTGCGCGACCGATTCCGCTTGATCCTCCGGTGACAAATAGAACCTTATTTTCAAAGCGCATGGTTTTCCTTCCGATTATTTGGGGCAGTGTTATTCAAAGTCAGTGTGATGCAGAGGGTGAGTCACTCGGACGTGCGGCCTCGGATGCTTTCCACATTTTGGCGCTGTCGAATCCAATCCGAGTTTCGGGAATGAGTTCGAAAACAACTCGACCCGGGGAGTCCAGCATCTCGCGGAAAGCTTCGGCCTTTTCTGGTTCACCCGGACGCATCGCGTTGGCGAACTCGGGAATTACCCAGTCAAGGGTTTCGCGATCGGTGTGAACAATTGCGCGGCACTTGTACGTTAGTGAGCGGCGCTCGGTCACTCGCGAGCCTTTTGAGGTGATAGCAATGCTGACTCGTGGGTCTTTGCGAATGGAGTTGACGCGTGGGCGCTCCTCGCTTGCGGTCAACCAAAAACGACCGTCGCGATTGATGTAATTCACGATCACTCCCATGGGCCAGCCTTCCTTACCAGCCCAGATCAAGGTGCATTCAATTTGGGCATCGAACATTTCTTGTTCGTCCGCCTCGTCGAGTGAATAGGACTTGACGTCTTCCCAGTTCTTTGCCTTTTCGGACATGGACTACTCCTTGATCGAGGTAATTGATTATCGTCTGGTGCGGACTTTATTGGAAGTCCTTGCATTAAGTGAAGCCACGGTCTATTTTCTCTGTCATGACCATGAATCTTGCGAACATAATAGATCGGATCGAGATCGAGGAATTGCTCGTTCGCTATGCGCGGGCTATTGATTCTAAAGACTTTGACACTCTCGAGACCCTATTTACCCCCGACGCGACTTTCGACGGTGGAAGTCTTGGCTGCCCTACCGGGGCACCTCAAATCCGGGCAATGATTGAAGGCACGCTGACCGGGTTGGACTCAACCCAACACCTGATTGGAAAAAGTCTCATTGAGCTTGATGGTGACCAGGCCGAAGTAAAGACGTACCTGATCTCCCAGCACATTAGGGAATCAACACCCGGTCCGGTGAAGCACTACGCTCTGGGTGGCGAATACGCCGACCGCGTTATCCGCACCCCTGACGGTTGGCGGATCGATTACCGCCGGTTGGATCGACTGTGGAAAGAGGGTGACCGCGAGGTCATCTCGGGTGCATCCTGAACTTGCTTAAATATTTTTTACCTATGATTTTATTTAGGACCAAATCAATGGAGGATCGATGAAAACTTGGATTGCCGACACCCAACCTAGTGAGCGTTTTCCCATTTACACGCGCGCCAATGCTGACGAAGTTGGCCCAGAGCCGTTCACTCCGTTGAACTGGACGCTGACGTGGGAACAAGGGATGGCGCCAGGAACAGCCGACGCCTGGATCGCTCTCGGCACTTTTGAGCCCGATGAGTTCCTGTGGACCGAACCGGAAACGTATGGATCATGGGGCGGCTATTTCTATAATCAGGTTTCCCTGGGTCGCGTGTTCGGTCACCGCATGCCGGGCGCTACACCTGATGCAATCGATATTTCCTTCTTCGGCCAGAACTCAACGGTTCCGCCGTATGTCCACGATCCACGCGACGACAATGAAGCGTGCTCGGTGAAACTGGGCGAGTCTTTCGGCGCGATTCTGGGTGGAGCGCAGGAAGCGCTTGCGGCTGAATACTTAGCAAATGCCGCGAAATGGCGGGCCACTAGGCCAGACCTCTCAACAATTTCAGACACGGACCTCGTCGAGTACGGACGTACCTCGGCCCGCTGGCAACGACCAGGTTGGGATGCGTACGCGCAGGTCGTGATTGGCGCAACGGTTGGACCGCAAATTGTGCAAGGTATCGCTGACGCGGTCGGTAAATCCGAATTAGCAATTCAAATATTTGGCGCATTGGGTGACGTCGCGTCGGCGGGAATGCCTGAGCGAGTCTGGGATCTGTCCCGTCTAGTTCGCGGATCAGCTGAGTTAACGGCCGCATTCGACGCTGGTATGGGCGGCCTCGCCGAACGCCTCGCCGCTGAACCGACCGCGGCGCAGTTCAATTCGGAATTTGATGAATTGATTGTCATGTTCGGCCATCGCGGTGTGAACGAATGGGAGATCAGTGCGCAAACGTGGTTGATCAACCCAACACTTGCCTACCAAATGATTGATCGTGTCCGCCGACAAGAAGATGCAATGTCACCGACCCTGCGGGCTGGCGAGTCAGCCAAGCGCCGTGAAGCTGCAGTGGAAGAACTCACCGCAGCGGTCGCTGGGGACGAAGCAACAGCAGGGTTATTGGCTGCGGGTATTTCCTCGGGTCAAATCGCATATCGACTACGCGAAGCCGGCAAAAACGCCACCGTGATGTTGATGCAGGAACCCAAACTTGCTTTCCGCGAACTGGGCCGCCGGATGCACGAGCGCGGTCACCTCACGGACCCAATGCATGTATTCCAAGTGCTGGAAAGCGAACTGGATTCATTTATCGCAGATCCAGCATCCTTCACCGAAATAACGGCAGCACGGCACGCGCAGTGGTTGACACTCGCTGAACTCGAGCCGCCCTACGTGGTGATTCGCGACCAGCCCATTCCGCCAATCAGTGAGTGGCCCAAACGCCGTCGGTTCGCCGAAGGTGAAGGTGCCGCAGTGGGAACGCAGATGAAGGGCATCCCCGGTTCACAAGGTGCGGTGACCGCCCGCACACGGGTGATCTTGGATCTTGCCGACGCTGACTCGCTACAGCCCGGGGAAATTCTTGTCTGCACTACCACCGACCCTTCGTGGGTTCCACTGTTCATGATTGCCAGTGCGGTGATCTGTGAAATCGGCGCCCAAGCCAGCCACGCGGTGATTGTCAGCCGGGAGCTGGGAGTTCCCTGCGTTGTCTCATTGGCGGGTGCGAGTACATCACTGCCAAGTGGCACGCTGGTTGAACTCGATGGATCCACGGGCACCGTCACAGTGCTTGAATCAGCAGAGCTCGAGTCCGCATGAAGGTGGTTCTTCCTCCGCTTTCACCCGAGCCACCGTTTTCGGTTCGGATCCCGTTCCTTCTTCTTGCCGACGGTGTTACCCGACTGACATTGGTGCGCCATGCCCAGCAGGTGTTCCCGACCGAAGACGAGTTTGACCACACCGCATGGGATGACCCAATATTGAGTGAACTCGGTCGGGTTCAGGCAGCTGCACTTGCAGGTGTGTTGACCGAACAGGATGTTGATGTTGTGGTGTGTAGCTCAATGCATCGGGCAAAGGAAACAGCGGAGATCATTGCGTTTCCGCTCGGGCTCACACCAGAAGTGCGTCCGGAGTTTGTAGAGATTGCCTCCTACCGCGAGCTCGAACCAGGGGTCAACCCGCAGACTCTGGTTGACCCCGAGGAATGGGCCGCGCGTGAGCAGGCCTTTTACCGCCAGGTCATGTGGGACCATATGTTTTTTGGTGAAGGTTCAGCAGAGTTCCGCGCCCGCATCATGGGGGCCATCACAAAATTGATTGCAGATTACGAAGGACAGCACATCGTCTTGGTGAGCCACGGTGGTGTCATCAATGCAGTCATCAGTGAGATCTTGGGGATCGAAGAAGACATGTTTTTCCTTCCATCACACTGCTCGGTGAGCAGGGTGTGGATCAAGGAAGATATTCGACGAGTGCACTCGATCAACGAGAGCCAGCATTTGCATGACGGTATCCGTACAAACTGATCAGTAATTTTCTACCGAGGGGTAATATTTTTCTATGACCGAGACATTGCCCCAATACACATCTGGTGCACACACCGCGATGAGTCGTGAAGAAGCAATGTCAATTCTTGATCGACTCGTGTCCCACCTTCGCAACCAGACCACCGACATGGCCCCGGAGCAACTGAAGGTTCCGATTTCGGACTACCTGGATCAAGATTTATGGGAACGGGAAATCAGGGAGATCTTTCATGCGATTCCCTTGCCGGTAGGTACTTCCGCCGAACTCGCTAACGTCGGTGATTTTAAAACAATGCGGGTAGTTGGCAAAGAAATCATCCTTGTTCGCGGCAAGGATGGCGTGATGCGCGCGATGCTCAATGTGTGTCGACACCGCGCAATGAAACTTCTGCCCGATGGCTGCGGTAGTGCGCGCAGATTCACCTGCGGCTATCACTCGTGGACCTATGACACCGACGGAAAACTTACGGGTGTACCCGGCGAAGATACTTTCGGTGAAGTGAACAAAGAAGATTACAGTCTGGTGCAACTGCCGTGTGAAGAACGAGCCGGTTTTATTTTTATTGGACTCACTCCCGGCAGGGACCTTGGGATCGACGCGTGGCTCGGTGAGGCGTTGCCGCACCTCGAGGCACTCGAACTGGACAAGTGCACGCACTTCACCACGAAAACACTGCCCGGTCCCAACTGGAAAGTGACCCTGGACGGTTATCTCGAGGGCTATCACTTCAGTTCATTGCACGCAAAAACCGTTGCCCTCACCAACCACACGAACCGTATGACGCTAGATTCATATGGTCCGCACGTGCGCAATGTGTTCGCTTTGAAGACCCTTGACGCCATGATGGAAAAACCACGTGATGAGTGGGATCCCGCGGAGGCGATGGGCCTCGTGTACTGGGTATTCCCCGGTATGGCGATCGCCGGCGGATTGCGCGAGCGCACCGTCATCTCGATCATGCTTCCAGGTGACTCATGGGGTGAGTCGATGACCTGGCAGACAACGCTGCTGCGCACGGCGCCGCAGACCCCCGAAGAGTTTCTGGAGGCAGAGAAAACCGCCGATTGGTTCTTCGCTGCATTCCGTGACGAGGACTACACGGCGCAGACCGACGTGCAGAATGGCCTCGCTTCCCTCGCTGATAAACACATGACCATCGGTCGTAATGAGATTGCCGTTCAGCACGCCCATGAAACGATTCGTCGACTGTTAGCCCATGAGCCGGTTCACGGCCCTCGATAGTGTGAATTCATAGGTAGTCCTAGTTTGACAGTGGTAATGTGCGGTTCTCACCCACTCACGAAATGGACGTTCACATGTCAGAAAAGGCGTGGCTCACTGATACCGAGCCCAGCGTAAGGTTCCCGATTTTCACCCGGCTCAACGCCGCAGACGTGATGGCTGATCCGATAACACCGCTCGGTGCAACAATGTGTTGGATCCCCAACGTACTTCCCGGCTGGTCATCCGGTTACGTCGAAGACGTGTGTTTCACGGCCGACGAACTCACCGAAGAGTCCGCCGTTGCTGGTTTCTTCTACGGCTACCTTTACATCAATCAAAGCTCCGTCCGAGTTCTGGGAATCCGCAAGGGCATGACCGCGGACATTATCGACTCAATCTTCTTTAACTCCCCGGGAGCTCCACCCCACGTTGCTTCACCAACCGATGCCAATGAATCACTCACCGCACTGGGCGGTGCTCGTGCTGGCTGGGTACTCACCACTTCAAAGTTTGAGGGCGCCGACGAAGACTCCGCGATCGCTGATGATCTGCGTCGAAACCGCCCTAACCTCAAGGCCATGAGCAACCGCGCCTTGGTCGCGCGAGCCCGTTCCGTGATGCCATATGAACGCTTGGCTTGGCGCTCCGAACAGATCGGTGCCTCGAATGCGGCGGTCGGTCCAGCCGTTGCCGGTCAAATCCTGGGTGCGGACAAAGCCCATCTGCTGATCACAATCCTTGGTTACGCAGGTGACGTCGAATCTGCAGCACCCACCTATTCACTGTGGTCGCTTTCGCGCACGGTGAAGGGCAGCCCAGAGATGACGGCGCTGTTTGACAGCGGTGTGGACAAGGTTGCCGCTCAACTCCCGACCGCCACCGGTGGCTTCTGGAATGAGTTCGCTGCATTTATTGCAGAGTTCGGATACCGCGGTCCCTCCGAATGGGATCTAGGAACCGAGTCATGGGAGTCCAAGCCATCACTTGCACTCGCGTTGGTCGACAAGATGCGTCAACTCGAAGACTCCGAATCACCTTCGGCAAAGCAGGCACTACACGCTGCGGCTACCGACCAGGCGATGCTCGAGGCTACGGAAGGGATGGACGCTGCAACGGAGGCAATGTTCCGTGGAGCTATTGGTTCGGCTCGACGTTTCGCCGGTTGGCGTGAAAGTGGAAAGTCATCCTGTATCAAGATCATGAACGAAGCCCGGATGGCCTTGATCGAATTGGGTAGCCGCCTTGCAGCAAACGGTGTCCTCGACGACTCGCGACAGATCTTCATCGCACTGGACAGTGAACTGGATGCCCTCGCACTCGGTGAGAACACCCTGCTACCGAGTATCCGCGAACGCCAGAGCGCATGGTTGGAACTCAAAGACCTTGAAGTTCCTACTTTCCTGGACAGTGCAAAGCCAATCCCACCAATATCGGAAATACCTCGCAAGGGTTCAGTCGATGTTGAACGCGCAAAGGTCGGCGACATTTTCAACGGAGCTGCTGCATCACAAGGTGTGGTCGAGGGTCGTGCGCGGATCATTCTTGGCACCGACGCTATTGGTGAATTCGAGCCCGGTGAAATTTTGGTTGCACCCCAGACCGATCCGTCATGGACACCGCTATTCATGGTGGCCTCAGCGGTCGTGGTTAACACCGGCTCAATGGCTTCCCACGCAATGATCGTTGCTCGCGAACTCGGTATCCCGTGTGTTGCCGGCTTGCCAGGCGCGACCAAGATGTTCAAATCAGGCGATCTGCTGCGAGTTGACGGCGCCAAGGGCACCATCGAGGTTCTCGAGACCGTTTAGTTATTCATTAGTCATTCGGGTTACTGGCCCGGCTACAGCAGCTGGGCCAGTTCGAATGCTTGCTTGGTTGCGAAGGTCATTCGTCGTGGCGCCCAAGCGTCACCGAGTAGGTGGGTTTGTGGGTGGTACATGGACACTGACCGATACAACGCGTCGTTGCCAACCCCACCGGTGACAAGTACGACCGAGTCAATTCCACCGACGGTGAACCTGCGACGGCTGTAAGCATTTGCGAACTCAACCTCATTGGTTCGAATCTCGGTGGCGACAGCCATCTGCATAATTTCCACACCGACCTCGTCCAAACTTTCAAACATGGCACCGGCGGAGTACTTGCCCACAAGTGGTGAAGGCCCAGGTGTTTCAAAGGCCAGCACGACCTCATGGCCTAAATGTGCGAGGTGGTCTGACACCGTCAGGGGAGCTGGGCCGTCGTCGGCTGCGATCACGAGTACGCGATTCCCCAGAGGTTGGGTAACCCCGCGAATAACGGCGTCGGCCCCGAAAACGTGCGGAAGGTACTCCCCAGGAATCCCGGGGCGCCTAGCGTGCGCGCCCGTAGCAAATGCAACGACGTCGAAGTTGCCGTCCAGAATTGAGCGCACCGAAGCGCGTCGACCAAGGTAGGTATTGACCCCCAGTCGTGGCAGTCGGGCAGCCGCCCAGTTAATCCAGTCTTGGTAGGTCGGGTTCGCCCGCAGTTGGGCGGCAATAGCGAAGCGACCACCGAGTTCGGCTTTTTCCTCCCACAACTCAACAACGTGTCCGCGCTCTGCGGCGTTGGCAGCGAGTTCCATCCCGGCTGGACCACCACCAACAACGAGTAGGCGTAAAGCTTTTTCACTTGTCGTTATGGGTGGCAGTGATTCACGACCCGCATGTGGGTTAACTCCACAGCCAAAGCTCAGGCCCTCCAACGTGTATCGGTGGATGCAGTCATTAAGTGCGATACATGGCCGAACTTCTTCGGGTCGCCCGTCAAGTGTTTTGCGCAACCATTCGCGGTCTGCGATCAGTGCACGGACCATGCCCACCATGTCGGCGTTTCCATCTGCGATTACTTTCTCGGCGGTCTCCGCGTGCACAACCCGACCCACATAAAGTACGGGGAGATTCGTGACCGCTTTGGCTTCGCCACACATTTGTGCCCACGCAGCTTCCGGGTAGATGCCGTGCTGCAGGTAGGTGATTGCTCCCCAGTTCCCGCCCATGTCAAGATTGAAATAATCGACGGTTCCATCGGCCTCAAAGCTTTGCATTAAACGCAGGCATTCATCGAGTCCGTAACCACCGTCCATGTCTTGATCGAGTGCGAGTCTCAGCCCAAATGTGATGGGCCGATCAACACGTGCACGAACTCCGTCGGTGATCTCTTGCAAGAAGCGTCGCCTGTTGGCGTAGGAGCCGCCGTATTCATCGGTTCGCGTATTGGTCAGCGGGGAAAGAAACCACTCAATAATGTCGTCGTGATTACTGTGAAGTTCGATTGAGTCCGCACCGGTTCGTGCTGCAATTACGGCTGACTCAATGTATTCGTTGATAACCCACTGCACTTCATCATGGTTCATAACGTGCACACCGCGGTGGTCCAAGAATCCGGAGAAGGTGGCGGAGGGAGCACTGGGCATGCCGCCCTGTTGGAGAAGTTGAATGCCCATGTATCCACCGGCAGCGTGAACGCGATCAACGAAGTGCGACATCCGGTCGTGAAAGAGGGGGTGTCGGAAGTTTCCATCTTCCTTTCCCAGGGCGCCGATACCGGTGGGTTCAAAGCCGGGAATCTGCAGATGCCTGACATGGCATGGTGGACCACCGATCCATTGGAATCCGTCTTCTACGCGGGAGAGCCAATAGTCGAGCATGGCTTGGAATCGGGTGTCGTCACCGGTGAGGGATCCCGCGCCCCCACCGTGGGTCGGCACGAATAATCGATGCGAAAGGTTCATGGTGCCAACCGTGATCGGCTGGAGGACCGCCTGAAGTGGGCTGTTTGAGGGAGTGGTCACGGCAAACTATGGCATAAAGATTGTGCTCGGGACGAGTGAAATCGATAAAATCGTCTAGACAACTTTCCTACCTTATTCACAACCCTTGGGGTGGGACCCAAAAGTTGTGGGTTTGGCGCATTCCTATATAAATGGGGGCGGGTTATGCAATAGTAGGACTTCCTATTAATCGGTCAGCCGCTCAAACGGCGGCCCTGTGGTGCGGAGAATCAAAAATGAGCGAGTTGGTTTTGGCAGAAGGAGAGCGCGATGCTCTCGTGACCTTGGTGATTCGGGGAATGGCCCGTGGCGAAGTCTCACCTGAACAGCAGGCTTTGGCCGACGCTGGGTTGATTCTGATCAAAGGCCCGATCATGATGCCGACTCCTGCTGGAACCGCATTCGTTGCGGAAAGCTTGCGACTGCCCGATGACGCCCCCGAGCGCGAGCGCATCATGGCCACCTTTCACCGCTTTCTTCCGGTCAACCGCTCGCTACGTGATCTGTGCACGGCGTGGCAGGTCCGCCCTGATGGCAGCGTCAATGACCACTTGGATGAGAACTACGACGCCGACATCCGGGATCGTCTTGACGACATCGACGATTCGGTGGCCCCGCTCCTCAAGCGATTCACCGAGGATATTCCTCGCATGGCCGGGTACCGCGAAAAGCTCACGGTGGCCCTGGCAAAACTCGATGACGGAGAAGACACTTGGCTCGCATCGCCGCTCATCGACTCGTACCACACAGTCTGGATGCACCTTCACCAAGAACTTATCTTGACCATTGGCATGTCTCGCAAGGAAGACGAGGAGCTTGAGGAGCGTCTCATTGCGGAGAGCGGGGCGTGAGCCCAACAAATCGACAAGGGCCGGTAGATGACGTTGGTCTTGTCCCATTCGGTCGTGGCATAGAGCGCGGGCTTGATGCCCGTTCACTGTGCACCCGCGGGCTTGAGCTAGAAACCCTTGCTGGCCTAGGCCTTCCTGTGGGCGCAGGGCTAACCATTCCCGTTCCCAACGTCCCTGGTTTCACCTCGCCTGACCGGGCCAAAGCAGCGATGAACTTGCTAGAAGATATCTCTGGCCGAGAGATCAGCACCACCACCGAGACCGGTGGCCTCGTACTCCTACGGTTGAGCGCAAGTGCACCGGTCGCTGCTGCTGGCCTACCTCCGGACCTGACCTGCTTGGGACTTAAGCGGAGTGTCATCCCTGATGATCTCGGTACCAAAGCACGAAGTGACTTAGGCGTTGCCTGGTGGAAAACCGCTGCCTTTATTGCCGAGCATGCCTTGGGAGTTCCCCTTGAAGACTTGGGCTCACTGGATTTTGACTATCCGGATCTTGTTGAGCGGGTTGAACCGTTTCGGCGGTTGTGCGAGGAGAAAGGTTCATCGCCTTTTCCCACCAAGAGAAGTGAGCAGGTTGCTGCCGGTGCCCAAGCAATGTTGGTGCGCTGGAATTCACCGCGGGCAGCGCGTGCCCGACGCAAACAAAACCTTCCCGCTGATCTTCCATTAGCCCTCCACCTTGAAACAATTGTCGTTACCGAACATGATGCAGAGGGACATGGTTTCGCTATGTCGCGTGACATGGAATCGGGACAGTTCGCTCCCAACGGATTATTCCGACATGGCTTCCGCACCGGCAGTGAGCGTCAGCAAATTGGTCATCCATTAAGTAAATTGCCTAACGGAGTGGAGATGTTGACCGGCGTGTTAGCCGAACTTGAGGGCCGGCTACGCAGTTCGGTAATTGTCGACTTTGAATTCGGTCCTGACGGCCTCGCACTTGTCGGGTTGGAACAAATGCGCAGGTCTAATGCGCGGGCCTCAACCAGCCTCATCGTTGATCTGGTTACACGTGGAATCACCAACGAAACCGATGCAGTGCAAGCGGCAGAACCCGCGCACGTGCTCGAGTTGCTTCACCCCCAACCTAAACTCACCGGCGACGAAATCCCTTTTGTTTCTGGTTTAGCCGCATCCCCTGGAGCAGCGGTCGGGCGCATTGCAATCACCAGCGAAAGTGCTGTTGATTTAGCGGAGGCTGGTGAATCAGTTCTTCTTGTCATGAGCGAGACAACCCCGGGTGATTTACCAGGCATGATGGCTGCAACCGGGATCCTGACCGTCAACGGTGGCTCCGCCTCGCACGCGGCAGTGGTTGCTCGAGGAATGGGTCGACCAGCGATCTGTGGTGCAGGAGGGCTGCGCATTGATCAGGAAGCGCAGACGATCACAGCGGGTACGCATGTTTTGAACGCGGGAGACGTTATCTCGATCGACGGTGCATCGGGTGTCGCCTACGTGGGTGAATTAACAATTGAACCCCCGGTTCCTTCACCTAGTCTGACCACACTGCTGGGTTGGGCCGATGACCTGCGAAGGCTGGGTGTTCGGGCCAATGCCGACACGGGAGCCGACGCTGCTATTGCTATGGATAGTGGAGCTGAGGGAATCGGTTTGTGTCGCACCGAACATCAGTTCATGGGCGATCGCTTGCCGCTCGTGCGCCGAGTAATTCTTTCCCACGACTTCGATGCTGAAGAAGCCGCACTAGCAGCCCTCGCCGACGCCCAACGCGAAGATTTTCGAGATCTATTACGCGCTGTTGGTGACCGGCCGGTGACCGTTCGATTACTTGACGCACCGATGCACGAATTCCTCCCCGCCAGTGAGGAGCATGCAGAAGATGAAAATCAAGCCCGGATGTTGGAACACATGCACGAAGAAAATCCAATGCTTGGAGTTCGCGGTGTGCGGCTTGCACTGATGCACGAGGGTTTGTACCCCGCCCAGGTTGAGGGACTTTTTAATGCGTGGGTCGATGTCGTCTCCGCGGGTGAAGCCCGACCTGAGCTTGAAGTAATGATCCCCTTGGTGTCCATCCCGGACGAATTGCTCATGATGCTCCGATTGATCCGCCGGGTGAACCAGGAAGTGTCATCGCGCACAGGAATGGTGATTCCGTTTAAAATCGGCACAATGGTTGAGACCCCGAGGGCGGCATTGCTCGCTGACCAACTCGCCCAATGGGCTGAATTCATTTCATTCGGCACCAACGATTTAACCCAACTCACATACGGCTTTTCTCGAGACGACGTTGAGCGTCGCATGCTCGGCACATACCTCTCCAAAGGACTCATGACCGCCAGCCCATTTGCTGAGCTCGACGAGTCCGGTGTCGGAGCATTGATGTCCTACGCGGTTGACAAGGCTCGATCGGTGCGGCCCGATATCAAGTTGGGCATTTGTGGTGAACACGGTGGAGACCCTTCGTCAATTGAAATCTGTGAGCGACTTGGACTCGACTATGTTTCTTGCTCACCATCCCGCATTCCGGTGGCCCGTCTAGCTGCGGCGCACGCACGCGTTGGGTCTATGAATCAGGCACCTGACGCGGCTGAAAAAAGCGGTATCGGATCGTGATCGGAAAATACTTGGAAAGCCTTGCATCTCGGAGATTTGTGGGTAACCTTGGCTCGACCATAAGGGAGGCTCCATGACATCGGCGACATCCGCGCTCAGTGTGCGAAACGCAACGAAGATCTTCGGGGCGCAAGTAGCACTGGACAACGTCAGTATTGATGTTGCGGCAGGAGAAGTCCGAGCGTTAGTTGGCCAAAACGGCTGCGGTAAATCAACTTTGATCAAGATTTTGGCTGGTTTTCACGAACCTGAGCCAGGTATCGAGGTCCTCGTCGGGGGTGAGTCACTAGCTCTGGGAGATCCGATCGCAAGTGAGGCAGCCGGTTTGCGTTTTGTACACCAAGACCTTGGGCTTGTGGGTAATCTCGACACCGTTGACAACTTGGCATTGGGTCAGGGTTACATCACGAATGCGACCAAGACAATTAGTTGGCGCAAGGAACGGGCAAAGGCTCGCGAGGCGTTAGCAGCCTTGGGCTACGAAATTAACGTGAGCATGCCAGTCGCGGGACTCCAAATGTCAGAGCGAACAGCGGTCGCAATCGCTCGGGCTATGTCAGAGCGTGGAACACCGCCAAAGATGCTGATTCTTGATGAACCCACAGCAAACCTTCCTGGTCCAGAGGCACAACGTCTGTATCAACTCGTTCGTCGGGTCGCAGACTCAGGTGTAGCCGTGTTGTTCGTCTCACATCACTTCGACGAAGTATTCGAGATGGCCGAGTCGGTGACAGTGTTGCGCGACGGGAAATTGATTGAAACTCGTGCGGTTGCTGGTTTGACCGAAGATGAACTTATTGAACTTGTTGTCGGGCGCAAACTTGAAGAGCACGACAAGGGTGAAGCTGCTGACCGTGAACACGGGACACAGGTGTTGCAACTCTCCGGCGTTGGTGGGCGCAATGTTTCGGGTATGGATCTCACTGTTCATCGGGGTGAGGTGGTCGGAGTTGCCGGAATCACTGGTTCCGGTCGGGAGGAAGTTGCCGCACTAGTTTTTGGTGGTCACGAAAGGTCCGGTGAAATTACCGTCGATGGAAAGACTCTTCCCCAGAACCGACCCGACATTTCGATCGATCGGGGCGTCGCTCTTGTTCCCGCTGAACGGCACGCTAATGCATCACTACTTGATCAAACATTGCGTGAAAACATCACCTTGGTTGATCCAGGGCGACACATGTCCTTAGGTATCTTGCGCCGCAACCCGGAGAAAGCCGACGTTCGAGTGTGGTTGGACCGTTTGTCGGTTAAGCCAAGTGGGCAAACGGAATACAACATGAACCAGCTGTCCGGTGGAAACCAGCAGAAAGTTATCTTGGCGCGCTGGCTTCGACAAGAGCCAACGGTATTGGTCCTCGATGAGCCCACCCAGGGAGTTGACGTTGGCGCAAAGGCTGACATCCACACTCTCGTCGATGAAGCCGCAGCGCAAGGAGCGGCGGTTCTTGTGTGTTCCACCGACCATGAAGAACTTGTTCGAGTCTGCGACCGCGTAGTGATCATGCGCCGTGGCAAGGCAGCGGAAATTCTTCGCGGAGACAAAATCACCGCCGAGAACATCACCGCGGCAACGATCGGTCGCGACACGGCAGAACCTGCGGCTTAGTTAAAAAGCTGAAACCAAAAAAACCAAAAAACGAAACAACCAAACGACACCACGTCGCCGAGACCTAGAGCGGATCCCATGTCTGAAATACAAGAAGTAGCAGCCCCTCGCCGCCGCATCAACTTTGGCTTCGACAAGTACAGCGGTATCTACGTGTGGGCGTTGCTGGTATTGGTCTTCGCTTTATGGATCCCGGACCTGTTCCTGCAGACCAGCACCGTCAAGCAGGTTTTGACTTTTCAAGCTATTAGCGCGATCGTCGCATTGGGCTTGATCCTGCCGGTCGCAGCAGGGGCGTTCGATCTGACAATTGCGGGAACGCTCACAGTGTCGGTGTGTTTCACCGCGTGGGCCCTGACTAACGGCTACGGCATTGTTGTAGCAGCAGGTGGATCAATTCTCATCGGTATCATCATTGGTCTTGCCAACTCGTTAGTGGTTGTCAAACTAAAGGTGAACTCGTTTATCGGCACCCTCGGCATGAGCAGCATCCTGATTGCCATTGCCTACATGATCACCGACAGTTCCCAGATCGTGCTGAGCACTTCGGGCTACGCACCATTTTTTGAGTTTGCCCGGACCGAATTATTCGGCTTGCCACTTTCGGTCTACTATGCCGCGCTTATTGCATTAGTTTTCTGGTGGATCTTGGAGTACACCCCGGGCGGTCGCTATCTCTATGCGGTGGGTGGCAACCCGGTCGCCTCGCGCCTTGCCGGGGTTCGTGTTGGTCGCGTCACCATGATCGCTTTCATCGCTTCGGGTGCCTCCTCAGCTTTCGCGGGAATCGTCTACTTGGCCACTATCGGCACGGCCACACCGGACAGTGGCAGCGGCTATCTGCTGCCAGCGTTCTCCGCGGTCTTCCTCGGTGCCACCCAAATCCGACCAGGGCGCGTGAACGTACTCGGAACACTTGTTGCAATTTTCCTTCTTGCCACCGGCGTGACCGGGCTGCAACTTGCGGGTGCACCTTCTTATGTAACCCAACTGTTCAATGGCGCGGCTCTTATTGTCGCCGTTGCCTTGGCGGCCAGGACGGCTCGACGCCAAGCCTGATCTCGTTACCTGTCGAACCTATGACCTCTACGGCAGTGGGATCGTAAACGGATTGGCGTGAGCGGCCTTGTTGGCTTCTTCACTCGCTACCCACTCGAGCGCGTTACCGAGCAAACTGCGAAACATCGGGTTTGCGAAAGTACCGGGTCCATCGCCCATGAGCAGAGTGGCGATTGGACTGCTGCCAGCGGTCGTTGTCCAACCCATGAGAGCGCTGCCACCGTGTAGCCCGCCGTCTTGTCCACGGCCTTGGCAGGTAACTCCGGTTGAGGCTCCGTTACTCACTTCATCAAAGGTGTCCTGAAACAGTTCGCCGCTCATGTCTGCGTCGTTATCCAGAAAAGGCGTCAACCGGTCGTTGAGAAATGGTGCGAAATACAGTTCATCTTCTATTTCAAAGTCGCTAATGCCGTTTGCGATTGGATGGCTTGGATCGGTGACGCGCACCGTATATGTGCCCATCCGGTATCCAGAGGAGGGAAGGTCTTCACCGCGCAGGCGACCTGGTCGGTAGAGGAATCGGGCGCCGGTAACTTCGGCCCAACCATCCCATCCCGGCCATGCTGAAATTGCGTGGTGCAAAACCACCATGCCCTGTCCGGCGTCCAAGAGATTGATAACGTCTTGGGCGGTTTGGGTGTCGGGTCCGACCACTTCGGGTTCTGACCCCCGCTTTAGTGCCAATCCAGGGATGTCATGTAGCAGAATCGCATCCCATTCTCCGGCGAGTTCACCACTGAGCCAGCGCTGAGCACTTGGTTGAGTGGAATGGGCCCAGACCCAGCCGCGTTGGGTGCAAATGTCAGCGATCGCCGACAAAAAATCATCGATGGCAACCCGGTGTCCGCCGGTCACTACAAGAATACGACGGAGCACGAGCCCTCCTGATGCAATTTACTTGGATGTCCTAGTTAAACATTTTCACTTAGTGTAGTCTTCGCTGGTCATTTACTGCTTCATTCAATCGAACCGGGAGACCTTGATGGCCACACCCACGGAAGCCCTCGAGGCGGTCATGCCAACCACTCGTGAATTGGTCTTGGATCTACACCGACGTATGGTGCGGATTCGTCGCTTTGAAGAGCGTGCCGGCAAACTCGTCGAGTCCGGAGACATGCCAGGGTTCCTTCATTTGTATGTCGGTCAGGAAGCAGTCGCGGCAGGTGTGTGTTCAGCTCTCACAGATGCAGATCAAATCACCTCCACGCATCGTGGCCACGGTCACGCAATTGCTAAAGGCGCAGATTTCCGCCCGATGTTCGCGGAGCTTTATGGCAAGACCACCGGATACTGCAAAGGCCGTGGTGGTTCAATGCATATTGTCGACATGAACCGTGGCATGCTGGGTGCAAATGCGATTGTTGGCGGGGGCATCCCTATTGCGGTCGGAGCTGCATTCGCATCGCAGTATCGCGGTGACGGAACTGTCGCAGTGTCGTTTTTTGGTGACGGTGCTACCAATATTGGTGCATTCCACGAGTCGGTCAACATGGCTGCGGTTTTGAATTTGCCGGTTATTTTTGTGATTGAGAACAATGGCTACGCCGAGTTCACACCACAAGATCGGCACATGAAATTGACAGACATTGCTGACCGCGCCAGTTCCTACGGCATTCCCGGCGTAATCGTTGACGGAATGGATGCTTTGGCCGTTCGCGACGTTGCACTTGTTGCTATCGAGCGGGCCAAGCGGGGCGAAGGACCAACGCTCATTGAAGCCAAGACGTACAGGTACTTCGACCACCAAGGTATTAAGGGAATGCGGATCCTTTATCGCGATCCGGCTGAAGTGGAAGCGTGGAAAACCCGCGATGCCATCAACCTCATTGAGGCGATCGGTGTTGAGCGTGGCCTGGTCAGCGCGGAGGAATTCGCAGAGATTTGGGCACAAACCGAAGCCGACATCGAAGACGGTATCGAGTTCGCGCGGAACAGCCCTGACCCTGATCCAGTAGATATTCTCGACGACGTCTACACCAGTTAATAAGCTGCTTTATTCAACCCAATACATTCAACCCAAGCCCAATGCATGCCCGATGAAATCCCGGAGGGACTCCCAGTGACAACGCGTGAACTCACCTACGTAAAGGCCTTCAACGAGGGCATGCACCAGGTTATGGCCGAAGACCCCGATGTCTTTCTTATCGGTGAGGACGTTGCGGGCTACGGCGGGGTGTTCCACATGTTTGACGGACTCCTCACCGAGTTTGGTGGTACCCGCGTTGTTGACACACCTATTTCCGAGCAAGCAATCATTGGACTTGGCGTTGGTGCCGCAGCGCGAGGCTTACGCCCCGTTTGCGATCTAATGTTCATGGACTTCGTCGGTGTTGCAATGGACCAGATTTTCAATCAAGCTGCAAAAATGAAATACATGTTTGGCGGTAACGTTTCTGTACCGCTGACCATCACAACTGCCGGTGGCGCCGGGATGTCAGCTGCAGCCCAGCACAGCCAAAGTCTTGAGGCATGGCTCGCTCACATTCCCGGACTCAAAGTCGCAATGCCCGCCAGCCCATACGACGCTAAAGGACTTATCGTCGGCGCGATCCGCGACGACAACCCCACCATCGTTGTGCTCAACAAAAAAATGCTGGGAGTGAAGGGCCCTGTGCCCGAAGAGTTGTACTCGATCCCATTTGGTGTGGCCAATGTTGTCCGCGAAGGTAGCAACGCAACAATCGTCGCAATTGGGCGAATGGTCGTTGAGGCAGAGAAAGCCGCAGCTAACCTTGAGGCAGCTGGAATCTCGGTCGAAATTATTGACCCTCGAAGCGTTCAGCCACTCGACATCGACACGATCCTGACATCGGTGAAGAAGACACACCGAGTTCTCGTCGTCCATGAAGCGGTCGAGTTTGGCGGAATCGGCGCTGAGATTTCATCACAGATACAAGAGTCCGCATTTGATTACCTTGATGCACCTGTGACCCGACTTGCGGCTCCATTTGCACCCGTCCCTTTCGCTCCGATTTTGGAGAACGCATACGTACCGGATGCTCCACGCATAGAAGCCGTCGTCCGCCGACTCCTCGAACGGAAGTAACACATGGCTATTGAAATCCTCCTTCCCAAACTGGGTTTGACCATGGAAGAGGGAACCATCGAAGAGTGGCTCGTCGCTGACGGCGCCGTGATCACGATTGGCATGCCACTACTTCGACTGGCAACAGACAAGATCGATGTCGACGTTGAGGCCGAGGCCGATGGAATTTTGGCCCGTGCCGTAACTGATGGAGCAACTTTAAAAACTGGATCTGTGCTTGGCTGGTTGCTCGAGAATGGAGAGTCCGCGCCGAACGGAGCTGCTCCCAGTGCCCCCGCGTCAGATTCAACTGAGCCAGACGCAGTTCGCATCACGACAATGCAGTCACCCGATCAGAACGAAGTTGTGCCCTCAGGTGGACGCGCATTCGTCAGTCCAAACGCTCGTCGGGTAGCCCTGGAATTACAGGTTGACCTAACACGTATTTCGGGAACCGGACCAGGTGGACGGATTGTGTCCGAGGACGTAGTGGAAGCTGCGGCACTGACGGTTCACGACGCCACGGGCGGTCGACCCGGGAAGGTTCTCTCTCCATTAGCGCGACGCGATGCTCGTGATGCAGGAATTGATCCCGCTGGAATCGCGACTGACGACGGTGTTGTCCGCCGCAGTGATGTACGAGGCGCTGCTGCTTCAACACCACAAACTAATGCTTCTGCAGCGCTTGCCACTACTCCGGTAAACCAATCGGGAGGTTCGCTTGCGAACTCGGAAACAACTTCAATAATCCCGATGAAAGGGATGCGCGGCACGATCGCGGCGCGAATGTTGCAGAGTCTGACCGAGATGGCTCAGCTCACGCACGGCTTTGAAGTGTCGATGGATGCCGTAGTGCAACTTCGCGCTGACATGAAGGACCAGTACGTTGCACTTGGCGTTGCAGTCCCAAGCCTTAACGACTTCGTGGTGCGGGCTGCTGCGCTTGCGTTGCGTCAACACCCGATACTGAACGCGACAATTATTGACAAGGAGATTCACCTCCTAGGTCGAATCCACATGGGACTTGCCGTCGCCGTGCCTGGTGGCCTAATGGTCCCCGTGATCCAAGACGCTGATCAACTCTCACTTCCCGAGTTGGCTCGAGCAACGCGCGATGTTGCAGAGCGTTGTCGTTCCGGTTCCATTAGCCTGGACGAACTTGAAGGCGCAACATTTGCCGTCACTTCTTTGGGCACCTATGGTGTTGACTTTTTCACGCCGGTTATCAACCCCGGCAACGTTGGCATCCTTGGCGTTGGTCGCCTGCGCGACTCTGGCAAGTGGGAGGGTGAGACCTTTGTCCGCACACAGGTCCTCACTCTCAGTTTGACCTTTGATCACCGGGCCGTTGACGGTGCACCGGCTGCGGAGTACCTGCAGACGATTTCCCAACTGTTGGCTCGACCACTAGTTCTGGTTTCCTAACACCCGATGCCCGTCATCTATCTGCTGCGGCACGGGCAGGCGAGTTTTGGTACCGACGACTACGACGTGCTTTCAGATCTTGGTCGCCGGCAAGCTGACGTTGCAGGTCAGGAGTTAGCCCGACGGGGTGTGCGTTCACCCGTAGTGGTGAGTGGGAGTTTGAAGCGACAGATTGACACTGCTGCCATTGCCGCGAAAATTCTCAGCGTAAGCCCCTCGGGTACCGATCCTCGCTTTGACGAATTTGATGCACATGCTGCAGTGAATGCTCACATGGGTGACCAGCGGGCAACCGAGGGAATGTTGTCTTCGGAGTTTCAGCAGCACCTAGATGCGGTCATGACCGAATGGATGGACACTGAAAATAGCCAGTGGCAAGCATTCTCCGACGGGGCATTTGACGCAATCACGGAGCTTGCTGCGAGCTTACCCAGTGGATCCGATGCAATCGTGGCGACTTCAGCGGGGGTGAGTGCAGTTCTTGCCGGTCGACTTTTGGGCGCAGACACACACGGTGTGATTTCAATGAATCGGGTAAGTGTTAATGCATCAATCACAACCGTTGTGGCGGGATCCCGAGGCTTGTCACTCGTGTCCTTTAACGACCACGCACACATGCTCGGTGACCGTACTCTGATGACCAATCGCTGAATAGATGTATTAGTTGATGTAACGAACTACATCAGAACCATCCCAATCCTGTGCCAATGCTGCGACCTTGTCGTAAAAGCCGCGCAGATGAACGTTACCCACATAGAGCTCAAGAACACCACCGAGCAGGTGGCGGGCATCATGGAAGTGAACCTCCATACCCGATGAAGAAGTAAGCGACATTGTTAGTGGCATCCCTTGACTGATCAAGGCTGCGCTCGCGGCGTCGAGATCCTCAACGAAGCATGCGTAGTGGTTAATCTGACCGGGCTGGTCATGGCTGAGTACTTCACGCATACTCGCCGGCTCGCACTCGTGGAGTTGAATAATTTCTAGCATTACCGGACCCCATTGCCCGAAGGCCGCACTATGGTCATAGATCGCAGGCTCACCATTGTGTGTTGCTATTACGGGTAAGTGATTGCGAACGAGGAACGGGCCGGCGCCAACTTTCTGGGCCCACTCATGGCACGCCGCCTCGAGGTCATCGACTCGGTAGGCGATTTGAACGAGTGCTGCGGGAAGACTTGCTTGGAGTGGGTTTGCTGGATTAGACATCTGTTATCCCTAATATGAAAGTTTCCAATATGAGTGTGCCGTTTCACACGAAAGTGTGAGGGATCATGACTTTACCGTGGCGCAACTTGTGTAGTCTGGGAACCTGTCTAGCAGTGTGCGTTCATGAAGTCGTGGCAAGGAGTAGCTATGTCCAAGATCTACAAACACCCCATCTCTGGGTACATTTACTCGGTTAATGAGGTTGGCCTGGTTAAGGTCGATGACCCTGCTACCGGTCGCATTGGAATTTTTGATGACAACGGTGTTTGGCAAGAGGGTGAGAAGCTCACCGTTGACCTTCAAGCGACAGGTTGGGTTGGCCGTACCCCCGAGGCCCGCGCTCTTCGCGAGGCAAACGCGTGAAACAAACGACAGCCGTCATTCTTGCCGCTCATCCAGCCCAAACATTTGTCGCCAGCGATCTGACTCTGGGAACTATCGACCTACCCGAACTCACACCTGGTACCGCGCTTGTGCGCAATCAATACATGAGTTTGGATCCGTCCACTCGTGGCCGGATGGACCCGGGCGAGAAGCAGTACACAACCAATTTCGAGATCGGAAGTCCACTCGACGGATCGGCAATCGGAATAGTGGAGGAGTCCGCTTCCGAACTTCTCCCCGTCGGTTCAACAGTTCGTCACCGCCTTGGTTGGCGCGAGTACGCGGTCGTTGATGACTCGACCGCAACAATTTGTGATCTTTCACTTGCCCCGACGGTCTCCTGGCTGAGTTCAATGGGCCAGACCGGATTCACCGCCTATGCCGGCCTGCTTCCTGTGGGTCAACTGGCAGAGGGTGAGACGGTGCTAGTCACCGGTGCAGGTGGCGCAGTCGGCAGCATGGCCGGGCAGTTCGCCAGATTGTTGGGAGCCGGAAGGGTTATCGGTAGTGCCGGTGGCGCAGAGAAGTGCACGTGGCTCACCAACGAGTGCGGTTTTGACGAAGTTATTAATTACCGGGATGAAGATTTTGCAACGGAGTTACCCAAGTTGGCCCCAGAAGGGATCGACTTATTCTTTGACAATGTGGGGGGCTGGCAATTCGCTGCCGCCCTGCACAACATGAAGATTCGCGGGCGCATCAGTATGTGTGGTGCTGTATCCAATTTTGGAACACAGGAGCAGCCTTCTACCGCGGTGCTGATCGAAACGATACTTCGCCGACTCACAATCACAGGATTCATTGTGCGCGACTACGAAGAGTTGCGTCCAGAGTTTGAGAAGAGAGTGAGTGGTTGGCTGGCAAGCGGTCAGTTGATCGACCGCGCAACCATCGTGGAAGGTATTGGCGCCGCAGGCGCCGGCCTTGAAGGTCTATTGTCCGGGGCGAACTTTGGCAAGGCGCTTGTGCGCCTTTCGGATTAACTCAAACGGCAAAAACATGAGCATCCATGCGAGCATCGAAGTTGTCGACGCGACATTATTCACATCCGTTGACCCGGTAATTTTGGCGGGATCGCTCTGCGGTGCATGTGGTGCACACGTTTTCCCAGCCATGGATTCCTGCCCAACATGCTCGAGTGTGGAAGTCACGAGGGTAGGGCTCCCCACAGAGGGAACCGTATGGTCGTGGACAACCCAACATTTCGCACCCAAGCCCCCATTTCGGACCGATGAATTCGCACCTTTCTCAATCGGTTACGTTGATCTTGGCCCCGTGATTGTTGAAGGTTGGTTAGTAGGGAAAACCCAATGGAGCATTGGGGAGCGCGTCAATTTGGTGCTCGCACATGCTTGGACGAATGAGGGCACACCCGTATTCACATTTGGATTCGAGGCCGTGGCATGAGCGCGCGCAGAGTTGACCGGGATGACATCTTTATTGTTGGAGCAGCCCGGACTGAGTTCGGCAGATTTGACGGCGAAGACAATGATCTTGCCGAGACGGCCGTGCGTGGTGCACTTGCCGACTGTGGCCTTTCATGGCCTGATATTGAGTTCGCGGTTGGTGGCACAAACGGTGAGACCAAGCCTGACAATCTGGTCTCACGACTGGGACTTACCGGGCTTCCGTTCGTTACGGTGAAGAACGGATGCGCGACGGGCGCCGTAGCTTTGATGACAGCACGAAATGGTTTAATCGCGGAGGATCTCGATATTGCCTGCGTCGTCGGCTACGACAACCACGCTAGGGGCGCCTTCAATGTTTCACCCGCTCGCTATGGACTGGGTGATTGGTATGGATCCACTGGCATGATGGTGACAACTTCGTATTTTGCCTTGAAGATTGCGCGCTACCTACATGAGCACGGAATAGATCAGCGCACTCTCGGTTATGCCTCGGCGAAGGCATTTGCATACTCACAGCAACACCCGTATGCATGGCGGCGCAAGCCAGTCTCCGTCGACGAAGCAATGGAAGCCGACATGATCAATGACCCCCTCACACGTTTCATGTTTTGCTCACCCGATGCTGGTGCGGTTTCCCTTGTTCTAGCTCGCGGATCGCGGGCTTATGAACTGTGTGAAACTCCGATCCGACTGGCGTCGGTGGCGCTGCGTGGTCGTCGGCCCGGTTCGTTTGAGGTCTTCTCACCCTGGCTCTCACCCGGTGATCGCACGAGTCCCTCAATTGATGCGGCGAAGGCTGCCTTTGAACTGGCTGGCATCACACCGGCTGAAGTGCAGGTGGCCCAGCTCCAAGACACCGACAGTGGAGCCGAAGTGATTCACCTGGGGGAGACGGGTCTGGTCGCCCATGGAGCACAGGAAGCCGCCTACCGCAGCGGTGATTTCGACATTGATGGTCGGCTTCCTCTCAATACTGACGGTGGATTACTTGCCAACGGAGAGCCCGTTGGTGCCTCTGGGCTGCGACAAGTTCATGAGATTGTTAGGCAACTGCAGGGTCGCGCTGATGGTCAACAAGTTCCGGGAAATCCGCGCATAGGTTTCACACACGTCTATGGAGCGCCGGGCATTAGCGCCTGCACGGTCCTGATCAATGAAGGAGCACAATCGTGAGCGAAATAGATCAACAACATTTAGACGCCTGGCGTGGCGAAGTGCGCACATGGCTTGCCTCCGTTGCTGAACCGGCACAAGAAGAAGTCTTTGTCTGGGGTGAAGGCGACCCTCGCCTACAAATTTTCTTAGCATTGAGCCACGACGAAGAAGTCGCATTCTTGACACGCGTCAGGGAATACCGACGCCAACGATTCGCAGCAGGATACGGCGCCATCTCACTCCCGGTTGAGTTCGGTGGCGCGGGCCTGCCCAGTGTCTACTCTGTTGCCTTTGCACAGGAAGAGCGGAACTTCGCTGTCCCCCCATCATCGGAAATCATTTCCGTGACCACAGGACTTGTCGGCTCCGCGGTGAGTATCTTCGGCACACCCGAACAACGCGAACAATTTGCTAATGCTTTCCTCAGTACCGATCTGCTCTGCTGTCAGCTTTTCAGCGAGCCAGGTGCGGGATCCGATCTTGCGGGCCTGTCAACAAAGGCGGTTCGTGACGGTGATGACTGGTTAATCACTGGCCAAAAAATCTGGAGCTCTAATGCACAATTCGCCGAGTTCGGTTTCATTCTGGCCCGCACTAATCCTGATGCCGTGAAGCAAGGTGGCATCACCGCATTTTTGGTGCCAATGGATGCACCCGGCGTTGAGATTCGACCCATTCGGCAAATGAGTGGACCGGCTTCCTTTAATGAAGTGTGGTTTGACGAAACCCGCATTCCAGATTCAATGCGTATCGGTGATATTGATGCGGGCTGGAAGGTGGCCCAGACCACCCTTGGTTTTGAACGGACATCGTCCGGATCGGGTCACCGTCGAAAAGGTGGTACGGCCTCCGATCTTGTTGTCCTCGCCCAACACTTGGGTGTGAATACAGATCCAGTAACGCGTCAAGAACTTGCTGACATCACGATTCGTACCCGTCTGCACGCAGCAATGGTGACCAAAGTCGCCCGAGCCACTGCATCTGGTGGAGATCCTGGTCCAGCCGGATCGCTGGGAAAACTTCTTGCCTCTGACAATCTGGTGCGTATTGGGAACACTGCTGCGAACATGCTCGGATCCGCATTGGTTGCGGACACCGGTGAGTGGGGGGAGTTTGCTTGGGGTGAGCATGTCCTTGGTGCTCCCGGTTACCGACTGGCAGGTGGCACTGATGAGGTTCAACGAAATATTGTCGCAGAGCGCGTACTTGGACTGCCTGCCGAGCACCGCACTGACAAGGCACCGTTCTCGCAACTCGCGAAATCCTGAGTGCAACCAACAGATGAATTTTTACCAGTTGAGCAAGGTGGCGAGACGCTCGCGTTGATACGCAGCATCACCTAAAAATGCAGCGTCATAACGCGCTCGCCTGAAGTACAGGTGCGCCGTGTGTTCCCATGTGAAGCCAATACCACCATGCAGTTGGATTGCTTCGGCCGTCATTGAAATGTATGAGTCAGATCCCCACGACTTGTTAATGGCCGCGTCTGCAGAAAGGTCCTGCGCACCTCCTGATGTCACCTTCTCAATCCCGGATCGCAACATCTCAACGAGCATGAGGGCATCTGTCATGCGGTGTTTAATGGCTTGGAAGCTACCAATTTCCCGATTAAATTGACGACGCACCTTTATGTAGTCGAGTGTCATGTCAAAGCATGCCTGCGATCCGCCAAGTTGATCAGCGGCAACAGCCATCAGGGTTACGTCAACGGCATGTGAGATTCCAGCCTCACCTGTTCCACCAGTGCTCAGGCGCACTGCCGGGGCACCCTCGAACACAACGGTGGCGGAAGGTCGGGAGAAATCCAGTGACCGCAAGGAATTGACGTTAGCGTTAGAAGCCTCAACAACAAAAACATCAATGCCCGACCTGGTGCGGGCAGCGACAACAAAAAATGTTGCACTCGCGCCGAATGGCGTGAATCGGACCGATCCCGAAACTGTGTTGCCATCACTGGTACATGAGATATCGGTTGCAGACCATAGTCCGCGCGCGTTTGTCACGGCGGGTGAAGCAATCTCACCTGTTGCAATTCGCTCAAGATACGGTGCCGCGCTTTCACCACATGATGCCAATATTTGACCACATAGAACGGTGCTCGAAATAAACGGAACCGGCGCCAATGTCGCACCAAGTTCCTCGGCCACTGCAAGGATCTCTGCCAGGCCACCCAAACCGCCGGCAGACTCAGGCAGTCCCACCGCACAGAGCCCAATGTCCTGTGCCAGAAGCGACCAGAGCTCGGGGTCCAATCCAGTTTCAGATTTTTCTAACTCGAGCACCGCGGTGGGATAACCCGACTCGGTTGCGGCTGAGCGCACCGTGTTCCGCAAATCGATTAACTCTTCCGAGTCAAGAGCTGCCAGGGGTAGTTCGAAGGACATTGCACTCCAGAGGTGGGCGGGGATATTAAAGGATGAACCCCAACAATAGCAACTGATGAACTGGTCGCCTGTCGTGCTTAATGTGATCAAGTTGAAACCGAGTCGCTGAGACGAATTATTGGACGTGCATGTAGTTTTGGCCTTTCAGTCCTTCAAATCTGTGAAAGTGAGTCACATGCGTCGGTCATTGCTTTCTATAATCGTTGCCCTCTCGGCCACGTTGGTTTTAGCGTCCTGCGCAATGCCAGCCGATGACCCCAATTTCGTCGAAGGTGAAACCGTGGTCGGTGAGGAAACCGTGGCGGATCCTGCGGCTGATCCCGAACTCCTCGCATCGGCGTTCCTTGCACCCACCAGTATTGGTGTGGACGTCCCCTTGACGGCGCCACCCGCCGCGGGTTCACTCATCGTCAGCCTCTCCGACGGTTCCGAATTTGATGGTCTACTTAATACGTCGATGGCTGAAGCGGCTGCAGTAATCGGATGGGAGTTCACCGAGGTCCCCGGAGCCGAAACAGTGGAATCGGCACCGGCCGCATTTGAGGAAGCACTCGCACTCAACCCCGCGGGTATTCGAATCTCGGGTGCCTATGTTGACGTTTTAGCCACCCAATTGGCTGACGCTGAGGCCGCAGGCGTTGCCGTTATTTGTACCGGGTGTTCAGGTGAACCTGCGGGTGCCATCAAAGATACGAGCCTTGACGGCGATGCGCAAAATGCTTTGTGGGGTCAGGTACTTGCAAGTTACGTGGCCGTTAATCAGGGCGCAGAAGAGGTTGCCGGCGTGGAGATCTTCACGTTACCTGTCTCAGCACTTGTAACTTTTAACACTGCGTTCACCGATAGCCTGGCCAACCTGTGTAGAGATTGTTCCGCAATTGAGTCCGAACTGGACACAACCGATTTGAGTCTGGTTCCAACTTTTGTTGCAGACACCATGAGCACAAGCCTTGGACGTTGGGCACTCCTTGATTCCGGTGAAGTG
>Ga0208544_10000190_pt1 | contig 50367 bp, 47 predicted proteins | sample DEB08_DNA_9_FD_184526 | JGI IMG/M metagenome (GOLD analysis project Ga0208544, IMG submission 184526) | Aqueous microbial communities from the Delaware River and Bay under freshwater to marine salinity gradient to study organic matter... | ecosystem: Environmental > Aquatic > Marine > Coastal ... | reverse complement strand
TAAAATAAATAAAATTCTGCATTTTAAACATAAATCAAAATATTATTTTGATAATATTTTATTTTATTAACTAATTTTGGGCGAACCTAGCGTAGTACAATTAGTTATTTGGAATATCGAACAAAATGGCTTAATTTGCTTTTAATAAAAGTGTCCTCCTTTTTTCCCTAATTTTTTTTGGCTAAACCCGATTTGCTAATATAACCTACGAAACCTACATCGCCTATGCGAAAAATCTTACTATTCATTTCCTTCTTTTGTTTACCATTTTTGGTAATTGGGCAATCCCAAAAAAACAGTAATACCATTTCTGTTCAAAAGATTGTAAAAATCTACCCTAACCCTGCGTTTAATTTTATCGGCTTGAATAATGTCTCTAATGTAGGCAGTATTATTATTTATAACTTAGTTGGTCGTAAGATGAAAAAATTTACACCTCAGGAAGGAGAACGTTATGATATTGCTGATTTGCCAAGAGGTATGTATTTAGTACAATTACTAGGTACTGATGGAAAAGTAGTTACGACTCAACGAATGTCTAAAAAATAACGATTATTAAATTTTCTAAATAGAAAAATAGCGAATTGCAAATGCGATTCGCTATTTTTTTTTACCTCTTTTAAAATTTTCTACTTTTACAGCTTATAAGGAAACGATAAATGATGAACGATGAATTTGTAAAAAATTGACTTTCAATGATTACATTTCAGAAAATGTAAATACTTATTTTTATTTTTCCTAAATAATCAAATACTGTAGATGAAAAATTTAATTGTAATTTTATTAGCTACTATTTTTCTAATGGTAGCTTGTCAAAGTAATGTTTCGGAAACAACAGCTTCGAAATCGAGCGCTACCGAGTTATTGCATTCAACTCCTCCAAAGACCGCAACAGATAATGGTGGCTTATTTTTACCAACAGGTTTTGGAGCGCTAGTAGTCGTAGATAGTGTTGGGCCAGCTAGACATTTGGCGGTGCGGGAGAATGGTGATATTTATATAAAACTAAGTGTTCGTACTGGCGATAAAGGTAATGTCGCAATCAGAGATACCGATAATGATGGAAAGGCAGATATTATTCAACGCTGGGGCAACTATCCAAATGATGGCAGCTTTGCCACAGAAATGCGGATTCATAAGGGGTATTTATATTTTAGCTCAGAGTTAGTCGTTTATCGACAAAAACTTACCCCTGGTAAATTAATTCCTGCTGGAAACCCCGAAGTCATCTTAACCGACCGTTTTCCACTTCGATGGCATAATGCAAAATCCTTGGCTTTTGATGATAAAGATGGCATGTATGTTACTTTTAGCGCTCCAACTAACGCCTGTGAAGATTGGACGACCGCTAAGGATAAAACTTACGCAGGGGTTAAAGGGTATTCTCCTTGCCGAGATTTAAAAGATTTTGGTGGTATTTGGAAATTTGATAAAAATAAATTGGGGCAATTCCAGTCAGATGGCCAAAGATATGCAACAGGCCTAAGAAGTATTGTTGCTATGACTTGGAACGAAGTTGATAATAGTTTATATGCGTTGAATCATGGAAGGGATTATTTATATAGTCATGCGCCACAACATTATACCCCTTGGCACGAAGCCGTTTTACCCGCAGAAGAGTTTATGAAAATTAAAAAAGGAGATAATTTTGGTTGGCCTTATGGTTATTATGACCATTTTCAAAATAAAAGAATGTTAGCGCCAGAATATGGTGGAGATGGTAAAAAAGAAGCCGCTTTTGCCAAACCGTTAATGGGTTTGCCCGCACATTGGGCACCGAATGATTTACTATTTTATAAAGGTACTCAATTTCCTGAACGATATAAGAATGGTGCATTTGTTGCCTTTCATGGCTCTACCAATCGTACCCCTTATCCTCAAGCAGGGTATATTGTCGCTTTTATTCCTTTTGAAAATGGGAAACCCATCGGAAAATGGGAAGTTTTTGCAGATGGCTTTACTGGTTTGGAAACCATTAAAGTAATGGATGACGTAAAGTATAGACCTATGGGGCTCTCAGAAGGGCCAGATGGTTCTTTATATATCTCTGAATCTAGGCAAGGTAAAATATGGCGAGTTATCTTTAATGGAGATGCAGAAAATTTTGGCAGCCCTCAACTTGCGGAGATGGAAGCAAGAAAATCTAAAGCTCATATTAGAGTACCTGATGAAAAGAAGGATAAGTTGTTTTCAAAATAAGTAAGTAATCAGACAAAAATAAGTTGGGTTATCCAGAGACACTTGGAGGTCTCCAAGCGTTTCGAAAATCGCCAACTAGGAAAAACATGGGATAAAAAATGCCAAATCCTCGTAATTTTAATCCGCCTAGTGGTTAGTCAATGTTAAAATGACGTGTGTAAGTTTGAGTGAATTTTGGGACTGACCAAGGCGAAAAACGCAGACATAGCCGTAGCTATGGCGAGTATTTTTAACGCAGGACAGGTTCAAAAGTCGCCAAAATTACCAGTCAATTTTATCTTGACTAACCACTAGTAGCACGCTACAATGCTTTTCTACGCTATAATAGCTTACGCTCTTTAGCTAATGGTGCTAATAATCCAAAGGTCAATTGAATACTCTTTGAGGTATTGGTTAAAGTAGAATGACTTTCGATATCTAGCATACCACCATTATATCTAATATCTAATAAGAGTTTCCAACCTTTCGCAATAATCTTTTCCGTATTCAAACCAATAGACAATGCTAGGTCAAAGCGTCGAATACCTGCTTCCTTAAAACTAATTGGAATATCAATAGTGCGTCTCAAATTGGCGTAAGTGAAGTAAGAAGATTTAACATCAATGGCAAAGGCAGGAATAATTCCACCAACTACACCAAACTCATATTCTTTATTTTTAAAGACTTTTAATTTTCCTAATAAAGGGACTTTCGCATAAAAAATGGAATTATTATAGACTCGTTGTTCCTCTCTTGCCTGTACTGATAATACCGTTCCATCCGAGACCAAAGCTAATTCGGGCATAAAATTAAAATAGTCATTAATATTAATTTCTACAGGAATACTAAAAAAGAAGCCATTTAAATCCCCGCTATTAGTTGCGTCAAGCGGATTAACATTAAAGAAAAAGGTAGATTTAGATTGATTAATACCTCCTTTAAAACCAATATAGGTTTGTGAAAAAATAGATAAGGATAGGAATAGTAAAGCTACTACTAGAGTTAATCGGTATGGAATCATCGTTGTATGTTTTTATTACAACGTCCATATCTTAAATATTAATTTCTACTATAATTATTTTAACATTCTCTCTAAATTATTGTCGCTCTGCATACATTTTAAAGCTATCCAATCTAGCCTGATCTTCATTTTTTATGAACCAGAAGAAAGAAGCGTACAAACATTTTAAAAGATAAGTTTTCCCTTCTGTACTAGCTTCATTGATAATTATAGTCTGTCCATTCATTTCTCGAAAAGCAATGGTTTCTTCCTTAATCATTTCAATAGATTGAGTGCTATAATTAATTTGTTGCTGCTTTTTATATTTCGTAACTATCCGCTTCATTTGAGTAAAAGTGCCTTGAACATCTGTCACCATTTTATATTTATTGCCAACTGTTCCAGGCTTTTGTTCCTCTGTTCTGATAGATTGTAATCCAGTATACCAATGTTTCATTTTAGTTGCATCCGTATATAGTTTGAAAGTTTCTGCTATTGGTAAATTAACTTGTTGTGTTGTCGTATATTTAGTTTTTGGAAAGAGTAAACCCGATAATAAAAACAATACAAGTAGTACCGCTAAAAATTTTAGGATAAATTTTAAGATTCGCATAGTGATAAAGTTGTCAATTATCGATTATCTGTTGTCTGTTTTAAACCGACAATTGATGACCGACAATTTTATAAAATGAATTGTTCTGTAATATATTTAATCTGCCAGCACTACATCTGTCTCTTTCCACAAAAATAATAAAGCTATTAGCGGAAAAACAGCAATTACATTAAAAGTAGTAGAAAAGTTAGCAAAATTATTATCATAAATTGCCGCTCCCAATAAAGCACCCGAACCAATTGCTACTTCCAAACCTATATATAAGGTTGCCATCGCTTTGCCACGATGTTCGATTTCACTACGATCAATAGTCCAAGCAAATAAAGCGGGTATCCCTACTCCTAGGGAAAATCCCACTAAACCTGACGATGCTAATAACCAAGTAGGTGATTGCGACATCCCCATTAATACAAAAGCAATCGCTAGCATGACCGCCGATATTCTAATCGCCACTACCCTACCGTATATATCTGATAATCGACCTGCTACGAGTCTAGATAAAATCGAACACAACGTAAAACTCGTAAAAAATGCCCCCTTATTGACCATTCCTAAATGCACACTTTGGTCGGGTGTAATGGTTATAATAGCCCCAAATCCTAAGTAAATTAAACCACAGGCAATCGCTGGAATAATTGATCCGCTATCAAATATTTCATTTCTTTTCAGCAGCAATAATCGAGGATGGAAAGCTTGTTTTTGAGCGAGTGTTTCTTTCATATTTAATAAGAGTAGCATCGACAATAAAGCGATACCAGAAGAAACATAAAACATCAAGTTTAGCGATTCATACACCGCAATATAGCTCCCTACAAAAGGCCCAATAGAACTTCCTAAATTAATGCTAATTCCTATAATCCCCATGGCTTCTCCTCTCCGTTTTTCAGATACTATATCTGCTACGTAAGCCGTAATGGCTGTAGGAGTAAACCCAGTAGAAAAGCCATGTAAAAGCCGCAGTAAAAGAAAGCCACTAACGGTCGTCAAAACTGGATAAATCAGGCTACATAGAATACAAACAACCGCTCCAAAAATAATGATGGGCACTCGACCAATTGTATCTGCCAATTTTCCACTAAATGGTCTTGAAATACCCGCAGTTAGCGTAAATAATGCAATAATTAAGCCCTTATATTCTGCGCCCCCTAAGCTTGATAAGTAGGCAGGCAGTTCAGGAATAATCATGTTAAAACTAGCTCCAAAAAGGGCGAAACTAGTGCAAAGCAACAGAAAGGAACGCGTATATAACGGCTGGTCATTTTTTTGCATCCGCAAAAGTAAGTACAAGGATTGAATTAGTGAAGGATTTAAGGATTGAAGAATCTAGAAATGATTGTAAAGATTGTGAGATTGTATGATTGTGTACGTGCTGTGTACAATTAGAAATTAAGCTATTTTTGTCCGACTACTTACTTAGGGAAACATCAAATTCTAAGTTAATCTAGAACGTCAGATAAAAAATTGATAATTATCCGTGTCCCTTTATTCACCTGTGGTAGTAATTTTATATCGCAGATTAATAAAGGGATACGGATAGTAGACAAAATTGTAACTTCTATTTTATCATTTTTTAACTTGATTAAAAATTCTTTCCTAAGTAACACTAAATCAATAAACGACACATTTACTATCCGTTACTAAAATCCATCAACAATCAGAATAAAAGGGTCAAATACCTGTGCAATATAAAGTCGATTTTCATAATGTAAAACCGTAGATGCTGCACTAATCAAATCGCCATTATTTTGAAAAGGTATTGTCGTTTTTAAAGTCATTGGGTCTATCCCAAATACTTGCATAGGGGATTTCTCCTTAGCGTCTTTGGCATGTGCCAAAAATTTTAGTGGACAAGGATGTGCGACTGTCCATAAAACGCCCTCATTATCCATTAATAAATTATCGCCAATCGGGATATTAACGTCATGTGCTTTAGTAGAATGTTTATCTTCGGCATCCACCTGACCATCCTTTATTTTATACCGCGCGACTTCTTGACAGCCTCCGTTTGCGACCAATAAATAACCTTCTTTTTGATTGACCCAAACCCCATTTGGATAACACATATTATCAAGTACAATTTGCCAATTACCCATTCCATCATAATGCACCACACTACCATTACCTATTCCTAAAATAGCTTTTGTACCTTCATTTGGGTTCATATTTGGGACAGAATTAGAGGCGTAGAAACTACCATCCTCCAAAACATCTAAATCATTGGGCACATTCATTAATTCGTCCATCATGATATTTTGGGTATCTGCCAGTAAGCTATCATCTTGAATTACAAATCGAACAACACTATGCTGCCAACTTTCTCCTTTCTTATCATGAGAAATAGCATATAAATAAGGTATGGAATCGATTGTTACAATGTCTATTCCATGTGGATGAACCGTAAAATTAGTAGGAATGATTGTAAACTCAAAAGTCGTATTATCTGCTGGATTGATTCCATAGAAACCTCCTGTTTCAGGTTTACCTTGACGTCGTTCTGCACAGGATACAATAATTCGAGGATACCCCATCGACGTGTCCATAGCTAAGTCTTCTGGACCACTTCCTACTTCAAGTTTCTGCGTTTTTGGTGTTCCTTTTGTTGTATAATCTCCACAACTAAGCGGTGATATGCCACAGTCACTAAATTGAAAATATAGGATGGGCAATAAGAGTAAAATGGCTAGAAAAATTAAAAAATAGACAATGGCTTTTTTCATATCGTTTTGTTCAGTTGCATAAAAAAAGAAGGGAAAGCAGGAAAAAATTAGGAATATCCAATTTTCTGTTCCTAATTACAAATATAATCTTTTCTAATTCTAAACGGGCATCCAGATAATCTATCCTAAAAAAGTCGTTATTTTACACTTATATTTTAACAATTAATTTATAAATTATCTCTAAAGAGGAACTTTTAACCTTCGTGTTTTCTTCTCATTTTTGAGATTGAGATTGAGATTGAGATTGAGATTGAGATTGAGATTGAGATTGAGATTGAATATTTACATTTTTTTATCCATAAAATAAGTAAGCACTCTGTACGCAATTAAAGAAATATATTATACCCTTCAAGGGGAAGGCGCTCACACCGGTCGAGCTGCTGTGTTTTGTCGTTTTTCAGGCTGCAACTTATGGAGTGGTCGAGAAAAAGATAGACATAAAGCCATTTGCCAATTTTGTGATACCGACTTTTGGGGAACGGATGGGGTCAACGGCGGAAAATATAAAACTGCTACGGAGGTAGCCACTGCAGTTATGGCACTTTGGAAAAAAGATGACCAAGGAGTCCCAATTGGTACACCTTATGTCGTTTGCACAGGAGGAGAACCGCTTTTACAATTGGACAAAAAACTAGTCAAAGCATTTCATAAAGCGGGTATCGAAGTAGGAATTGAAACCAACGGTACTAAAAAAGCACCTAAAGGGATTGATTGGATTTGTATGAGCCCGAAAGCAGGTGCTGAATTGATATTAAAAAAAGGAAATGAGTTAAAATTAGTTTTTCCACAACCTGGGGCTATGCCTGAGCAATTTGAGGATTTAAAATTTGACCATTTTTATTTGCAACCTATGGATGGGCCTAATGCTGCCGAAAACACCCGCCTTACCCTCGATTATTGTTTAAAAAATCCAAAATGGAATTTAAGTATACAAACGCATAAGTTGTTGCATATTCCGTAACTCAACTTCAATCTCTATTTACGGGGCACTTGCAACTTCATAAACAAAGATTATCCTTTTACAAAAATATCCAAATGCGCTATCTCTAATCGTTGTTGCCCCGTAATAATTAAATCTTTTTTCCGCCGTATCCACTTCTCAAAATTGCTTTGCATAGCTGGGGCTAAATCCATTTCCCCCAAAGCATTTTCCATAAAATTTAGAAGATAATAATGCATTTTTATATCAATAGGTGCAATATTCCAGGTACTAGTGGCAGATTGAATAGCACTTTCTTGTGCAGTAAATAACTCTACCATGTATTGGCTCGCTTTTCTCCCTAAGGCTTTCCCAAAATCTTGCGGTCGCTCCATGTGTTCATTATAAGCACCTACGAATACATCATCAAACGGGTCGGCAGGATGAAAAGTCATCCCTTCATAACTTAAAGTGTGATAGAAATTTAATTTGTTTTTAGTGATTAAATCAACTAGTTCAGAAATTTGTTCCGTTGAAAACAAATCAAATACCGCATTGGCTAGTACTAAATCTACTTTTTTCAAATCTACTAATGCTGCCAAATTCAACAAAGAATCATTCAAAATGGTCACCGTAATTTTCCGCTTAACAGACCTTATGTGAATCGTCCCTTTCTTCTGTTCAAAACTATATTTATAGTAATTGGCATAGTCTTTTAATCGTCTAATTGTCGCCTTTCTTAAGTCTGTATCTTGTTCTACTAAATACCAATTTTGGTTTTGAGAAAACTGTTCTACAAAATATAAACAATTAGAACCTGTTCCTGCGCCTACGTCTACTAACGTAATACTAGATTTTTTAGCTAAATGTGCGATTACCTTACTTTCCAACGCTTTATTTCGTGCTTCTACATCGAACGGATACCGTTCATTTAACCAATCTATATCAAAATTTTCTTTTTCTTCTTCTTCCACCATCGTATTTTTTATTGTTTATGCTAAAATAATTGTTATGTGTATTGCAATCGGGAAGCAAAGTAATGTTTATTCTGGAAAGTTAGACTGAATAATGACCTACATCATTTTAAAGGGTGATTAATATCCCTCTTTAGTCAATCGTATATCATCACCAAACATAATCTATATCATTTTTTAAACTTGAATTCGCCCGTAACTTTGTATTGTCAAAAGGAAAGAAACAAACGATGATAAAATATAAAAAATTGCAGACTGAGTTAAAGTTATCTATCTACATAATCCCTTGTCAGAAAGCTTTAAAAATATTTGGAAAGATTAAAGGTAGGATATTAGTTTTCAATTCTCAATTTTCAAAAAAGGCAATTGATTTACTAAAATTCATTCAATCTACTGTTAAGTATGGACTTAAATCCGCTGATACTTCCGCTTTCAAAACGCCAACAATCACTTTAATGTCTTTTGCTTCTAATATTTGGATGCCTGCTCCTCTATTCTTTGGGTGTGGGTCTATCATTCCAACATAGACAGATTTGACTTGTCTTTTGGCAATACTCTTAGCACAAGAAGGTGTTCTTCCGTAAAAAGAACAAGGTTCTAAAGTCACAAATAATTCTAAATCTGCAAGATGTGAAGGAACTTGTTTTAATGCCATTGCCTCCGCATGGTCGCTTCCTGGCTCATTTGTATGGCCTCGAGCAATAATTTTTCCGTCTTTTACAATAATGCAACCAACTGGCGGATTGGGATGGCAATGAGGTAAAGCCTTTCTTCCTTCCAATATCGCTTGGTACATAAAATATTCAGCCGTTTGTTCCGTCATTTATTTTAAAATATGGTTTAAACGATGACTACTTATCGTCATCATAATTAATGGAATGACTAAGAAAATCCGCATTCCCATATAAATAAACGGTATTAAACCGCCAAAGAATTCTAATAAAGCCCCTTTGCTAATTACCGAGCCTTGATGGAAACCAATTGTATAGCTTGGTATACCCAAAAATAGCCACTCGCCAAGAAGTAGTAGTAAATAAACAAAGATGAAACATAAATTTAACTGATGAGATTGCCAGTTGTTTAATTTAAAGCCAATAAAAAACAAAATAGCTATGATTAGATTAAGTCCTGCATGCGGGCTTGTCAAAATATCAGTTATTTTAGGGAAAGCAAAACAGCTAAATATACAAAAGTGCCCTAATCGTATGGCGTAGACTGTTTTAAGGTTTTCTTCAAATTTGTATTCAGCAATTTTTTTTGCAATAGACGTTTTCATTTTTCTGGATTAATAAGTAACTTTATTACCTCACAAGTTACGTTTATTCTCATTATTTGGCTTTCTGTTTATCGAATAGTGGGACAATTTATAAGTCTTTGACAGATTAACCTAATTGTTGCGATGTTACCATGTTGCCTTGTTGTCGATAAAACATGGCAACATGGTAACATCGCAACCTTAAATATTAGTTGTCAATCATTTATAAATCAAACCAATAGGTACATTCATTCGTCTAATTTCCTCATTACAACAAAAAGGAGTTAGCAACCAAAGTTACTAACTCCTCAAAATGCTGATAATGAAAATGACCGAATTATTACTGAATAGTCATAATTCGTTGCTAGGATTTAACTAGCAGTTAATGCTGACAAAGAATCAACGTCAACGTCATTTTCTTTTATGTTTCTACTGCTTCATTTGGTAATGTCTCAAATCCGTTGATTTCTAATTTTCACGCAGCGCTTACAGAGTCCGCAGAGAAGTGGAATGTAAAGTTTTTTCTCTGCATACTTTGCGATATCTGCGTGCAATATCAACGCATTTAACCCACTACCGTCTATCTAGTTCATCTAAACCATAAGTTTCAATAATACTAACTAAATGACTAGCTAAATCATCCATTTTATTTCCGTAACCTAGTCGCTCCAATCCCTTTGCCCAAGCTTTGTAATCTGTGCTTTCCAAAGTGGTTAATTGACCGAACTTACCACTTGTTAAATAAGTACTGTGGTCTCTAAAACTAGTCCATGCATTTTCATAATGCCGATAGCAAGTATTTTGATATGCTCCTGAATCTCCTTCCCAACCTAAAGAACAAGTCAAAGCAAAATGATTATTACCTTGTTTCGCTATATCTCTTTGTCCACCCTGACTTTGTAATAAGCCACATGCCAAAATAATAGAGGATGGAATACCATATTTTCTTCTTTCATTAATCACTACTCTGGCAAAACGTTTTAAATAATCATGCTTCATTTTGTCATCTACCTTTGCTAAATTATCCATTAGGCTGACTTTCGTAGAACCGCTAAATGGATAAGGCATTTCAAATTTGTCTAAAATTTTTGTGAATTCTTTCTTTCTTTCCGTAAATATTTCTTTTTTTGGGGCAGCTTGAAATTGTTGATTTTCAGGACTCATTTCTCTTGACTCACTTTCTACGGGTGAATTAAGATTAATGCTAAATCGAAAATCTTTTTGTATAAACAAATACAAAACAACAGACATCAAGGCTATTTTAAACCAATGTTGTTGAAGGTAGGCCAAAATGATTGACCCTTTGGCACTCTGTTTCATCGCACATTTTTTTTACTACTTTCTTGTATAATGAATTTCACTCTAGGTATTATTTTGTTTTATATAAATAAACAAAATATCTAATTGATTACTAAAAGTTTATAAATAAGGTGGTAAATCTTTTCTTTTAAACTCTTGATTTTCAATATTTTAAAACAATATTCAAATTCAAAAAAGTAGTTGTTTACTATTATTTATTCTCAGATGATACAAATTTAAAACAAAAAGTTTGTAAATTCAAATAATTTTAAAACAATTTAAACATATTTATTTTGCATATAATTAAAGGCAATAAAATATATTTTTTTGATTATTAAAACAACTTAATAACCAAAAAAATTATATTTTCACTGATTTTAGACGCCTTTATATCAATCAATCACACCTAATGTATTTTATCGGATATGATGTTGGCAGTTCATCCTTAAAAGCTGCTTTATTAGATGGGAAAACAGGAAAAACCATTACTGCTGCCCAATACCCAGACCAAGAAATGCCTATGCAAGCCCAACAAGCAGGCTGGGCAGAACAAGATCCTGCAATGTGGTGGGAAGCTTGTAAAAAAGCTACTGCTCGCTTATTAAAAAAAGCGGCCATTGATACTAAAAAAATTAAAGGGATAGGCATTTCCTATCAGATGCATGGCTTAGTAGTTATTGACAAAAAAGGAGCAGTTTTGCGACCTTCCATTATTTGGTGCGACAGTCGGGCTGTTCCCATTGGTAATCAAGCTTTTGAAGATTTGGGCGGCAAGAAATGTTTGTCTCGATTATTAAATTCACCTGGCAATTTTACTGCTTCCAAATTGAAATGGGTTAAAGAAAATGAACCCGAATTATTTGAACAAGTAGATAAATTTCTATTACCTGGCGATTATTTAAATTATAAATTAACAGGAGAAAAAAACACCACCATTTCAGGTCTATCCGAAGGCATGTTTTGGGATTTCAAAAAAAACCAAGTTGCTAATTTTTTAATGAAACACTATGGCTTTAATAATAAATTAGTCCCTGAAATCGTCCCTACTTTTTCTATCCAAGGAAACTTAAGTGCAACTGCTGCCAAAGAAATCGGTTTACCCAAAGGTATCAAAATCTGTTATAGAGCAGGCGACCAACCTAATAATGCCTTATCGCTCAATGTATTAAATGCAGGGGAAGTTGCGGCTACTGCTGGCACCTCAGGCGTTGTTTACGGCGTTAGTGACCAAGTAAAATATGACCCCGAATCTAGAGTCAATACCTTTGCGCACGTTAACCACACCACCGAATTAAACCGATTGGGTATTTTATTATGCATTAATGGAACAGGTATTTCTAATGCTTGGTTAAAACGAACTTTAGGAAAATATGATTATCCTGAAATGAATGAATTAGCAGCAAAAGTACCTGTTGGTTCAGATGGTTTATTAATGCTGCCTTTTGGTAATGGTGCAGAAAGAATGCTTTGTAATAGTGACCCTGGTGCTCAACTGGTCAATTTGAATTTTAATCGACATAACGAAGGTCACCTTTGTCGGGCGGTACAAGAAGGTATTGTTTTTTCTTTCCAGTATGGTTTAGAGATTATGGGCAAAATGGGCTTAAAACCTAAAGTCATGCGGGCAGGAAATGCTAATTTATTCCTCAGTCCCTTATTCCGTCAACTACTAGCCAATACTTCTGGGATTCCTATCGAATTATATAATACGGATGGTGCAACGGGAGCAGCGATTGGGGCTGCTATTGGCTATGGCGCTACTGATTTTGAACATGCTTTTAAGGGATTGTCCGTCATAGAAACAACCACTCCAGAAAAAGGAAGTGATGCTTATTGTGAAGCTTATGGAAAGTGGTTAGCAGCTTTGGATAAGTCGATGAAAGTTTAATTTGCGATGTTGCCTTGTTACCTTGTTACCTTGTTGAGGATAGAACATGGCAACAAGGCAACATCGCAACAGAAGTAATGCAAAATCTATAAGATTCAATCCTTGTACTTCTCCTAAAATAATACTATAAAACTGACAACTAATACTATTCTGCTATAAAATATATTTTTAAAACCTTAGCCTGTATATTCGTGCTTAGTATTAAAATTCCTAGTATTTAAGCAGAATATATAAAATTTCACAAAATGAATCTAACCTACGGTGCAAAACAGTACTTCCCTGCCATCGGTAAAATTGAGTACGAAGGCCCTAAAACGAAAAATCCCCTAGCTTTTCGCTATTATGACGAAAATAAACAAGTAGGTGGTAAAACCATGAAAGAACATCTTCGATTTGCTGCGGCTTATTGGCATTCTTTTAATGGTGGAGGTAGTGACCCTTTTGGCTCGGATACACGTCCTATGCCCTGGATGGATGCTAAAGACCCTGTGTCTTCTGCTAAGCAAAAAATGGATGCAGCTTTTGAATTTATCACCAAAATGAGCATTCCATACTACTGTTTTCACGATGTCGATTTGGTAGATGAAGCAGATTCTATTATTGAAACAGAAAAACGCTTACAAACCATTATAGATTATGCGGCGGAAAAGCAAATGGATTCTGGGGTAAAATTATTATGGGGAACAGCGAATTTATTTTCGCATCCACGTTATATGAACGGTGCTTCTACTAATCCTGATTTTCAAGTAGTGGCTTACGCTGCCACACAAGTAAAGAATGCGATAGATGCAACGATTGCCTTAGGTGGTGAAAATTATGTTTTTTGGGGAGGACGAGAAGGTTATATGTCGCTCTTGAATACCAACATGAAACGAGAAGTAGAGCACATGGCTCGTTTTATGACGATGGCGAGAGATTATGGTCGAAAGAATGGTTTTACAGGAACTTTCTTAATTGAGCCTAAACCCATGGAACCTTCTAAGCATCAGTACGATTTTGATTGTGCTACGGTCTTAAATTTCCTTAGAGAATTTGATTTATTAGGTGATTTTCAAATTAATATTGAAGTCAATCACGCTACTTTAGCGAGTCATACTTTCCAACATGAAATCCAAGTAGCCGCAGATGCAGGCGCTTTAGGTAGTTTGGATGCCAACCGAGGAGATTATCAAAATGGTTGGGATACCGACCAATTCCCGATGAATTTGTATGAGTTAACCCAATCGATGTTGGTCTTCTTAGAAGCAGGTGGCTTAAAAACGGGCGGTATTAATTTTGATGCAAAGGTGCGTAGAAATTCTACTGATTTAGATGATTTATTCATAGCGCATATTGGAGGAATGGACGCTTTTGCAAGAGCTTTATTGATTGCGAATAATATCTTAGAAGATTCTCCTTATAAAAAATTGAGAACCGATAGATATAGTTCTTTTGATACTGGTTCTGGTCGAGACTTTGAAAAAGGTTTATTAAAATTATCAGATTTACGAAATATAGCCCTAAATATTGGGGAACCACGACAAATCAGTGGTAAACAAGAATACTACGAAATGATTATCAATCAGTATATTTAGTTTAGCCATTTCGACTGATTCGGGTTGCGAATTTTTTAAAATAAGATAAGGTAAGCGTGAACATTTTTAAATTCAAATTATTTTTGTTTAAATACCTTCTTAATTTACTACTCATTAATCATTCGCAACCCGATATTTATGTACATTAAAAGAAATATTCGCTGGAGCATTGTTCTTCGCTTTGCTTGGAAGAATTTATTATTCTTCACTTTTTGGGCAACGCTAGTTGTTTGGGCTAACCACCATTTTGAACACCACGAGTCCAGTATTGCTATTCCTTTCCTGCCACTTAGTACCATTGGTATTGCCGTTGCTTTTTACATAGGCTTTAAAAATAATGCTGCTTACGACCGTTTCTGGGAAGCTCGAAAAATTTGGGGTGGTATCGTCAATTATAGCAGAACTTGGGGCAATCAAGTAATGAATTTTGTTTCTAACAAATCTATTTCTACAACTGAATTGGCTGCTATTAGAGAAAAAATGATTTATCGGCATATTGCTTGGTTAAATGCGCTTCGGTTACAACTCAGGAAACCTTCCTCTTTTAGTATTCAACATAAAGGAAGTGTAAAATCTTTAAAAAAAGGAAGCCCTGAACGCAAACATTGGGATGAAGAAGTTGGTAGCCTACTTTGCAAAACAGATTATGATTATTTAATAGAACGCAAAAATACCGCTACCCATCTAGTTAAATTACAGGGCGATGATTTAAGAATGTTGAATGAAGAAAAAGACTTGGTGAATGATTTTCGGCATGTAGAAATGATGCGTATTCTAGAAGAATTTTATAACCTTCAAGGTAAATGTGAACGTATTAAAAACACCCCTTTTCCTCGCCAATATGCTTATTTTAGTAAGGTGTTTGTTTGGATTTTTATTCTCTTATTGCCTTTCGGATTAGTGGGGGAATTTGCAAAAATGGGCCATCAAATGGCTTTCTTGACCGTTCCTTTTTCCGTCTTAGTTTCTTGGGTTTTTATAACGATGGAAATAGTTGGTGATAATAGTGAAGACCCTTTTGAAAATTTCATCAATGATGTTCCAATGACCGCCCTATGTCGAACTATAGAAATTGATTTACGAGAAATGCTATGTGAAACAGATTTACCGCCTAAAATAATGCCCGAAATGGATATTTTGATGTAAGCCCCCTCAATGTGGAATCTTTTTAGCAACTTTGTAGTTAAGTAAATCATTTGGATGTTTAATTAAGAGCTTGTTGAAAATTTATCCTTTGGGCTAAAAAAGATGTATTTTTTATCTCCAAAAACAAACTCCCAACAAGCTCTAAGTAACGGTGAAATAATAAAGTATGAAAAATCAAAGTAGGGATTCGTTGAGGAAAAAGAAATCAACTAATAATCAAGAAAATTATAATTGGAATCTAGGAGATCAAAAAGGTAAAGGCTTAAAAAAAGTAAAGGAGTATGCGATTTTAGTTGGGGTTATTCATGGAATGGATACAGAAGAAAGAGTAAAAGAGTATATGGATGAGTTAGAATTTCTAGCGATGACAGCTGGTGCTATAACCATCAAGCGATTTACACAAAGATTAAACAATCCAGATCGACGAACATTTGTGGGGAAAGGTAAATTGGAAGAAATCTTAGCATATGTCGAAAGCCATGAAGAAATCACCATGGTTATTTTCGACGATGATTTGACCGGCAAACAAGTTGGTATTTTGGAGGAATTTTTGAAGGTAAAAATCATTGATAGAAGCACTTTAATCCTCGATATTTTTGCTAATCGGGCACAAACCTCGCAGGCTAAAACGCAAGTAGAATTGGCTCAGATGCAGTATCTTTTGCCTCGACTACGTGGTCTTTGGACACACTTAGAAAGACAAAGAGGTGGTATTGGTATGAGAGGACCTGGTGAAAAAGAAATTGAAACGGATAGGCGGATCATTAGAGATAAGATTTCTAAATTGAAGGACAAACTAAAAGTGATTGACCAACAAAATACCACTCGTCGTAAGACTAGAGGTCAAATGATTCGAGTAGCTCTAGTGGGTTATACCAATGTTGGCAAATCTACTATCATGAATTTATTGAGTAAATCAGAAGTATTTGCAGAAAATAAACTCTTTGCTACGTTAGATACGACGGTTAGAAAAGTGGTTTTTGATACGATGCCTTTTTTAATGTCTGATACCGTAGGTTTTATTAGAAAACTACCGCATCATTTAGTCGAAAGTTTTAAGTCTACTTTGGATGAAGTGAAAGAAAGTGATATTCTCCTACACGTGGTAGACGTTGCACACCCACAATATGAAGACCAAATTAATACCGTCCAGAAAACATTAAAGGATTTGGACGCGATTAACAAACCTATCTTATTTGTTTTCAATAAAATGGATTTATATCGAGAAAAGAATTTTGATGATTTTCTAGAAGAAGAAACCAAAGAAGAAATAATGGTAGAATTGACCGAAAATCTACGAAAAAATCATGCGGGGGATCACGTTTTTATTTCTGCTATCAAAAAAGAAAACATTGATATCCTCAGGCAAAAAATCACAAAATTAGTAAAGGAACAATATGTCATTCGATACCCTTATCAGGCTAAGAAATGGTAATTGCTAGTATAATATATACTACATTCAAAGAAAATTTGAGGTTGCTAACATCAAGGTTAACAGCCTCAACTACCACCCAAATAAGCTTTTTTACTTCCTTCTTGATAAAAAAATTATTCTATTTTAATTAAAAAAATGTGTTAATAATTCGCACACGCCTTTCCTTTTTTTAAGAAATATCGTATTTTGCTCCAACAACCTACTAAATTCTCTCAAATACCGATTAGTAATTCACTAATTTAGACCACCGCACCTAATACACTTATTCTAAACAAGTAACTCACAAATCTAACTTTATGGGCTTTTTTGCTCATAATAAGCCTGTACACACTATATACTCATACCATCACATTTTACCAAGAAAACACAAAAAAACATTAAGTATCAACATCGACTTAGCAAGAGAAAACTAAAAACAATGAACAACTTACACTTAAAATGGTGGCTTATAGCTACCCTATTCTTCCTATCTTTTCCTGTATTTTCTCAAAAATATAGCATTCATCTGGCTGCCTTTACGGAACAAATAGATTCCTCTTTTTTTAGCTTTGCAGGATTCAGTAATGTTCAACATAAACAACATCCGCTTAATTTCCATCAATATTCTTGGGGAAATTTTGCTACTTTAGAAGCTGCTAAAAATCAGTTATCTACACTTCAACAAAACCCTATGCTTAAAGGATTGACTAATTTAAGTCTCTTCCCATTATCGGCAAAGTTCACAATTCCAACTATTGACACTAATATAGATATAGACAATAAAATAGAAGCTATTGATTTTCAGCTATTTAGTCGCTCCATTTATATTCATGCAGCGTCAAAAGGGATTCAAAAAATGGATGTTGCTATTTTAGAAGAAGTGGCCAATATTTTAAGGAAGCATCCTGCCTTAAAATTAAGAATTATTGCTCCAGAAAATTCAATAATGCAACTTGTAACATCTCCTTCTACGGATGTCGTTGAAAATTTTTTATTGGCTCAAAATATTCCCGCTTATCGAATAAAAACGATTTCAAACCCTTCACATCTAGATAATAAAGCAAAGGACGCTACCATTCCTAAAAAGCAACAAGTCATTATGACCTTAGTTGATTTAAAAGAAGAGATTATTTTGGACAAGTTTGGGAATGATGGGTTAATTGTTAAGCAAATGAACCCTAATAATAGTCTACAAGTATTAGATTAGAAATGTTGTTTTTGGAAAGGAACTAAGTTGCCTATCGGGCGGTTTTAATCAATAAATGCTGGCGCAACTAAAATACATCCATTATGCAACTCTACAACCAAAACCACCTCAGGATTTTTATAATAACTATGCTGCTTTAGAAACTGCGCGGTGGGACAAATCTATTATTGATCAAGAAAACTTTACGTTCACCAACATTATTTACATCAACCATTTAATCGCTATCGTGCAAAATAAATAAAATAGATTTTCCCAAAATATGGTCTGCAATTTGTAGCAACCTTTAAAGAAAATGGTGTTTTGCATGATTGGACGGCAATTCTAAAGTAAAATATTTCTCCTTCTAGTCAAATGATAATTGCCGACAATTAAAATCGCCCCTGTTTTCCCCTCTTAGCCTGCTAGGCATTAATTTTATTGCTTATACCTTTTTTAGCGTTTTACCTCGGGTAGTTTCTGTCGTGCCAAGCCCTGCTTGGTAGGATTTTTATATCGGATGTCTTTGAACACGGATGAAATGGAACACAGCTAATTTTATCTCGAATGAAAGCTGTTTTAGATAGTTTCTGTAGGGTCTTCCGATAATTATCGGAACTGCTTGGTGGAATTTTATCTCGATAAGCTAAAATTGATTCACTAGTTTTTCTAACATACGAATAAATAAAAATATGAGAAACCCACCTATTAAAATATTCATATATTCCGTCCTCCTATTATTCGTACTCCTTTCCTGTAGAAAAGAACGGGTAGTTGAGGAAGAAAGTGCAGAAATGAATAATACAGGTGTTGCATTGAATGCAGAAATTATGGGGCTAGGCACTTTTTTTGGCAATGTGTTTAGTAATGTGGTTTTAATTAATGTACAAAATGGGCCGAGTGCTACTTTGGCAACCAATGAATTAAAAGAGTTACTACAACTAACGGAAAGAGACAATGATTTTTTTGTATTTAACCTCCATCAACAGCAAACCCTTGAAGCACAACAATTTACCAATGAAATCACCTTTGAAGCAGCTAAAGTCGCTAATCAAAAAAGTGTTGATATTTTAGCTCAAACTATTCAATATTTCAAAGCTCAAGATAAGAGAGTATATGTGTTAGGCATCGCCTTCGGAGCTTATTTGGTACAAGAGTTATTAGTAAGAGAAGGTACAAATCTTGCAGACCAATATTTATTAATGGCTGGAAGACTAGACATGCCTGACCTTATTTGGACATCTTTTAGCGAAGGTAATACAGGTGGTTTTATCGACGGCAGCACTCCTTTTACAGGCGCACCAAGTACCCTTACTGCTACCCAAAAAAATCATAATAAATTATTTGCAGGTTTAGCTTTTAAAAAATATACTATTGAATTGTCGAAGTATGATGATTTGACGAATGTTACTTATTGCTTTGGTAATTTAGATGAATCCGTCGGTCGACTCACTCAAAACGAACAAGCTTTGTTAATTACTCGACAAGCTAATTTATTAATATTTGATGGTGGTCATCAAGCAACTATTGAAGGGTTGATTGATGAAGGGTTTGAGCTGGCTTTTGGAGAGTGAAGCAAATCTTAAATCACAGTTCTTAAATCTTAAATCATGAATCCTTCTAAATAAAACGTAATGGATTTATGATGTATGATTTATGATTATGATTTTTTGGCGGCGCCAAACTTCGTCAATTAATAATAGCTGCACATAATATCCCAGCAGCCACCGCCGCATTCAAAGACTCTGCCCGACCCTGCTTTCCTTTAGGAATCCGAATTAAATGCGTAGCTTGTGCCGTAATATCCTCAGAAACACCAGCCCCTTCATTGCCAATAATTAATACTCCATTTTTAGGTAAATCCGCTTTAAAAACATCTTCCCCTTGCAATACTGCCGCAAAAGTTGGTAAATCAGGTACATTTCCCATCAACTCCGAAAACTCAATGGAAATAATTTTGACCCTTAAAAAAGCCCCCATAGACGCTTGGATAACTTTAGGATTAAAAACCTCTACTGTATTTTTAGAACAAAAAACATAAGGCAAACCAAACCAATCCGCAATCCGTAGAATACTGCCCATATTTCCTGGATTTTGTAAGTTGTCTAAAAAGAGGGTTAAACTACTGTTAATTGTCGCCAAATCTAGTTCATAAGTCGGTACTTTACAGACCACAAATACTTGATTGGGCGTTTTTAAACTGGAAATACGGGCTAAATCCTTTTGACTAATTTCTTGAACAATCGTATCAATATTCCTTAAAATAGAATGATTGGCTTTAATCCAAGGCGTTAGTGCAAAAATACCTTCTAATATAAGTCCTTGGTGTTGAATAATTTCTGTCGCCATTTTTTCTCCTTCGACTACAAAATTATTATACATTTGCCTAAACTTTTTCTGTTTAAGCGATTGTAAATATTTAAGGGTATTTCTGGTCAGCATAAAAATTAAAGGTTATTAGAAGTTATTCGAGGTTATTTATCTAAAATTCGATGATAACCATTAGTACATCGTTCAATAAATAAGTGGGTGTTTTAAAACATCCCGTTGCTAGTTACTGGTTGCTAGTTCTGCCTAAAAAGAAACCAGCAACTAGCAACCAGCAACAATTTAAAATTTCAAGAAACTTATTGAACGGTGTAATTAGTCTTTATTCTAAAATAAATCGTAAGGAAAGTGCTTCCAGAACTTGAAGTTCTGGAAGCACTAAGCCTTTTGGAATAAAATCTATTAATAAGTTCCAAATTAATGAGCAACGAAAATAACATACGACTATTCAGCTGTTGGCGAAAACTCTGCTTTTTTGCTAGTTGGTTGCTGTTATTTTCCTGCAACACTACAAAATACCTACAAGAAGACGAAGCTTTCCTGAAAAAAAGCGAAATTAAATTTGAAACGGCTTATAAAATAAAAAAGTCTAAAAAATTAGCAGGAGATTTATTAGGCATCGTTAAACAAAAACCCAATACTAAATTTCTCTTAATCAATCGCCGTTGGTTTTATTATAAATCCAGAAAAAAACAACAAAAAAAAGATAGAAAATCAAGACGATTAATAGCAGAATATCCTAGTATTTATAGCGAGTTATTAGCAACAGAAACCGCTAAGTCGATGGAGTATTTTTTAGATAAAAAAGGGTATTATCATGCACAAGTTCGTTTTGAAACAAGCATTAAAAATAAGCAAGCAGTAGTCACTTATATCGTGAATCCTAAGCGATTATTTACGGTTGACACCATCACGTTTATTAGTAAAGATACGGCTATTCAATGCATTTTAAATGATATTAGCCCTGCTACGCTCTTCAAAAAAGGAAACCCTGTTTCTAATCAATTATATGAAGAAGAAAAGCAACGAATTAGAACCCATTTAAGAAATGTAGGCTATCGGAATTTTTATGTCAATTATTTTGACCAATTAATATTCTCTACGGATACTTCTAAAATAGCTCAACTTACTTTATCCTTAAAAGTTTTCCCCATAAATGATTCGACCTTTCATAAAACCTATCAAGTTGGAGATATCTATGTACACCCCTATTATAATCCACAAAAGGAGGAAAGATACCTTAAAGATAGTGTAATCAATGGCATTCATTTTATGTTGCCCAAAGAGAAAAAATACGAAGTACGTTCAGATGTTATTGCCAGTAGGATTTTTCTTAAAAAAGGCGCATTATACAGCCAAAAAGATTATAATAAAACCATTCAAAATTTAGGTACATTAGGCATTTTTAAATTTGCTAATATAGATGAAAAAATAATTAATGATACGACGGCTAGCATCGATTTTAATATCTATTTACCTGCTAATCAAAGAAGAAGTGTTGGCGGAAATTTAGAATATAAAAACACGACTTCACTTAATTCTGTTTCTAATTCTAACTTAAATGGCATAGAAACATCTCTATCCTATCAAGATAAAAACGCATTTGGTGGGTCAGAATTATTTAATGCCAGCCTACGATTTGGATTGCAAGTAGGCCGTAATACGGCCGGTAGTTTTATCGATAATTATGATATTAGTCCACAATTTGACCTAAGTATTCCAAAATTTAGAGATCTTTTTGGCTTTGTTCGCCTGATGAATAATATTGGTGTCTTTGGTGATAAATTTTATGGTAGTTTATTAGAAAATGCCAATACCAAACTTACGCTAGGTTTAAATTGGACCCAACGAAGAGATTTTTGGACCTATTTTAGTGCGGATATATCGCTTGGTTACGAAATTCAGAAAAATCCAAATCGACGCTATTTTATCAAACAATTTGGCATTAATATTTTTCAACCAACCATTGAACCTGGCAGCAGTGGTGCAGAGGCTTTTGAAGATAATCCATTCCTAGAAAGAACTTTCAATCAAGATCAATTATTTACTGGCTTACTATTTAGAGAATTTGGTTTTTCCTTTGCGGGTAGAAATGCTCGAAAAAGTTCTAATTGGCGTTTATTTTTGAATTCTGAGGTATCGGGATTAGAAGCGCTGGCAACCAATGCCGTTGCGAATCAATTTCGTACCGAAAATCGAGATACCTTTTCTTTGGCGGGATTGGCTTTCGCCCAATATGGCAGACTAGATATTGATGCGCAATATTTCAAATTTTTACGACCAACTCGGTCTTTTGCATTTAGATTAAATGGTGGTATAGCTTTCCCTTTTGGAACTTCCGAAGATGTGCCTTATGTCAAACAATTTTTTGCTGGTGGGCCTAATAGTATTCGGGCTTGGAGAATTCGAGAATTAGGACCAGGTAGTTATCGAGACCCCAGTACTTTCCCCAGCTATCAAAAAAATGCAACCCCATTTTATCAAACAGGAGATTTTAAATTCATCTTTAGTGCAGAGTATCGCTTTTTATTATTGCAATCTTCTAGTTTTGATTTTGAAGGCACCATCTTTTTAGACGGAGGTAATGTTTGGACACTCAAAGAAGACATAGACCGACCTGGTTCCCAGCTTAGTACTAGATTTTGGCGAGAAATTGCCCTTGGAACAGGCTTTGGTATCAATGTAGATTTTAAATATTTCATCTTAAGATTAGATTTAGGGTATAAATTACGGAATCCTTATCCCAATCCTAATGGTACTTACTGGGCTATCCAAGAATTCCAAGAGCGGGGTTTTAAAGGAATTAACTATAATTTAGGCGTTGGTCGAGCATTTTAAAAAATCATATTTCTACATTTCCTTTCGTATCTCCATTTCATCATTTATCTTTGCGAAGCTTAACTTAGTGTAAAATATACACTTTTAAATAAATCTAAAATTGAAAATATTAAATTGAAAATTGAAAAGTTGGCAATATCACAACCGATTTAGGTCTAACTTTTAAATTTTGATTTTTAATTTTAAAAGCCATGATACTAATTGCAGACTCAGGTTCTACTAAAACAGACTGGAGGATTCTCCACGATAAGCACAACCTTCAAACAGTTAGTACGATTGGTTTTAATCCTGTATTAACGAATACGGAAAATATTATAGCAGAATTAGCTGCTAATTTTAAGGATAAGGTAATAAATCAACAATTGACCCATGTTTATTATTATGGTGCTGGTTGTTGGGATAAAGCGACTTGTTACGTTGTATCAAAAGCAATCAAGGCTATTTTTCCAATGGCTAAAATTGAAGTAACCAATGATTTATTAGGCGCTGCTAGAGCAGTTTGTGGTAACGAAGCAGGTATTGCGTGCATTTTAGGAACGGGGGCTAATTCTTGCTTATATGATGGACAAAAAATAATAGACAATGTTCCAGCACTAGGGTTTATTATGGGCGATGAAGGAAGTGGGGCTTATTTAGGCAAGCAATTATTAAAAAGTTATTTTTATCGAGCATTACCTAAATCATTATCTGACAAACTAGTTAAAGAACAACCTATTTCTAAAAAGATAATGCTAGAAAATGTTTACCAATCTAAATCAGGTAATCGTTATTTAGCTAGTTTTGCTAAATTTATCATTCGTGAAAAGGAACACCCTTTTATCAAAAAAATGGTAGGTGATGCTTTTGATAATTTTATTCAACAGCAAGTCAAAAAATATGATGGGGCAGCTAATTATCCTATTCATTTTATTGGTTCTATTGCGTACTTTTTAAAGGATATATTAATTGAACGCCTTGCGGCAAATGAGCTGCAAATCGGAAATATTATTCGACAACCTATTGATGGGTTGGTCGAATTTCATAGAATGTGAAGTTTGGAGTCCATTATAATCTCAAAAGTGTTTATTTTGATTTTTAGTATTAAAGAGCATACAGAATTTGGAGTTTTATTAATACTACATAGAATAAATTACTAAAGAAATGGGGTCGGAGCGATGCTCCTTTGGGCTAATTTTGATATTTCTTGCTACAGACAGAGACAGAGCGATGCTCTTTTAGGTTAATTTTACCAGAAGAGCAGCTTATCCCTAACCCTAGGGGGCATCGCCCCGAAACCGTCTGTAACTTGGATAATTTTCATCTATTCCCCAAAGGAGCGTAGCTTCGTCACCGTTTATTCTGTAGGTCATCTACAAGAACTTGGAATTCTAAAGCGCTAATATATTCAGCATAAAACACAAAATTTATCAACCATTTATTTAAAATTAAAAATGGCTAACGAAAAAACAGCTACCGAAAAAAAGACAGATATTAAACGAATTGCCGTTTATACTTCAGGAGGAGATGCCCCAGGAATGAATGCTGCAATTAGAGCCGTTGTCAGAACTGCCGCTTATCATGATTTGCATATATATGGTATTAGAAGAGGTTATGAAGGCATGATAAAAGGAGATATTCAACGGCTAGAAACCAAAATGGTTGGAAATATTATCCACCGAGGAGGAACGATACTCAAGACAGCACGAAGCATGGAGTTCATGACTCCAGAAGGACGTAGTTTGGCTTATGAAAATATCGCTGCTAATGATATTGACGCACTCGTAGCTATTGGTGGAAATGGTACGTTTACAGGAGCTAGTATTTTCCAAAAGGAATATAATATTCCCATTATTGGCGTACCTGGTACGATTGATAATGATTTGTATGGAACAGATAATACTATTGGTTTTGATACTGCAGTAAATACCGCTATCGAAGCAATGGATAGAATTAGAGACACCGCAGATTCCCATAATCGGTTATTTTTTGTAGAAGTGATGGGTCGGCATGCAGGTTTTATTGCATTGAATGCAGGTATTAGTAGCGGTGCTGCTAAGATATTCTGCCCTGAAACGGAAACGTCGATTGACGAACTAATTAATAGTTTACAAAAAGGCGCTCGTAGAAAAAAATTATTCAGCTTAGTCATCGTAGCAGAAGGGAATTTAAATGGTGGCGCACAGAAAATTGCGGATATTGTCAAGGAACGTTGTCCACATTACGAAACGAAAGTTTCGATTATTGGTCACTTGCAAAGAGGGGGGTCGCCCAATGCCGCAGATAGAGTATTGGCAAGCCAAATGGGGTATTATGCCGTTGAAGGTTTATTAGCTGGTCGTTCGGGCGTTATGGCTGGAATTGTGAATAACAAAATAAGATATACGGCTTTCAAAGATGCCATTAAGAAAACCAAGGATTTAGATAATGAAATGGTGAAAATGGCGGAGATTTTGGCGAGGTAATTTCGGTTGCCAGTTGCGGGTTGCCAGTTACCAGTTACGAATTTAGTACGTCAAACTGGCAACCCGCAACCCGCAACTGCCCTACCCTTTCTCCACCTGCCAAATTTGAATAGAATTATAAATATTGTGTAAGACTATATAAAAAATAGGCCCTAGCGCAACGACTGGATTAAAGTAAGTCAACGCCATCCAAAGGCCAATCATCGTATTTTTGCGTCCCAAAGCTAGACTATAAGTAAATGGACTACTTTTCCGACCAACAAAAGCACCAATTTTAAATTGCAAGACACACAAACAAGCAACCAGCAATAAGATACCAATCAATTCTCGTCCAATAATATCTTGATTGCTTTGTATAAAATAGGAAGCATTGCCACAGGCTATGACAATATTGCATAAAAATAGCGGGAAACTTATAAATGTAAGTTTTTCAACTTGTTGCCTTAATTTTGGCAAACCATTTCGTATAACTTGACTAATAATCAAAGGTATAAAAACTAAAGATAGTACTGGATACGCTAAACTTCCCAAGGAAATATCGCCTTCTACACTCAAAAAATAAGTCAATAATACAGGTAATAACAGGGCAATGATTGGCGTCGATAATATCACAGCAACTGTTACTTTCCCTACGCTAGCTTGCAAAAGTTGTGCAATTACAGGTGCTGCTGCCGCCGTAGGTACAATCGTGACGACAAAAGCGATTAAGGCAAGATTTGGAAAAAAAGGTTGGATAAGGACATACAAAAATAGTGGTAGGCAAATATTAATCGCCAATATCTTAAAATGAGTCGCATTAAATAATTGCCAATTCACTTGAATCCCTAAAAACGAAAAGAAGAGCATGACCATCAGATTATACCGAATTAAGTAGGTATAAGCATGTCCAAAAGTGAAAATACTTCCAAAAATAATGGCTGCAAAAATGAATAGGGCTTTTTTCATGTTTTTAGAAGGTAATGGGTTTTGCCAAATCTTACATCATAAATCATAAATCCGTCGTGTTTTATTTAAATAGATTGAAGATTTAAGTTTTTGTTTGCACGCAAATCATAAATCATAAACCTATCTCGTTTTTACCTAGATGGATTTATGATGTAAAATTTATGATTTATGATGTAAAATTTATGATTTATGATGTATGATTTTTTTAACCTGCTCATACTCCTACTTCAGTAGCCCAATTACCCCATCCTTAAACAATTCTAATTCTTTAGTCGTACTTTCCAATGGGTCATAAACGACCGCATCCGCTCTTCCTTGACCAGATACTATATGAATCGTCCAAGAAGCATCAATAGTCGCTACCGATTGAGCAATCATTTTTCCATTAGAAAACATCCCTCCAATCACTTCATTTGCTACGACCACTCCAGCTTTATCATAAGTGACTATTCGATATTGATAATCCATCAAGCCCGCTCTGAAATAGATAATTCCAATAAATTCAGTCGTATCTGGAATACAAAAACAAGGAATAAATTCGGTAAATTCATCCACCTCATTGGTCTCTAAAGGCACGATATAATCCTCAATTTCCAATGGATCTAATGGCGGATTTGCTCGACTAAATTCAATATGCGTATCACTCCCCAAAGTTACAGGCAGCTCTACAGGTGGGAATTTTTTTAAGAAAGTAGTAAAACTTACTTTTTTAACACGATTACTAGCCATTTTTTGACGGTTGACGGTGCATGGTGAACAAGAGTCACAATACACCACTTAAAAAAAACGCAAAGTTAAGGTATTTACAAGGATTGAAGTAGGAAAGGATGGAAGGATTGAAGGTACGATGTATATACCGCACTCCGAATAGTTTATCTAAAATCTCAGTTACTATAAAATCCGTGGGGAAATCTGCCATACAATTCATCTAATAAATTCACCTTATATATTACTCGGACAAGAATGTCCAAGCTACGGCAAATCCATCCGCTGAAAAAATCATTTACCGTATTAAAATCCATGGGGAATAAAATCCGTGGGGAAATCTGTAAATAGAATAATTCTAAATAAGAAATCAAAAAGGGAGAAACTTCAACTAAATCTTTGATTTTGCGCTTTAATAAATACATTTGTGGGAAAAGTTTGAGCTAGATAGCCACTTTACATTAATATTTAACAACTACATAATATTCATCAACACATGAATTGGTTTACTAAATTTCTAACATCATCAATCGGTCGGAAGCTCATTATGAGTTTGACGGGTTTGTTTTTGATTGTCTTTTTACTAGTACATTTGATTGGTAATTTGCAATTATTAATTCCAGACGGAGGAGAAGCATTTAATTTATATGCTAAATTTATGACGACGAATCCAGTAATTAAATTTACGTCCTATGGATTGTATGCCTTTATATTATTGCATGCTGTTCAAGGCTGGTTATTATGGGCAAAAAATAGAAAAGCAAGAGGTGGACAAGGCTATGCCGTACAAGCGACCAGAGCAACAGGTACGAACGCTGGCATTGCGAAAAGAATGGGCGCTTTAGGAACGATTGTTTTTATCTTCTTAGTGATCCACATGGGACAGTTTTGGTTCAAAATGAAAATGGGGGATTTGCCGGTACAAATATATGACGGTGTAGAAGTCAATGATTTATACGCCCCCGTAAAAGCAGCATTCAGTAATATTGGATTTGTTTTGTTTTATGTAATTTCCATGTTGTTTATTGGAATGCACTTAATGCACGGTTTCCAATCTTCTTTTCAGACCTTGGGTTTAAATCACCAAAAATATACGCCTTTCATTAAGTTTTTGGGGAATGCTTATGCTGTTTTGATTCCTTTGGGATTTGCATTAATTCCAATTATCTTTTTTGTTAAGAATATGTGATAAATGGGTATCGGGCATTAGGTATCAGGTTTCAGGCAGTATGTGCCGACCTGACACCTAATACCCGACACCTGATACCTTTAAAATTTAAAATCAATATATATATGGCACTTAAGAATAATGTTCCAGAAGGCCCACTAGCCGAAAAATGGACAAATTATCGAGGTTCAATGCCTTTAGTCGCCCCAAATAATAAGCGTAGATTAGAAGTGATTGTGGTTGGAACGGGATTAGCAGGTGCATCTGCTGCTGCTACCATGGGCGAATTGGGGTATAATGTAAAATGTTTTACTTTTCACGATAGTCCAAGACGGGCACACTCTATTGCTGCCCAAGGGGGTATCAATGCGGCAAAGAATTACCAAAATGATGGAGATTCTGTTTGGCGTTTATTTTACGATACGATTAAAGGAGGTGATTATAGAAGTAGAGAAGCGAATGTTCACCGTTTGGCAGAAGCGAGTGTTTCCATTATTGACCAAGCAGTCGCACAAGGGGTACCTTTGGCAAGAGAATATGGTGGATTATTAGCCAACCGTTCTTTTGGTGGGGTGCAAGTGAGTCGTACTTTCTACGCAAGAGGTCAGACAGGCCAGCAATTATTGATTGGCGCTTACCAAGCTTTATCTCGTCAGATTTCTAAAGGAAGTGTGACGATGTATAATCGACATGAGATGTTGGATTTGGTAAAAATTGACGGAAAGGCAAGAGGGATTATCGCTAGAAACTTGTTGACGGGTAAATTGGAGCGTCACGCAGCCCATTGTGTCGTTATGGCAACTGGTGGCTACGGAAACGTTTTCTACTTATCTACCAATGCAATGGGTAGTAATGTAAGTGCAGGATGGAGAACGGTGAAGAGAGGCGCATTATTTGCGAATCCATGTTATACGCAGATTCACCCAACTTGTATTCCTGTATCAGGCGATTACCAATCTAAGTTGACCTTGATGTCCGAGAGTTTAAGAAATGATGGACGGGTTTGGGTGCCTGCTAAAGTGGAAGATGCCAAAGCCATTAGAGAAGGTAGAAAGACCGCATTAGATATTCCAGAAGCAGATAGAGATTATTTCTTAGAGCGTCGTTATCCTGCGTTCGGTAACTTAGTACCTAGAGATGTTGCTTCTAGAGCAGCGAAAGTAGAATGTGATAAAGGACATGGTATTGTAGCGACAGGAAATGGGGTATTCTTAGATTTTGCCGAAGCGATTGAAAGATACGGAAAATCAGCCGCACACTCTCAAGGATTACACAATCCTGGAAAAGATATTATTACTAAATTGGGTACTGCTGTAGTGGAGGAAAAATACGGAAACCTTTTCGAAATGTATGAAAAGATTTCTGGTGAAAATCCTTACAAATTCCCGATGAAAATTTATCCTGCGGTTCATTACACAATGGGCGGTATTTGGGTAGATTATCATTTAGAAACGAATATTCCTGGTTTATTCTGTTTAGGAGAAGCTAACTTTAGTGATCACGGCGCCAACCGTTTAGGTGCTTCCGCCTTAATGCAAGGTTTAGCGGATGGCTACTTTGTAATTCCTTACACAATTGGAACGTTCTTGTCAAAAGAAATTAGAACACCAAAAATTTCTCGGGATGCACCAGAATTTGCCGCAGCAGAAGCAGATGTTCATAAGCGATTACAAGGTTTCTTAGATATCCAAGGCAATCAATCCGTAGAAAGTTTCCATAGAAGATTAGGAAAAATCATGTGGGAATACTGTGGAATGGCAAGAAATGCAGAAGGACTTAAAAAGGCAATAAAGTTAATTCAAGACCTAAGAAAAGAATTCTACAGCGATCTATTTGTACCGGGCAAGCAAGATGAATTTAACCCTGAATTAGAAAAAGCAGCTAGAGTTGCCGATTTTATCGAATTGGGTGAATTATTTGCGGTAGATGCGTTGAACAGAAACGAAAGTTGTGGTGGCCACTTCCGAGAAGAATATGCGACTCCAGAGGGAGAAGCGATGCGAGTAGATGATGAATTCACCTACACTTCCGCTTGGGAATGGACTGATGTCAACAGCGAACCAATTTTACATAAAGAAGAATTGATTTTCGATAATGTAGAATTGAAGACAAGGTCTTATAAATAGTTAGGAGTTATAAGTGATGAGTTATGAGTGGATGCACGGTAACTCAGCAACAATAGGCAGTTGCTATAAAAATTGTGGAGACAGGATAGAGGCGTTGAGATTTTTGAAACTATTTTATCATTGCTAGTCAATAGAAATTACCAAAAAAGAAAAACTATGTTTTCTATGTGTAAAAACTATGTGGCTATGTGTTAAAAGAAAAATTAAAAAAAATGAGTCACGGTAATATGAATTTGACCCTAAAAGTGTGGAGACAAAAAAGTGGTCAACATAAAGGAAATTTTGAAACTCATAAAGTCCAAGCCAGCGAGCACATGAGTTTTTTAGAGATGTTGGACGTTTTAAACGAAAAATTAATCTCCGAAAGAAAAACACCTGTTGCTTTTGAGCACGATTGTAGAGAAGGGATTTGTGGTTCTTGCAGTATGGTGATTAATGGACAGCCGCACGGTCCTCAAAGAGGCACAACGACTTGTCAATTGCACATGCGTCAATTCAATGATGGAGATGTGATTGCGATTGAGCCGTTTAGAGCAGCCGCTTTTCCTGTCATCAAAGATTTAGTCGTTGACCGTTCTGCTTTTGATAGAATTATTCAATCAGGTGGGTATATCTCTGTTAATACTGGTCAAGCAGTTGATGGTAACTCTATTCCTATCGAAAAGGATTTATCAGGTCAGGCTTTTGATGCAGCGACTTGTATCGGTTGTGGAGCTTGTGTAGCGGCTTGTCCAAATGCTTCAGCGATGTTGTTTACTTCTGCTAAAGTATCACACTTGAACTTATTGCCACAAGGTAAAGTGGAAGCAGCACAGCGGGTATTAAGCATGGTGAATCAAATGGATGAAGAAGGATTTGGTATGTGCTCTAATATCACGGCTTGTGAAGCGGAATGTCCAAAGGAGATTTCTGTTGATAATATCGCTCGGATGAATCGGGAGTACATTTCGGCTACTTTGGGGTCTAATAAAACGGCTTAAGGAATGATGAACTATAAATGATAAACGATGAACTCGTTATTAATTATAACTTTTGGGCTTTAAACTGAAAGTACTTCTTTATAAAACGCCTCTTTTCTTAGTTGAGAAGAGGCGTTTTTGTATAACTTTATCTTCTCTTTCCTTTTCGCAATCTAGACCTATTTTTCCCACAACATAATTTAAATATTTTCCCACTTTGACATGCGCAAGGCGTTAATGGATTCATTAATGCCCTTAATTTACTAGGCATACGCATGCCTTTTTTATATTTAAAAAAGGCATAATGTCGTTGTAAACGTTGAGCATAATCCTCATCTTTCTCTATTAAATCGATAAAAGTAGCCAATAGAAAAGGAGCATATTGAGATTGAGGTTGCATAGAATCTAGTGCTGGCCCTTTAAATTCTTGAATCATTTTATCTTCAAATCCTCCCGACCAATCTCGATAAAATTTAAAATCTTCCCAACCATAAGATATAGTCGCTAAAGGTTGTTTCGAATAAGCTTCTTTTTTATCCTCATATACGGAAACCAATGCTCTACGGCAATCACATTGTTTATCAGCACAATAAGATGGCACAAAGGCATAGCTTCCAATTGGTATTTTTTCATTTGTTAAGAAGGTAATAACTCTAGTCTCTCTTTCTGCTATTTTTTTGAAGAGTTTAAAAAACGGCTCGTAATGCATAATTTTCTCTTTAGTCATATCAATTAACACTATCAAATATCGGAAATTACCATCAATAAATGAAATCCTATAAATATAGATGATATACTCCATTTAACTGGGCTAATAAAACATACCCAAAAAATCCCATTTTTTCTATACCTTTGAAGCATTCGTGAGGTAAATCCAAAACTATAAATTATTTAAAAAAACCAAATTGCATTGGGAATCACTAGCTCAACAATACCCCATGTATAAAGAATTTGTAGAAAACCTAGAAACTATTAAGAAAGATAGAGAGAATTTATGAACCCATCCACCATCAAAAACAGAGGCCAACACCCAAACGACCCAAAAATCTTCGCCCCCAAATGGCAGCCCATCTTCCACGAAGCGGTCAGCGATCTCTCTTTCCTATTATCCAAAGGCTACGGTGAAAAATCAGCTACTCAATTAGTCGGTAATCGCTATCGGTTGAATGCTCGACAACAAAAGGCATTGGGGCGAATGGCAGTAGCACCGTCGGCAGTTAGCAGTCGGCAGATGAAGGCTTGTACAGTCGAAGCCTTACAAAACCAATCAGTCGTCATAGATGGTTTTAATTTATTGATTTTGCTAGAAGGTGCTTTGTCAGGTGCGTATATTTTTAAAGGCATGGATGGCGTTTATCGAGATATTGCAGGTGTGCACGGTTCTTATAAACGGGTGCAGAAGACGGAGCAAGCGATTGATATGGTCGGTCAAACATTAGCGGAATTTGGCGTTACCAAAACCTATTGGTTTTTAGATAAACCTGTTTCTAATAGTGGGCGCTTAAAAGTTCGCTTATTGGAAAAAGCAACAATAGCCGATTATGATTGGGAAGTAGCGTTAGTATTTAATCCAGATAAAGCGGTGGCAGAACATGAGGCCGTTACCATTAGCGGCGATGGTTGGGTGATAGATAATTCGACTCGTTGGTTTAATTTAATGGCTATTTTGTTAGAGAAAGCGTTAATTCAGCCATTACCACCGATTATTTCTGCTTTTTAGGCATCTCTTTCCACGAATATGCGTTTTTAGGTAAACATCCCCGATTTGCTAAATCTGCCAGGTTTAGTAAATCTTAAAGGGAAAAATTCACCGTATGAGATTTACTAAATTCTTGATTTAGCAAATCTTTGCAATTTACATCAATCTCCCATCATGATAAAAATATCTACCATCAGTCTGGTTTTACTAATAATTTTAGCCCTAAGCATTGGTGCAACTATCGCTTGGTTCTGGAAAAAACGCTCAGAAGGCACTTGGAAAGTTGATTTTCTAAAAGCAGATAAGGCCAATAAGTCTTTGGAAAAACAAGTCAGTAAAAAGGAAAAAGACGTCAATCGCCTAAAAAAGCAAACGGAAGGCTTGAAAGGAAAAGCGGCTGATATAGCAGCAACTCATGCTACTAAAATAACCGAATTAAAGACACAATTGGAAACTTTAACTGCTGAAAATGCAGCAGTTAAAACAGACAAACAAGATTTTAAAGCTAAATCCCAACAATTAAGTACTGAATTAGACCGGCTCCAAAAAACATATAAAAAATTAGAAGAAAAATACAAGAAAGATACCACCAATCTAAAAGAGTGGACAAATGACCGAGCAAGTTTTAATCGCCAATTTAAAGACCTGAAAACTAAGCTAAAATTAGCAGAGGAAAAAGTTGCTCGATTGACAGGTACAATTGAAAAACAAACCAAAGAAATGGACGAAAATAAAGCCTTTCTTAAAAATTTACGTTCTTTAAAAGTCCAAAATATTAAATTCAAGGAAGACTTAAAATACTGGGAAAAGAAACATTATGACACGCACCACGAATTAGCCACGCTAAAATCAAAAGTGGATGGTGTGATGGAAAAAAATCAAGAATTAGAAATGGTCAATCAATCGGCAGCGCAATCTAATCAACAAATGCTGCAGAAAGTGCAGGAGTTTAAAGTACGATTTGTCGATATGAATAATAAGTATCATAAATTAGTGGAGCGTCGGAAAAATTAACAATAGTAGTTTGGCATCCTCATCCATATTATTTTACCACTTAGTCATTTAAGTTCATTAAAGAATAGATCGTTAGATAATTATCCGTTGATAAATATAATGTATTTTCTAAGTGCACTTGAATGACTAAGTGGTAGAAAAAACTCTCCTTATTATCATTTTCTTTCCTGCTATATAAAATCCGTCCAAATCCGTTAATTCCATCAAATCCGTGTATCCTTCCTCCTAGCACGTCCGCTTAAAAATCTAAGCCCATGAAATTTTTTTAAACTCAGAATTCTACTACCTTTGTAACATGGGACTAACAAATAACGATATTCTAAAAAAATTAAGGGTCGCACATAAGTTGCGAACGGAAGATATTGTCAAAATCATTGGCTTGACTGGCTTAACCGTTAATAAAGGGCAATTGAATGACCTTTTTCGGAAAGATGACCACCCAAGTTACCAACCATGTGGTGACCAAATTGTCCGAAAATTTCTAGATGGCTTGATTATTCATTTAAGAGGGCCTAGACCAAAAAAGGAAGAAGTACCGCTTCCAGAAAAAACAGCTCCTAAAAAAGAGGAAACTAAAGGGGAAGGTATCAAACCTAGAAAGGTCATTAAATTAGACCGTCCCATAAATAGAAGAAAAAGTAAAAAAAGTGAGCGAAACTGACCAAAAATTCATTGAAAATTGGGGCGAAGAACGGACCAAAGGTAAAGTCCGCTTTATTGGTATTTCGACCATTATGCTCTTTGTCGGTATTAATATCGTCAATTTAATCGCTAATTATTTTTATATGGATAATGCGAATTTTGTTGATTTATTAGAAATGAAAAAAGTACCACTTTATTTAGCCATTAGTGTAGCATTGGGCTTATTTAAGTGGAATCGAAATGAAAAGCGATACCAAAAACTAGTAGACAGTCTTCATTAAAAACTGTTGTCCTGTAATTAATATTAAAATCCTATGGGAAAAGAGATAGAACGAAAATTCCTTCTAAAAAATAATAAATGGAAAGTGAAGGCAGAAGGCCGAACACTTATCAAACAAGGGTATTTGAATACTAGTAAAGAGCGGACGGTCAGAGTTAGGGTTAGAGGAGAAAAAGGGTATTTGACCATCAAAGGAAAAACGGTCGGTATGACTCGCTTAGAATTCGAGTATCCTATTCCCTTACAAGAAGCCATGGCTTTATTGGAACTCTGTGAGCGCCCGATTATTGAAAAAGCGAGGTATTTAGTCAAAATTGGTAAATTGACCTGGGAAGTAGATATTTTTTCGGGCGATAATGCAGGTTTAGCTATGGCAGAAGTGGAATTGACCGACGAAAATCAGCGAGTGCCTATTCCTCGTTGGATAGGAGAAGAAGTGACGGGCGACCCTCGATATTATAATTCTAGCTTGGTTAAATTGCCTTTTAAGGATTGGGAGTAACACTTTGTAGTAGGCAGTAGCAGTAGGCAGTTTTGACGGACCATAATTCTTAAATTCATTGGGGCGGTAAATTATTCATCGTTTATCATTCACAGTTCATCCTTCAACTCTTATATGAAAGTAGCCGTAATTGGAGGTGGAGCAGCAGGATTTTTTGCTGCCATTCATGCCAAAATTAATCATCCCACTGCCCAAGTAATCATTTATGAAAAATCAAAAAAATTACTAGCAAAAGTTAAGGTTTCTGGTGGTGGTCGCTGTAATGTGACCAATGGTTGCACTGAAATTAAGGAATTGGTAAAGGCTTATCCAAGAGGTGGCAAAAAATTAAAGCAAGCTTTCCGAACGTTTAGTACGCCAGATACGATGGAATGGTTTGAATCCAGAGGCGTGCATTTAGTCATTCAAGAAGACAATTGTGTATTTCCAGTCTCTCAAAGTTCGCAGAGCGTCATAGATTGTATGATGATTGAGGCTCGAACTTTGGGTATTGTTATAGAGGTTACTAGAGGTGTTAAATCAATTAAACGAGTTGGCGATAATTTGGAAGTAGGTTTTGGAGATAAATATCGTGCTGTTTTGATGGATAAAGTGGTAGTGGCAACAGGTGGCTCGCCTAAAAGAAGTGGATTGGATTGGTTGGCCGCTTTAAACCATAAAATAGAAGACCCTGTGCCCTCTCTATTTACTTTTAATATGCCCTCAGAGTCAGTTAAGGAATTGATGGGTATTGTGGTAGAGAAAACCCTAGTTAGTATTCAAGGCACTAAATTAAAAGCTGATGGCCCTTTATTAATTACGCATTGGGGGATGAGTGGCCCTGCTATTTTAAAATTATCTGCTTTTGGCGCTCGGTTGTTGAGCGAGATAGGTTATGAATTTAAAGTACAAGTGAATTGGGTAAATGAAGTCAATAATGAAGTAGTACTAAAAGTATTGAAAGGCATTATAGCAGAACATTCCAATAAAATCCTAGCTAATTATCGACCTTATTTATTACCCGAAAGATTATGGCATTATTTATTAAAAAAAAGCGAATTGCCTTTGAAAAAGCGTTGGGGCGAATTGGGTAAAAAAGGAGCGAATAAACTAGTGAGTTTGCTAACTAATGATATTTATGAGGTGAAAGGGAAGACTACTTTTAAAGAAGAATTTGTGACTTGTGGTGGGGTTAGCTTGGAAAGTATTGATTTTTCGACGATGCAAAGTAAGGTTTGCCCAAATTTATATTTTGCTGGAGAGGTTATGGATATTGATGGGATTACAGGAGGATATAATTTTCAATCTGCTTGGACTACTGGGTTTATTGCTGGGAAGCTGGGGTAGGATGACTTGCTTTCAATTTCCCCACGGATTTTGTTTTCCCACGGATTTTTTTCCCGTAGATGAAATGGAACACGGATGTTTCTGGAGTTGATCTTTTACGAATTTTAATTTCTTCTTTCCTTTTTGGTTCTATAGTGAAAACTGTGGGTCGATCGGTTATAAAGCCTACGACTCAAAAGAGTCGTGTTACCTTTACGATGAATAAGTAACAGGACTCTCGGGAGTCGTTTCACCTTTTTAGATACCCATATTTTTTACTTTTTAATAGGTCTAAATCTTCCCATTTTAGATAGTGATTCACCTTTTCTGTTTTTAAATTAGCACAAATGATATTTTTTGCTTTATTTTTATTGAAAATAAGTGAAAAAGGTTAAATTTAGTCCAAAATAAAAATCACACTTTAGTAAAAATTAATAAGATAATTTCCTCATCTAGGTTAGTAACTGACCTCCAAGCGTCTTTAAGACCTTGGAGCCTCTACAAGAGGAGAGGATTTTTTATCTATTCTTAAATATTCGATTGATATGCTATTACTTGAAAGTTCCTTTTCTTTATTTATCGGGCGATTCCATCCTGTTTTTGTGCATTTACCGATTGGTTTTTTGCTTTTAGCGATGCTAATGGAATTCTTCAATTCTAAGATGCGCTCTCAAAATATGGATGCGGCTATCTTATTTGCTTTAAAATTAGGCGCAGCTAGTACAGTTATTGCAGCGGGAATGGGTTGGTTACTTGCCAATGAAGGCGGGTATAATGAGAGTCATTTATTTTGGCATCGGTGGTTAGGTATAAGTGTAGGTGTTTTATCTTTTATTGCTTTAGCTGTTAAGTCTGATATTATCGCCATTCCAGAAGGCGTTTATAAAATTGGCCTCTTAGGGATGGTTGGTTTATTGATGGCAACTGGGCATTTAGGAGGAAATATGACGCATGGGGCATCCTATTTAACCGAGTACCTGCCTTTTGGTAATTCGCCTATAGCAACTGCTCAAAAAGCTTTTAATAATCCTGATTCTTTGTTTGTTTATCAAGATTTGATTCATCCAATGTTGGAAAAACGTTGTTTCGAATGTCATAATCAGGATAAAGACAATGGTGGTTTACAAATGCAAACGGCTGAATTATTAAGTAAAGGTGGCGATGGTGGTCCTGTTTTGACCAATGGAAAAGCTATTGATAGTGAGTTATTTAAACGAATTACTAAAGATCCAACTAGCAAAAAATTTATGCCTACAGGCGGTAAAATGCACTTAGGTTTTGATGAGGTTAAATTAATTGGCTGGTGGATAGATGAAGGCGCTACTTTTGATAAGCCTATTTCTGAAATGTCGATTCCTAAAGATGTAAAATATATTTTAGAAAATAAGCTAAATGTTAGTTTGACTAAAAAATCTTATGTAGAAACGGCTACGGTTGTGCCTGTTGCAAATACGGTAATGGAAAATTTAACCGAACTTGGGTTCTCTGGTTCCCCTTTAGCAAGTGGGAATAATTTCTTAGATATTCGCTATAATAAATTAGGCGAAACGCCTTCTGCTTCGGATTTAGCAACCTTAGCGCAAGCCAAGGAACAAATCACTTGGCTCAATTTAGCGAATCGAAATATTAGTGATGACATGCTAACTACCATTGGGACTTTTACTAACCTCACTCGCTTACAAATTCAACAAAATCCTATTACCGATAAAGGCATTGCTGCTCTAGGCAATCTTAAAAATTTAGAAAGTTTGAATCTTTATGGTACGGAAATTACGGATGCAGCTTTAAGTACTATTGAACAATTGCCTAACTTGGAAAAGTTGTTTTTGTGGCAAACTAAGGTGACCCCTGAAGGCGTGGAAAGTTTACAAAGTAAGTTGCCTAAATTAAAGGTGGAATTAGGAACAGCAATGGCAAAGAAATTATAATTATTTTCTGTAGGACCAAATCCTGCTTTCTACGATAGAACGTCAACTCAAAAACTGATAAATATCCGTGTCCCTTTATTAATCACATTATACCGCAGATTAATAAAGGGGCACAGATATTAGGCAAAGTAGTAATTTTTATTTTATCAATTTCTCACCTAATTTGCTAAAAGTGCATACCAAGAGAACTTGGCACAACAATAAATTTATTTACTCAAACTCTTCACGACTGTCTCTACAAAAGTATCATTATTAATAAAGCCGCCACCATAACTTTCCCATTCTTTGATATAATTCGCTGCTTTTATAGCTTCCAAATCTTGTCCTTTCGATAATGCCTTATTAATTCGAGTTCTAACCGTTGATAATACATCCCGATATGCCATTAACTCTGCTCGATTAGACATTGACCCGTGTCCTGGGATAATCTGCGTTTCCTCATCCACTAAAAATAAAGCGTGATTTAAAGCGGAAATATAGCCGTCAATCGACCCGCCTGATTGAATATCTATAAAAGGCCATCGCTCTTTAAAATAAGTATCGCCCATGTGTAATACGTTACTTTTCGGCATAAAAATCTGCGCATCTCCGTCCGTGTGTGCATTATGGACATGAATCGCCAAAATATCCTCTCCATTTAAATGCAACGACATTTCATCCGAAAAAGTAATCACAGGCAAGGCAATTGCTGGCGCAGGTGGCGTTACTCTTTCAGGGGAACGTGTCAATCCTTCTGCCATTCGTTTTCTGACATTTTGCTGAGCTAAAATCGTAGCGCCTTTCTTCGCAAAATTTTCATTTCCACCAGAATGATCACCATGCCAATGGGTATTTAATAAATACTTAACGGGTTCGTTAGATACTTTGGCAATAGCCGCTGAAATCTTTTCACTTAAAGGGGCAAATTGGTCATCAATCATAATGACGCCATCTTCTCCAACTAAGACGCCAATATTACCACCTGCACCAAAAAGGACATAGATATTATCGGTTAATTTTTCCGTTTTTATTTCTACTTTGGCAAAACGGTCTTGGGCAGAAATGGAAACAAAAGGTATTAATAGTAATAAGCCTAGGGTTACTCTAAAAAGGTAATTTTTAAACATTTTTTTAATTTTATCTTGATTAAGGAGTTAACAAAATTCAATATACATATTGTCAATTTTAAATTCACAAATACGCGCAATTTAAATTAACTAATTGGCTATAAACAAACAACATGACCTGATAATTTTATCACAACAGTTTCTAGTATAACATACTTACCTATTTTTCTCTGCGTAACTCTGTGTTTTTCTCAGTGAACCTCTGTGTAATAACCTTTCGTGTATAGTTATTACACAGAGGTTTCGCAGAGGCAAAATTTGCGGGTATTATTTACATTAGAAACTATTAATTTTATTATAAGTAATATTCGTTACTACTCGGCTACCCACCCCTACCCCCTCCCTAAAAAAGGAAGGGAACTAATTTTGTGCAAATTTGCGAAATATTGCCAATTTATTATGGTAATGGTACAATTTGCCGACTCCCTTCGATTAAAAGGGATGGGCTGGGGATGGGTTGCCGAGTAGTAACGTTAACTAAATTCATTAGTCTTTTATAAAATTAACTTCGGTTGCTTCTATTTTCTAGAATAATAGCCTCGTGTTTTACCTAGAACATTTTTTAAAATCAAAAATAGAATAGTTAGAAAGAAAAGCAGGTTTTTAAATGGAGATAGATATGCTTTCCTATTAGTCTTCATATAACGACTAAAAAAATAGTAAACCAACTTAATAAATAAATAATTTGATTACAAATTTAATTTTATCAATAAAATGTTTTAACTTTGCAGGAGAGATAATTATCTTTTCTTATTAAAATTAAAATCTAATGCAAATTCAATTATTATCCTGTGATGCCGCACGACCTGATAGACGAGCAATTACTAAAACGATAGAAACTTATGGTCTTGGTATGGATACTTCCCTCGCTAGAGAGTTAACAGGTATTTTACTAGATGGATCCAGTGTAGAGATAGAAGTTGATGGCAAAACGACTAGTTCTGCCTTTAGAGCTTTACGGAAGTATGGTATTGATTATGAAATTATGGAATAAGGCAATCCTCAGACAGTAGTAGACAGTAAGGTGCTGCTTATAAATATTTCAATTCTATGCCTAGTCGTATAGTTTAAATTCTCTTCTTAATCGTTTTTACTCGTTCTTCAAAAGTCATCAATTGAGGTAAAGCGTTCACATGGACACCTAGTTTTTTATTTAAAAAAACATCATGGGTAGTCCATTTATTTGTATTAAAATCAAAATGAATCATCCTGCACCAGAAAAGTGCCTTCATTTGCTTCTTTGTCGCATCCCACATACATATCAAATCCAATCTGAAGCATTTCGTGATCCTCTCTTTCTGTAAAGAAGGTGCTTAAATATTTCCTATTATTCAAATGCTGAAAAGCATCGCAGTCGTCAAAACGAATTTGAGAATTGGATGCTAAGATTTTATTCATTTCAATTCAATCAGAAACAGCGGATTTAAAAATTAAGGCTTTACTATGTACTTTTTTTAGGCAACACCTCTGTTTGTTCTCCAAAATACTGGACAAATTTCTGCATATCCGTTGCCAATTGCTGATTTTGAGTGGCTTTAAAATAGGTATCCGCCAATCCTCTTAGGGTTTGAAAAAAGAACCTATCCATTTCATTGACTTGCATATCCTTTGTCCACAAATCCATTTTTAAAGTATCTCTCGACTCTTTATCAAAGATTGATAATAAAAAAGCCTTTGCTTCTGATGGTTTTCCGCCGCTAGCACCACCATCTGCTTGCCAATCAATTTTGATAGGCAATTTTTCTTTGTTTAAGCCAATTTTTAATTTTATTTCAGATGTCTTTACTACTGACATTTTGTATTTTTTTTAGAAGAAATGATGCAAAAGAATAGATATGAAACAGATCTATACTGCATCAGGGTGAAAAATAGACTTTCTGTTGAAGATTGTTATATTGTTGAATTGTTACATTGCTTAATAATTGCAGCTTAAAATAGGGATAAAACCCTACTCAACAATATAACCATAAAACAATATAGCCATTTGGGGATATAACTTGAGCAGCTCAATTTTTTGAAAATGTTCAAATCTTAACCTGTTAAAGTATATTATAAAAAAACAGGAGATGTTTCTAAAGCATCTCCTGTTCTATAATTTTAATTTAAAAGTTAACGATTTTTAAGCAAAATAATCCTTCATTCTATCGAAAAAGCTTTTATCTCCTTTAGTAGGTTGCGGCGTAAAATTCGCCATCCCTTTCATCTTTTCTAATAAATTTCGCTCTTCGTTTGTCAACTTCTTCGGCGTCCAAATATTCACATGGATTAACTGGTCACCTGTTCCATAACTTTGCACAGATGGCAATCCTTTCCCTTTTAAGCGGAACATTTTACCAGCTTGCGTGCCAGGTGGAATTTTAATTTTCACTTTACCCGTCAAGGTCGGTACTTCCACAGACATACCTAAGGCTGCATCTGCAAAATTGAGGTATAATTCATAAATCACGTTCATGCCCTCTCTTGCCAAATACTCGTGACTCTTTTCCTCTATATTGATTAATAAATCTCCTGGAGGGCCGCCTTTCATTCCCTTATTCCCTTTACCTCGCATAGATAACTGCATGCCCTCTTCTACCCCTGCTGGGATTTCGATTTCAATCATCTCCTCTCCATAAACTCTTCCATCTCCTTGACATTTTCCACATTTCGCAGTTACTTCCTGTCCAGAACCACTACAAGTAGGACAAGCAGTTGTTGTCTGCATTTGTCCTAAGAAAGTACTTCTTACTTGGCGCACATAACCAGAACCTTTACAAGTACCACAAGTACGAACAGAACTACTATCCTTTGCCCCACTTCCACTACAAGTCGTACAAGTCGTCTGCTTCTTAACTTTAATTTTTTTGGTCACGCCATTGGCAATTTCCTCTAAAGATAAAGCTACTTTAATCCGAAGGTTTGTTCCTTTCTGTCCTCTGGGGCGTGCACCACCACCTCCGCCACGACTGCCGCCTCTTCCTCCAAAAAAGGATTCAAAAGGGCTATCATTAAATATATCACCGAACTGAGAGAAGATGTCATCCATTGACATGCCACCACGACCGCCGCCGCCAAAACCACCTTGTTCCATTCCTGCATGGCCAAAACGGTCATAACGTGCTTTCTTATTAGGGTCGCTTAACACCTCATAAGCCTCCGCAGCTTCTTTAAACTTTTCTTCAGCTACTTTATTATCTGGATTTTTATCCGGATGATATTTCACTGCCATTTTACGATACGCTTTTTTTACCTCTTTAGCATCTGCACTTTTTCCAACGCCTAATATTTCGTAATAATCTCTTTTTGCCATTTTTTATATATAAGGTTACGAGGTAAAAAGGTTGTGAGGTTATGAAGTCACGAGGTTACAGCATATAGGATTAAAGTAAACAGCAATTATATTGAGAAATATAACCTTGTTATTTTATAATCTTATTACCTTGTTACCTCATCACCTCTTCACCTTTACTTCCCTACCACGACTTTTGCGTGACGAATAATTTTGTCTTTTAATTTATACCCTTTTTCTACTGTATCAATTACTTTTCCCTTCATTTCTTCCGTAGGTGCAGGAATTTCGGTAATAGCTTCGTGCAATTCAACATCAAAGGTTTCACCATTGGATTCCATTGACTCTAAACCTTTATTTTTTAGAATATTATGCAACTTATGGTATAATAATTCGATACCTTCTGAAAATTTTTCTTCTGAATCTGGAGAATCGGCTGCTTTTTTAGCCCTGTCAAAATCGTCCAAAACTGGCAACAAAACTGTCATTGTGTCTTGTGCTGCCGTTTTCATCATATCTAATTTCTCTCTAACACTTCGTTTTCTAAAATTTTCAAACTCGGCATACACTCTTAGATATTTGTCTTTGAGTTCTCCAACTTGTTGTTTTAACTCCACTATCTCTTCTTCTGGGGTCAATTCTGTCTTTTCTGCTTCTTTAGCGGTCGTTTGTTCTTCCTGCTGTGGCTCAGCAGTGGCAGTATCCTTGCCATTTTCGTCAATAATTTCTTCTTTTTGCTTCTTGTTCTTAGCCATTATATCTTTTATTTTTTTTAGCACTAGCAGTGGTTATATAAAATGAGTCGCAAAAGTACGTTTCTTTCGGTAATTGTTGTTCAATTACTTTGCCATTGCGAAAATTAAGACATTTTGGCAGAAAGCCTTCATCCATCTCTAATTCATTTTCCCTAATACTGTGGCAGTTCTCTTGTCAACAACACAAGAAACTTGTTAAAAACAGGATAAATGCTTAGAAATCCATCAATTTTAAAAAAAGATGGGAACAATACTGGATTATAAATATAATTTTTACTAAATTAAGTAACGGATAAAAAATAACTTGAACAATTAGCGCTTAATTTCCCCACGGATCTAAACCCCGACAAATAATAAATATTTAATTTTTTAAACGGTACTTCTCCCCCTCCCTATTTTTCACTAAAATTACTGGAACTAAAAAAACTGATGTTGGCTATCTAACATCAATAAACACGCTTGCCTATTCCTAAAAAACATCTTTTTATATTAGACTATTTAAAATAAATCACTATGAGAAAAGAAATGCTATTTTTTGTATTATGCTACTGTTTTAGCTTAACTTGTTTGGCTCAAAAGCATAAAGATTTTATTCTAACCTTACATAAAGACACTATTTTTGGGCAAGTAAAAATCAATCCCAAAGTCAATCATATTAGTTTTACCCATCAAAGAAAAAGAATTTATTTTCATCCCAAAACATTGCAAGCCTTCGGTATTTATAAAAAAGAATCAAAAGCATATCAAGTTTTTAAATCCATTACCAATGCTAGAGGACAAAGTATGTTTGTAGAAGTCTTAAATGAAGGAAAGCTCAAATTATATAAGTATCAAAAGCAGGAGGTAATCGCACAAGCGAAATATCATAGAGAACTGTATTATATCGGTCGTTCCGATAAAAAATTGGTAACAATGACGCCTGATTCTTATGAAACCACCATGAAGGTAATCATAAAAAATCATCCGAATTTATTGACCCAACTAGCACATACTTCTTATCAAGAAGTCCCTCAAATCATTGCTTCTTATAATCAACAATAAGCCCCAATTTGGTTTAAAAATGGGAAATTAGACCAGAAATTCAAAAAATCACTCGCATAAAGTTACATTTGATAGATTAAACCACTCCTTGTCTTGTTCAAGAACTCAAAAAAGAGGTTTATTAAGAGAAAACTAACAATTAAAACATGCAAATCAAATCAAAAGTAGCTTTAATTACAGGTGCGGGTTCCGGTATCGGAAAAAGCACAGCTATTGCGCTTTATCAAGCGGGTTATAGTGTTGTCCTGACAGGTCGACGAATGGAAAAATTGTACGAAACAGCAAAAGAAATAGGTGGTTCGGCTAACCGTTTATTATTAATTACCTGTGATGTCAGTCAGCCTGATTCTGTCAATCAATTATTTCAAGGAATTCAAAAAAAGTATAATCGCTTGGATGTATTATTCAATAATGCAGGTATCAGTGCACCGCCTGTATTATTAGAAGATATCACTTATGAAGATTGGAAAGCAGTAGTAGACATTAACTTAACAGGTGTTTTTTTATGCACGCAGGCGGCTTTCAAAATAATGAAAAACCAGACCCCAATGGGTGGCCGAATCATTAATAATGGTTCTATTTCTGCTCATGTTCCAAGACCCAATTCTGCACCCTATACTGCCACTAAGCATGCGCTAACAGGGTTAACAAAATCGACTGCTTTAGATGGTCGAAAATATAATATTGCTTGTGGACAAATTGATATTGGTAACGCTGCTACAGCTATGGTAAAACCAATGCAAGCGGGTATTCCACAAGCGAACGGAAGTATTGCTGTTGAACCTACTATGGATGTACAGCAAGTAGCAGATGCCATTATTTATATGGCAAATTTGCCTTTATCTGCTAATGTACTATTTATGACGGTGATGGCTTCGGGAATGCCTTTTGTTGGTCGTGGATAGAAACGTTTTAAATATCCGAAATAGAATTGCGAATAATTGGTAGCACAGACTTTAGTCGTACTGATTACCTATAAGTTTTCAAAAGATAATTATGATAATTATGATTGATTTGATTACGAATATTATGGATTTGCAGGGTCTAATTCCCCCTTTTGAAGGGGTGATTGGTTCTAAAAATGGAATGAAAAATTTCAATAGCAATGACAATTCCAATGGCAATAACAACTGGAGAAAGAGGGGAATCAGATTTAAATTGACCATTTTAGTCTCTTTTTATCCGAATTGTGATTGAAATTGAAGTTGATATTGCAATTGATATTGCTATTTAAGTTAAATGATTGGAACCAATCACCCCTGCCTTCAAAGGGGGAGAAATTCCTGCAAATTGACAACATTCCTGCACAGATTGACGACTTTTCGTCCTAAAAAAGATATGGATAAATTAGGAGCTTTAGCTTCGACTCTGTCTGTAGATTTAGTGACTTCTCCAGTCTTTAAAGGGGCTTTGGCCTCGACACACCAGCTAAATTACGGGGGCGGAGCGATGCTCCTTAGAGGATTTTATTGGATATTCAGCATTTCTACAGACGGGGTCAGGGCTAAAGTCCTTAATTCTACCACTTTAAAACTTATAGGTAATCAGTACGACTAAAGTCTGCGCTACCAGCTAAATCAACATTGTCCGCAACTTAAATTATATATTAAAATGCATCGAATTCAGTAAAATTTCTAGTAGTAAGCAACCCATTTTAAAGGTGTTCTTCCTTCAACCGATAAATGAATAGAATACTCAAATTAAGAATAAGTAAACCAAAAATAAGCAAACTCCATTGAGATAGTGTAGGAATTGACGCAGCAATCACTGCAGGAATAACAGGAGGGACAATCACAGCAGGAGCAACAATATTTACACTAAATACTAAATCCCCTACAGTATTTAAAGTTAAGACATTTGTGCTAGAATAAGCAAAAGAATATTGTCCGTCTGGTGCTGTTGGATTTTGAGGAGGACCCACAGGATCCATATCAAATACAATAGCTAATCCAATAATTGGATTTCCAACTGCTAAGGCATACAATTCTCCTTCAATAACGGGAAAAGGAGTGCTTAAAGTCAAGGTCACTAATCCACCTGACTGTGCAGGAAAAGTTTGATAAGGAGAACCATAAGTAATAGCATTCCCATTTCCGCTAACCAAATATAAATCAATATTCCCACCTGCAATGGTGTTCACTTCTATAGATCTTATATTATTGGTTTCACAAGCCAAAAACTGTTGCCCAGCCAAAAAAGTAGGCGTGGTATTAATGGCCCCATTAGGTGTGGTTGTATTATCTATTTCACAATCGGCATAAGAAAAGAAGGGTAAACAAACTATTCCAAAAAATAAAATAAATTTAATTAAAATTTTCATAACAATTACGCTTATAGGATTTAATTCTATACAATTTTCCCTTACCATACAGAAAATTGAGTTGTTTAATCTTAATCACTTAAGTTGTTTTTCTTTGACAAAAAATAAATGCCTTGAACGCTTCTTTTAGAGGTCAAAGAAATAACTTAAGTAAACTATAATCGGAAATTGGAATAAAAAACTTATTGGGTCTTAACAATTTTGCAAAAGCACAACTCCGCCAACGGCAGCACAACGCATTTACAAAATCGTTAAAACTTTTTTTATAGCTTATTTTTCTCCAAAGCCATCATCTTTAATAGCAATGACTTTTTTAATAATCCGCTCTTTAGCTGTTTGCAGAATAATGTAATACAAACCACCATATAATTTTTCATCACTCAGTAGCAATTCATAAGCCCCTGCTGGGCGTTTTTGAGGGCTCAAAAGTTCTGCTAACATTCTACCAGATTGGTCGAATAAATGAACAGATACTACTTCTTCAATGGGGAGTTTGAATTGGAGGGTTGTTTGATAAATAAATGGATTGGGGCTGACCTTAAAACTAATTACTTTTTCTTCTTGAATAGCAGTTGAGCCCGTCATTAAGGGTTTATTTAATGGACGGTTCTCTTCTAAGAAAGGTGTCACAATTACACAAGGTTCTATATTTGCGGAAAAAACACTACCTGCTTTGGCATGGAAGCCAGAATTCAATAAGATTCGTTCTCCCGCTACAAAACTTACGGTACTACCATCATTGACAACTCCTGTGGAGGAAAGCTCTGCGCCTGCCTTGTATTCGCCTGTTGGGATTTGGTTGTCAAAAATTCCTTCCACTACAAATTCACTAGTGAATCCTTCACAATCACATTCGTCTCCAATTCCATTTTCATTCACATCTTCTGAATCTACCATAATAAATACATCTTCATAATCTTCACATCCATTTTCCGCCGTTACGACGACAGAATAAAAAGTCGGTTCTGTAGGAGCAGCGATTGGATTTGCTACATTACTCGCACTCAATCCAGTAGTTGGAAACCATTCATAAGTGCTACCTCCTGATGCACTTAGTGTCGTATTATTTCCAAGGCAAAGCGTAACATCTGGGCTTATTACTGCAACAGGCTCAGTCAGGCTTGCACTGAGAGTTGCTGTACAGTTATTAGCATCAGTAGCTGTGACAGCATAAGTACCTGTGGATATTTCACTTAAGTCTTCTTGAATACCAAATATTTCATTACTAAGCGCATCTACCCAACGATAGGAATAATTGCCAGTTCCTCCAGTGGTACTAATGGCTATTTCGCCCAAACTATTACCGTCACAAGCGGGGATTATTTGGTCAAGTGAAACCTGTATTTTCGTCGAAGGTTCTGTAATCGTTATATTGGTGCTTAGCGTACAGTTATTGGCATCTGTGACGGTCACCCCATAAGTACCTGCTGCTTGTCCAATTAAACTTTGAGCAGTCCCGATACTTATATTAGCCCCAGCAGCATTTTCCCAATTATAGGAGTAGGCTTCCCCTCGTGTTCCACCCTTTACCACTACATCGAGAATCCCTGTCGGACTCCCCTTACAATCCACATTTGTTGAATTATCTGAAAGAATAATTGGATTAGCAGGCTGCATAATCGTCACTTCTCCAGACATCGAATTATTATTGGAGTCGGTTATTTTAAAAGATTGTGGCCCTGCTGATAAATCGGTTATGGTAAATGGATTGCTTAAATAACTAATCCCATTTACATAATAAGGCGCCGTACCTCCAGAGAGTAGGATTTGAGCTTGCCCATCTCTTCCACCATTACAATTAACCGCTTTTGCTTGGGAAACATCAATAGCAAAGTGTGCTAGATTATCAAAATCAAAAGCGTTGTTTCCTATTTCACCGAGATCAGTACGGCTGATGGTCAAGGTTTTGATTCCTTTCCAATTTAGGGTATGCGTTTGAGTTGTCTCCCCCTCATTTGGCGTAAAGACATAAGTACTGTCCAAGTCAGAAGTGGCGGTAAAGGTGCCGTCCGCTCCAAGCTTAATCGTTTCAAAGCTGGTTAAATCCCAAGTATCTTCCTCTTTTGAGATGGTAAATGATTCGCTCACATCAGCAGCGAATATTACCCCATTATCCCATCCCCAATTACTAAAAGTAAAACCATCATGGCTTGCACCAATGGGAAATTCCATAGCTTGTCCAAACACTCCGCTGGAAAAGGACATCAATAAAATAAGTAGTAAAAGCGTTTTATTATACATGATCAATTATTTATCTTTTTGGGAAACTTTTTAAAATGGCTATCTGAATCAGTCATCAGCCGTTATCCAATGAATGAATGAATTAATCATCGTCATTATTCCGGCCTCGGCCATCTTTTATAGCAATCACTTTTTTGACAACTCTTTCTGTTGGCGTCTGAAGAATGATATAAAATAAGCCATTGTATAAGTTGTCATCACTTAGCATAATTTGGTAACTTCCTGCTGCCCGTTTTTCCATGGATAAAACTTCTTCCACTAACCTCCCTGTTCTATCAAAAACTTGGATAGATATCGTCTCTGCTTTAGGCAAGTCAAAAGAGAGTTGCGTCTGATTAATAAATGGATTAGGGCTAACTTGGAAATTAATTGGCACTTCATTGCCAATCAGTATTGGTTGATTGATATTATCAATTTTTGAAGTTGGTGCTATTTCAACTAAGCTTGGACAGGCAGCAGCAATATTAGGACAAGCAGTCCCTGTTGTCACGCCTCCAGTTTCGACCCAATTAGAAGCCGTACCCGTTAAGGTGAAATTAATTAAAGTGCCATCATGGCCATTTCCAGTAGCATCTTCTAAGGAAGTTTCCCCACCA
>Ga0208544_10000189_pt1 | contig 50372 bp, 34 predicted proteins | sample DEB08_DNA_9_FD_184526 | JGI IMG/M metagenome (GOLD analysis project Ga0208544, IMG submission 184526) | Aqueous microbial communities from the Delaware River and Bay under freshwater to marine salinity gradient to study organic matter... | ecosystem: Environmental > Aquatic > Marine > Coastal ... | reverse complement strand
ATTTCCCGCTGACGATTAGTCATATTTATAGCTGGTGTTGGACGTCCTCTACTCATAATTTCTGCTTTTTTTGAAAAACCGCAAAGTTACAATAAATACTATTTAGAACTTCATGCGTAAACCACTAGCCGTATAAAAAAGGAGTTGTTGGTCATTGGAGACGTAGGGGAAATATTCGTTATTGGGCGTATTAATAGTCTCTCCAAGATTTTGGATGTATTTGACCGTAGAAAAATTAATTAATTCTAATGCATTTTTACATGCTCGAATACTGTTTGGCAAATTTTCTAGATATGCTATTTCAAATTGCCGCTCTTTTTCTCCATTAAAACCAAAATCATCAATCCGTTTAGCTTGTAATTGGTCAAATTGATAGAAATAATCTAAAGCTTTTTGATACTGCCCATTTCGATAATACACTCGACCCAATTCAAAATATAAGGTTCTGGAAAAATTGGGATTTAAATCCAGTACTTTTTCATACTGTATAATCGTAGAATCATATTGTTCCACTAATTCATAGCAAGTGCCTAAACCTCTCCAAGCCGCCGTTAATGCTTCATTAGCCTGAAGTGCTTTTCTAAAAGATTTAATGGCTTTTTCTGGTTTCCCTTTTAATAAAAAAGTTTCTGCTTGTTGATAATATGCTCCTGCTTTTAGAGCATCTGTTTGTGCCAGAAGTAGGGCTTGATTTAAACAGAGAAGACTAAAGAAGGCAAGCAATTTAACGAAGACACAGCGCATAAAAAGGATTGTTTTTTTAATAACGGCTGTTACATTAAAAGTAACATTAGAAAATAGTTGATTGATATATTTAGTTTTTTATTAATTCATTGATCATTCTTTTGGTTGATTTTACGAATTAAATATTTTAATAATTTAAAATATTTTTTATTTCATAAAAAACTGATTATCAATTTTATAAATATTATAAAAAAAAATAAAAAAACTGAAAAGCCAAATTTACTTTGTTTTGGAACAGATTTTGGCTTAGTTCTATTGTCTGTGAGAAAATTAAAGAGGAGTTTTTAGGATTCAGACAGCATTATTATCAAAAAATAGAATTCCTCAAAACATATTATTTATCCCATGAGAAAATTATTGACACAACCATTGCCTTTTGGCAATAAACGGCTGAAAGCCAAACTTCCAGTATTTTTAAATCGATATTCTTTATCGAATTTAAACTTTCCTTATTCGCCTTTATCCTTAATAATAAACTAGTATTTATAGACCTGTTCTTTTATAGAACATTATTTTGGATATTGACTTTCTATCGCTGGAATAAATCGAATGCACCTATTTAATGAGCTACAAATACTTACACACATAAAGTACCTATTATCAAATAATCGACACATTTTATGATGGACTCTTTTTCCCTTCTGCTGCGTTAAAAATTATTTCCGTAGCGGTGCTATGCAAAGAATGCCAACCCATCCGCAAAGCGGTTCACAAACGGTGTTTGTTCATCTTGCAGAAAGAAAAAATAGCCTCATCAAAAATGACGATTATTTAACACTAGGTACTTAGCTCAAAAAAATAACAAATAAGTAAATATACTTACACATAATACTTATTTTTCTACACTTACAATTCCTCAAAACTTCACCTAAAGCGTATTTTTAAATTGGTGTTATTGTGTTGCGTTGTTGCCCTGTTGCCGTGTTATACGGTAGAAGAACGTAACATCACAACAACGCAACATCGCAACTCTAATTCTTAGTAACCAAACTACACACCTACACACATCGACGAAGTTTGTACTCAATCATCATACTTTAAAATTAATTCAATTTTTAAGGTGAAAGATTGGCAGACAATATTTTAATTTACTAAGAACTAAACAATGAGAAAGCTAATTTCGCTTACATTATTTTTGTCCCTCGCCTCTAGTCTTTTATTTAAAGTAACAGACTTTTTAGTGCCTGACTTAGTCGCAACGACTACAGAATCTATTGCCAATAGTCAAGCATTTACTGACACTAATTCCAATGCGCTTTTGATGGGTACGACGGTTTCTATTGCAGATGCTTCTTTAACGGAAGGTAATACTACCTCAGATAAGGATACACTCAAATTCGTCGTAACTAGAAGTGATGATGCAACTTCTTTTGTGATATTGTATAACACCATTGATAGTACAGCTTTAGTTGCGGATAATGACTATGAAGAAACATCAGAAGTACTTACATTTTTTGCTTCATCTGGAATTATGGCGGATACGATTAGAGTGCCTGTTGTAGCAGATTTTAAAACAGAGTTGGATGAAATAGTAAAGATGAATTTATCGCAAATTTTAAGTATCGTCGGTACTACTTCTTTTACAGATAGTTTGGGGCTTGGAACGATTATGAATAATGACACGTCCTATTTTTCTGTAAGAGATACTTTTATTAATGAAGGGGATGCAAACATAGATTCGCTATGTTTTATAGTGGATTTAACAGGGGAATTGGATACGCTTTTTCAATATGATTATGAGACAGAAGATAGTACAGCAACTATGTCAAGTGGGGATTATATGACAGGAACTGGGACGGGTGTTGGAACAGGAAGCGGAAGTGGTATTGGGACAGGAAGTGGTTCTGGAATTGGTATGATGCCTCTTTTTTTTGGTGGTATAGATACTATTAAAATAGGGATTAATGATGATTCGCAGGTGGAAAAAGATGAATTTTTTAAATTGGTATTTTCTAATCTTCAGGCTTATGGGCGCTCACTTTTCTTTCTGAATAATGATAGTTTGGGAGTAGGGACTATTAGGAATGGTGCAATGGGCATGATGAATACAGATGTTGCACAAGTTTGGATTAGAGATACGTCCATTATAGAAGGCAACTCAGGTAGAGACACTTTAAAATTTGTAGTTGCGGTAGATAACCCTGTTGATTCGCTAGGCCTTGTTTATATGACGATGGATAGCACCGCATCTACAACAACAGATACAGATTATGTGGCCGTTGTCTTAGATACTATTTATATGAATGGATTGATGACAGATACTATAAAAATTGCGGTCAATGGAGAAGGAAAAGTAGAGTTAGCGGAATTCTTAAAAATAAAACTATTAGATATTTTACCTGGTGACCGACCAGTTAGTTTCTTAGATAGTATTGCTGTTGGTACGATAACAAATGACGACCAAGCAAAAATTGCTATTCGAGATACGATGGTGGTGAAAGGAAGTGGAGGTACAGATACCCTTAAATTTATTATTACTAGTACGCAATTAGCAGATTCTATCGGAGTGGTTTATACCACGATGGATAGCACGGCAGTAGCAGGAAGTGATTATATTAGCCAATTGGATACGATTTATTTAAATAATAGCTTGGTAGATACCATTAAAATTGTAACGATTGATGATAATATAGTAGAGTTAGATGAATACTTAAAAGTTGCTTTAACCGAGATATTATCGGGTAATCTAGCCGTTTGTTTTATGGATTCTTTAGCAATTGGTGCAATTGGAAATAATGATACGGCTAAAATTGAAATCGTCAATGCAACGATCATAGAAGGCAATGCAGGAACAGATAGTTTAAAATTTGCGGTCAATAGTAGTAAACTAGTGGATTCATTGGGAGTGATTTATACTACAGTTGATAGTACGGCTACCGCTGCGGATAATGATTATATAGCGGTAGTAATGGATACTATTTACATTAGCGGTTTAACAGACACCATTAAAATTGCGGTTAACGGAGATACCAAAGTAGAATTAGACCAATATTTAAAATTAAACTTAATGGCTATTTTACCTGGTAATCGAGCCGTTTGTTTTACTGATTCTACGGCAATAGGCGCAATTACAAATAATGATACTGCATATGTAGCGATTAGAGATACGATGATGATAGAAGGGGATAGTGGTATAGATTCCCTATGTTTTGTAATTGATTTATCAGCAGCAGTCGATACCACTTTTGGTTATGATTATAGTACGATGGATAGTACGGCTACCGTTGCGGATGGAGATTATGTGACAGAAACTGCTCACCTTGATTTTAGCAATTTAACGGATACGATTTGTATTGTACATAACGGTGATACACAAGTAGAATTGAATGAATTGATTCAATTAAAATTAGCTACTATTCAAGCGGGTGGGCGACCTGTTTTCTTTTCAGATAGTCTTGGTTTAGGAACAATTGTTAACGATGATGCGGCTAATATTAGTATACGAGATACTTTTTTAGTAGAAGGCAATGGAGGTGTTGATAGTTTACAATTTGTGGTCACCACAGATAAATTAGTAGATAGCCTAAAAGTTGTTTTTACGTCTTTTGATAGCACGGCTCTTATAGCAGATAATGATTATGTGATGCGGACAGATACGATTTGTCTAACAGGTTTTACGGATACTGTAAAAATTGCGGTGCAAGGAGATAGAAAGGTAGAATTAAATGAATTTGTTAAGGTATCTTTAATTGAAATAATACCAAATAATCGACCTGTATTCTTTGCGGATAATGCAGCAGTTGGAACGATTATGAATGATGATACTGCTAGAATTACCATTCGAGATACATTGCTTGTAGAAGGCGATATAGGGACGAATCAATTAAAATTTGTAGTAACTTCAGATTTAGAGGTCGATACGATGGGGCTAGTTTATATGACTTTTGATAGTACAGCAACACTAGTAGATAATGATTATGTCCTGGCTAGTGATACCCTATGGACAAGTGGTTTTGGCGATACGATTAGCGTGACTGTCAATGGAGATATGATGGTAGAAAATGATGAATTAATTAAAATAGCATTAAAAGAAATTCTACCAGGAGATAGAGCTATTTTCTTTGCGGATAGTTTGGCTATTGGAACAATAGAAAATAATGATACCGCTTTTGTATCTATTCGAGATACGATGATAATAGAAGGAAATACAGGAACTAGTTCCTTATGTTTTATTGCTAGTTTATCTAATCCAGTAGATACTGCTTTGGGTTATACTTATGCGACAATGGATAGTACAGGAACGATTGCGGATAATGATTATGCAGCAATTTTGACTACGGGTAATTTTACAGCATTAACGGATACTTTATGTGTGACGGTTAATGGAGATAACAAAGTAGAATTAGATAATTATTTCAAACTCATGTTGTCCAATATCGATGCAGGAACTAGACCTGTTTTCTTTAAAGATAGCTTGGCAATTGGAACAATTACCAATGACGATACAGCACAATTAGTGATTAATGATGTGGTGTTAGAGGAAGGAAAGGTGGGAACAGTGACTTATACCTTTACGGTAACATTAGATCGTCAATTGGATAGTGCCTTAACCGTTGATTTTGCAACTTGTGATAGTACGGCAACAACTGGTAATAACGATTATATCGCAAATGCAGGGACATTAAATTTTGCAGGAATAGCGAATGAAACAGAAGCAATTACTGTTACAGCCTTGAGTGATGAAAATGTAGAAATTGATGAAATTTTTAAGGTCAAATTGAGTAATATTATTGCAGGTGGTTTAAATGTTGTTTTTGGAGATTCGATTGGACTTGGTGGTATTCTAAATGATGACTTTGACCCTACGATTGTGGATCCTTGTAATTGTTTAGCCAATGAAACTAGCGTTGGCGCAGGTGATGGACAATTTTCAGAAACGATTGAAGTAACGTCTCAAAGGGGAGAGACTTGGTATATTACTGCCGTGACAGGTTTATACCGAGCGCCAGGAGGCACTTTCCCTCCAGTAAAAGGAGGAACTAACTATCCTTTAGTTGCTTTTACCATAGGTGCAAGTGGGCAAAAATTAGCCGCTACAAATTTAGGTAATGGTTTGAGTCAGTATTCTTTAAATGGACTCCATGTAGATGAAATAGGCTATGAAATTACGGTGACGAATGGAAAAGATGTGTTGACCATTGGTAATAATTGTTCTTATGAACGTGCTTGCGGAGGTGCTCAAAAAGCAACGATTCCTTTTTATGCAGGAGTAGCTGGAAGAATGACGATTCAAAACTGTACGGCAGATAACCGTTTTGTGAGTGATGGTAAACATCTTTATTCAGATGGAACTGCTCGATATAATGAAATGACTATATGTCCAAATATTACGGGACAATTGCTAACGGTTGCTTTCCAAGATTTTGACTTAGCGGCAGGAGATACCTTAGCGGTTTATGATGGAATGAATACCACTGCAGCCTTTATTGCGAAAGGTAGTGGAAATAGTATCTCTTTAATGAATGGTGGTTGGGTAACTTCTGATTGTGACCCGAATATTAATCCTAGTGGCTGTTTAACTTTTGTTTTTACGACCAATGGCGATAATAAGAAAGGTTCTGGTTGGGAAGCAACAATAACTTGTGAATTAGAAGGGGTGACTAAGTTAAATCGGGTGGATGATGTCTTTGCTTCCGCTGGATGTGATAGTTTAAAAACACCAGTCAATTTAAGAATACCAACAATTAGTCGAAGTAGTTCAAGTTGCTTATTAGCGAATGGGGATGTAATTGTTACTTATTGTGATGTGAGAGATACTTTGTCCTCAGGCTTATTAACTTATCCAGTCTTTCCATTTGGTACCTACCCTGTAACCTACAAGTTATTAGCGGATACTACTATTACGACTTCTAATACAGTACATGTTTCAGCGCCTTCTCTAGTCTGTAATGATACCGTGATTACGACGATAGGGCAAGGCTGTGTGACAAGACTGCGACCAGACGATTTGATAGAGCGAACCTGTGATACGATGGGCCTTAATGTAAATCAATTATACAGCATTAGTGTAAAAACAGATACTGGAGTAGTTGTCGGTGCTTATCCTAACTATCCCATATTAGATGCGGGAAAAGGTGGAAATATTACCTGTAATAACTATTATGAGGTAACAATTTTCAGAACCTTACAAGCCACTATGAATGGCTGTAGCCAAAGTAATATTGATTCTTGTACAAGTGTCGTTAAATTAATAGATGGTATTAAACCTGTATTTGTAGAAGTGGAAACAGATACGATTTTTGGTTGCTATGATATGTCTTTAACGCAAAGCATGCTAACGGAACCAGTAGTTATTGATAATTGTGAAATTGATAGATTGGTGGCAGATATTCCAGCTAACTTGAGTGGTGGTTGCGAAATAGGCCAAACGATTACCGTAACTTGGACGGCTTATGATTTATGTGGGAACACAAGTACAGCGACTCAGAATATAAGAATTCAACGACCAAATAGTTTTATCATCCCTAAGGATACGATGTTAAATTGTGGCGCTGCTACGAATCCTGAATTAACGGGCTGGCCAAGAATTGATTCTAATGGAGATGGGATTGGCGACCAAATAATTACACCAGATAATGTTTATTGTAATTTTGAATTAGTTTATACAGATCAAACAATTCCAGGTACTTGTGGTGCAAGTTCAAATATTCTTAGAATCTTTACTTTATTTGATGATTGTGAAAACGTAAGCGAAGCCATTCATATTGATACTCAATATGTCGTATTACGAGATACAATAGCACCGCTAGTCAATTGTCCAACTGGTGGAACAAAAGGTAGTTCAGTGAATCCTTATGTTTTCCGGACAGCTTATAATACTTGTACTGGTTTGCCAGGGACAATTCCGCCACCGACTGGTACAGACGATTGCGATACCTCCTTAACAGTGATTCAAAGAGGTGTTTATAATGCAGCAACTAATGTTAGAGTAGCTACAGATTTAGCTTTTTTAAATCCTTTAGAAGTAGGGACGTATAGAGTAGCCTATGCTTTGCGAGATAATTGTGGAAATAACTCTGAAGTTTGTAATGTCTATTTTAATATTGCTGATCAAACCTTACCAACAGCTATCTGTTCAGACGAATTAGTGGTGAGTTTAGCTTATGGTAGTTTAGTTATCACTGCGGAAGATATTAGTGATGGTTCTTTTGATGCTTGTGGGATTGATACTTTATTGATTAGAAGAACTCTTTGTGGTAGTGCTACAGAATATGGAACAGATATTAATCCTTTTGTTGCTGGAAAATTTGGAACGGAGTTTGATGCCAATGCATGGTCTTCTTCGATAGAGATTGGTTGTTGTGATATGAATACGGCTATCAAGGTTCAATTATTAATTTTTGACAAAGGTGGTAACCATAATAGATGTTGGTTAACTATTTCGCCAGAAAATCAACCACAAGCTGTTTGTCGAGATTTACCAGATGCAATGGGAACTTGCGAAGATTTTAAAATGAATTATTTAGGGGAAAGCACTGATTTAAATGGGAATAAAGCCTTTGATGACGAGGAGTGGCAACCAATTCAAGAAATCTTATTAGACGACCTTAATCGGCAGTTTGGCAGCCCAGCTTGTGATGCGACTAGTACGGTTTGTTTAAATAGTAATATCGAACAAGAATATCAATTATTGAAAGAATCTTGTGGGGTACAAACGATGAGAAGAAGGTTTAGAACTAGAAATTTTGATGCGACGCCTTACCCTTGGTATTACCAAAATATTACGATTAATTATCGACCAGGTTGGTCCTTTACATTCCCTGCGGACACAACTTTACAATGTGGTACAACGGATGTAGGAAATATTCCAGAAATGTTATTGGATGTAGATAGAGGAACGTGTGACCAAATTGGCTGGGAAGTGAAAGACCAAGTTTTTGAAACAACAGATGGTTCGTGCTTCAAAGTCTTACGAGAATGGTCTGTGATTAATGCTTGTCAACATTCAAATGTACAAGAACCATTTCAATTGCCTAGAGACCAATTTGGGGGCACAGTAACGGCTAACTCTAAGCGAACATTTAGTTCTGATGATGTCATTTTTGGTACTGCTTTGAATACACAAGGCTACTTTACCTATACGCAAGTCATTATCGTCATGGATAATGAAGCACCAATTATTACGATTGCAGATGTAGATACTTGCATTATGGGCGTAGCTGATGTTGCACCTTTGAATGAAGGGGATGTAACACCAGGTGCGGCACCTTATGAATGTGATACTTTGAGATTATTCTCTGCTACAGGCATGGATTGTACGAACAGTAATCAATTAGATTTTAGTTATGAAGTTTTTGTAGGAACTACTAGAGTCAATATTGGAACAGGCAGTTCTTTCTATCAAGTAGTCGAGCCTAATGTGGCTTATACCATTCGATTTTCCGCTGCTGATAATTGTGGAAATATCGGTACAGAAGAAAGAACCTATACGTTTAGTGATTGCCGAAGACCGACTGCGCTTTGTCGGAGTATAGCATTGAATTTTAATAGTACAGGAACGCTTATTATTGATGCGGCAGATATCAATGCGAATAGTTATGATAATTGTACGAGAACTAGCGATTTAGATTTAAGGATTTGGCATCCTGTTTTGAATATAGGCGCACCAACTAATTTAACAGAAGTCTTGGCTTTACCAACTTCGGTTACTTTAGATTGTCGATATGCTAATAATTCAAGCGCCAATCTATATGTCATAGATGAAGCCCAATCATATAGTTTATGTACAGCAAATATTATCATAACGGATAATTTAGATGCTTGTGGATTTGCTAGACCGATGATTACTGGTAGGATTCAGACAGTCACAGGAGATATGGTTGACCAAGTAGCTATAGAATTGACTGGAGATGGAGACATGCCAAGTATGGTCACAACGGACGGTAGTGGTACTTTTAGTTATGCTGTTGAGAAAGGAGCAAATTATACGGTCAAACCAACCAAGGATTTAAATCCACTAAATGGCGTATCTACTTTTGATTTGGTCTTGATTCAAAAGCATATTCTAGGGTTAAAACGATTTGAGTCTCCTTACCATTATATCGCCGCAGACATCAATCAATCTAAAACGGTTACGGCTTATGATATGGTTGTGCTACGTCAGTTGATTTTAAATATTGTCACGGAGTTTCCGAATAATGAAAGTTGGAAATTTGTCAATATGGATTATCCAATGGAAGTACCGAATCCATTATTGGAAGGATACGAAGAACAGCAGCAAATAACTAATATTGACACCGACATAGCCTTAGAATTTATGGCAGTAAAAATAGGAGATGTCAGTGATAATGCACAACCTAATGCGCTGGTAGCGGGAGAAGACAGAAGCTTTAATGGTCTTTTAGATTTCCGTGTAAGTGATCAAAAAGTAGAAGCTGGAAAATCTTATGTTGTTGATTTTAGCCTAGCTGATTTGAATAAAATTGAAGGCTATCAATTTACTTTAGCTTTCGACGGATTGACTTTTGAAAATTGGGAGGGCGGATTAATTGGTGAAAATTACTTTGGATATTCATTAGCTAAAAGAGGATTTATTACTACGAGTTGGAATCAAGCAGGTAGCACATCATTAGTTAAAAACGAAGCAGCCTTTAAATTGAGATTTACAGCGAATAAAACGGGATTATTAAGCGAAATGTTGACCATTAATTCTGCTTTTACTGAAGCGGAAGGATATGATGCAGAACAGGAATTATTAGATGTGCAATTGGTCTTTGAAGATAAAGTAATTGGTAGTCAAGTACTGGAATTACAACAGAATCGACCCAATCCATTTAAAGAAGAAACGCAAATTAATTTCTATTTACCAACAGCCTCTCCTGCGACTTTAACCATCCTAGATGTGCATGGAAAGGTGGTCAAAACCATTCGTGGAGATTATGAGAAAGGCGACCATAGCATTGTTTTAAATCGTCAAGATATAACAGGCAGTGGCTTATTTTATTATCAATTAGCTACTGCTGCTGGAAAAGTAACGAAAACAATGTTAGTCTTAGATTAGGAAATGTATTGGGTATTTTAAAAATAATGGATACGCCTACGCTAAATAAGAAACATAAAAAACCAATTCTAATTTAACCTACTTACACAAAAGTTTCCCGAATTTTCTTTACGAAGGTTCGGGATTTCTTTTTTAGTAAAGTAGCTTGAGCTTCTAGCCCGAGTAGCATTCTTTACGACTAAATTTCTCTACTCGGATAAGATGTCCAAGCTACCTTATCAGCGTAATTCCTTCCGAATCACAAATTTCAGCCCAGACCATTTTTCGTCTACGGCACATTTTTTAATATCGACTAAACTAGTTGTTAAAGCCGTATCCCGAACAATATATTCCGTTAAATCAGTTGGAATCTTGTTCGCTTTTTTATACCAAGAAACCCAAATAATTCCATCCCGTTCAATTTCATTTTCTAGTTGAAAAATGGATTGTTCAAAAGTGGCAATGTCTTTAGCAAAAAGGTGAATAAAATTGGCGAGTTGGGTATTATTCGCAAGTAATTCAACTCCTTCAGGAAGTGTGCCCAATAAGGATAGGATATTATCGGGTGGATGAATAAAGCGGACTTTAAAGTTTTCTTTAATGCCCAATTTTTTCACTAAAGGTGTTTTTGAATATCCAGCCATTGTATTTCAAATTTGAAGGTTTTAATTTTGCTTTTTTAAATTTTAGTTAAAAGAAACGCTTTTTTCTAAACTTTTTAATAAAATAAAAGGTATTAATTAGGAACAACTTAATACAAGAATTGAATTAGTGAAGGATTTAAGGAGGGTAATATTTTAAATAAATAGCAATCCTTTAAATCTACATCAAATTTTGTAATCATTTAAGTATTGAAAGTTGTTGAATTTAATTATAAAAAATAGACTAAACTTATTATTATGGCTATAATGATTACGGACGAGTGCATCAATTGCGGCGCTTGTGAACCAGAATGCCCAAACAATGCAATTTACGAAGGTGGAGTAGAGTGGGCGATTTCTGATGGTACTTCTGTTACAGACGATTATCAATTGGAAAGCGGCGCTACAGTTGGGGCAGATGCTCAAAACGAACCTGTCGAAGAAGATTTCTATTATATCTCTCCAGATAAATGTACAGAATGTAAAGGGTTTCATGAAGAACCTCAATGTGCGGCTGTTTGTCCTGTCGATTGTTGTGTAGACGATCCTGAACGGAGAGAGACAGATGAAGTGTTATTGGCAAGAAAAGCAAGATTACATTTGTAAAAATAATAAGATAAAGAAAGGAGCATAAAGCACTGAATTGGTGCTTTATGTTTTTCTTTTAAAAAAAAATATAAAAAAATAAATTGCTTAATACTTGACTTATTGGTGATTATAGTTTTATATTTGCACTCGATTTTAAAGAAAATCATTGATTAAGCGAAAGTAGCTCAGCTGGTAGAGCACGACCTTGCCAAGGTCGGGGTCGCGGGTTCGAATCCCGTCTTTCGCTCAAAGTCTTCAAAAAAGAAGGCTTTTTTTTGTGTCGATTTAATGTACACACTACCTGCCCGGGTGGTGGAATTGGTAGACACGCAGGACTTAAAAGGAAATGTTTTCCATTTCAAATTTGAGTGCCCTTGGAGAAATCCTTGGAGTAGAACTTCTCAAATTCGGGGAAGCCTTCGCTGATTCATTTAGCATGGTAATCCCGAGCTAAGCCTTTCAAGAAATTGATTGGAAAGTGTAGAGACTTGACGGGAAGTGCCTACGTTCTTTCGAGAATAAGGTAAAGAGAAAGTCCAGACCACAAAATTTTGACAACTCGTCGAAATCGCAGCTAAAGCTGTAGTTGGTAAGAAAATCCTGTGGCTTCGGCCGTGCGGGTTCGATTCCCGCTCCGGGTACAAAAGCCTTTGCAATTTTTTGCAAGGGCTTTTGGCGTTTTTATACCTTTCTTTTATTATCTTTATGGCAAAAAATCAGATGGCAAAAGAATGGTTTATAAAGCAAAGAATTGGTGAGGAAAATTTTATTGAGATTTGTGAAAATGCACAATCCATGTCCGAGGCAGCTTCAAAACTTGGACTTCATTTCAACTCCTTTAAAAAAAGAGCTATTGAATTAGATTGTTACAAACCTAACCAAGCAGGCATCGGTATTAGGAAGAATATGCCTAGAATTCCGCTTTCAGAAATTATTAAATACAATCTTCACCCAAATTATCAGACCTATAAATTAAAGCAGAGACTACTTGAGGAAGGCATTAAAGAAAACCGCTGTAAAACTTGTGGTATTTCTGCATGGAATGGTCAAGTGATTAATATGGAATTGCATCATATTGACGGGGATAGAACGAATCATTTATTAAAGAACTTAGAAATGATTTGCCCGAATTGTCATAGCCAAACAGATAATTATAGAGCTAAAAATAAATAAAATAATTAATTTGAACTACTTTAAAATGGGATTAGATGATTTTATAAATGAAAGGTTAGAATGATTAAAATATCTTATTGACCTACTAAAAAATTAAAAGATGAAGCAAACTAAAATTAATGTTCAAAAAGTAATTAACACCATTGATGGTGCTTTTGATAGATTAGAAAAAGGTATTCCTAACACTAAAATTTCCAAATCTGGAAAGCAAGAAAGAATTGGAGGAAGCTATTGCATTAGCAGAATCTATCAAAGCTAATATACAAACAGATAAAGCCAAGCGAGCGTAGTGAAGATTGGCTAAAAAATGAAGGAGTAAGAGATAACACTTATAATTTTAACTAGAGTTAAAACAATAAAAGCCCTTGGAACAATATCATCCAAGGGCTTTTAAATTTAATCATACAGACTTTAAAACAGCATTAAGCAGCTTCTACCACTTCCTCTTTATCCTCCGCTTCTAATTGTACTTGAAAAAACTGAACAAAGTCAGCCAAAGTCATAAAGCCTTTATCGCCCTCTCCTTGGATACGAACACCTACACCACCAGCATCAGCCTCTTTCTCTCCAACGATTAATAATAAAGGAATCTTCTTTAATTCATTGTCTCGAATTTTTCGACCAATACTTTCATTTCTATCATCCACAAATCCTCTAATATCTTGGTTGGCTAATTGAACGACTAAGTCATCGGCATAGGCATTATACTTATCGCTAACAGGCAGGATGACAAATTGCTCAGGCGTTAACCATAATGGGAACTTACCCGCTGTATGCTCAATTAAAACACTCATAAAACGCTCTAAAGAACCAAAAGGCGCACGGTGAATCATTACAGGTCGGTGCTTTTCATTATCAGAACCAATATATTCTAATTCAAACCGATCTGGTAAATTATAATCTACTTGAATCGTCCCCAATTGCCATTCTCTACCCAAAGCATCCTTTACCATAAAGTCTAACTTAGGGCCATAAAATGCGGCTTCCCCTAATACCGTAACCGTTTTCATGCCTATTTCTTGAGTAGCTTCGATAATGGCACTTTCCGCATTTTTCCAATTCTCATCCGAACCAATATATTTTTCTGGTTTAGATGGGTCTCGCAAGGAGATTTGAGCCGTATAATCTTTAAAGCCCATCTTTTTAAGAACAGTCTCTGTTAAATCCAATACATTTAAAAACTCACTTTTTAACTGTGATTCCGTACAGAAAATATGGGCATCATCTTGCGTAAAACCTCTTACTCTGGATAAACCGTGTAATTCTCCACTTTGCTCATATCTGTAAACCGTTCCGAATTCAGCAATCCGTAAAGGCAATTCTTTATAAGAGTGCGGTCTATGTGCGTATACCTCACAATGATGTGGACAGTTCATTGGTTTTAACAAAAACTCCTCATCTGTCTTTGGTGTTTTGATTGGCTGAAAACTATCTTCTCCGTATTTCGCATAATGTCCAGAAGTAACATATAATTCTTTCTTACCAATATGCGGAGTTGTCACCAATTTATACCCACGCTTTACTTGCTCATCCTGCATGAATTTCATCAATCGCTCTCTTACCGCATTTCCTTTTGGCAACCAAATTGGTAAACCTGCGCCTACTTTCTCAGAGAACATAAATAGATCCATTTCTTGACCTAATTTTCTATGATCTCTTTTCTTTGCCTCTTCCAGCATCGTTAAATACTGTTTCAATTCCTTTGCTTTTGGAAAAGAAACCCCTCTTAAGCGCACCATTTGTTGTCGAGATTCATCTCCTTGCCAGAATGCTCCACCAACTTTCATAATCTTTACTGCCTTAATCACGCCAGTATGTGGAACGTGCGGCCCTCTACACAAATCAATGAAATTACCTTGGGTATAAAGCGTCAAAGCTTCGTCTTCTCCTCTTTTCTCGATTAACTCTAATTTATATTCATCCCCTTTATCGGTGAAATATTTAAGGGCATCTGCTTTTGTAATGTCTTGGCGAACAAATTTATTCTTTTGCCGAGCCAATTCTAACATCTTATCCTCAATCTTCTTAAAATCACTTTCTGAGATTTTATGTTCGCCTGGGTCAATATCATAATAATAGCCATCATCGATTGCTGGTCCCGTTCCGAATTTTATACCTGGATAAACGGCTTCAATAGCTTCTGCCATCAAGTGCGCTGTCGAGTGCCAAAAGGTCATTTTTCCATCCTTATCTCTCCAGGTCAATAACTGTACGAGTGAATCGCTATTAATTGGTCGGTCGGCATCCCAAACCTCTCCATTTACCTTGGCGGATAAGACGTTTCGTGCTAAACCAGCGCTAATCGACTCTGCTACTTGCATCGAAGTTACGCCTGCTTCGTATTGGCGAACGCTGCCATCTGGAAGTGTGATATTAATCATTGCTTATGTAAATTTTTATATGGAAACCTTCAAAATATTGAAAATTTGGAAGGTTTAATGTCAATTCCTACGATTTTTTGATACGAAAAGTTCAAATATGGCTGCAAAAATAGGTATTTTTTAAATAGTACAAATCTATTTATTACCCAACTTTTTAAAGATTTGAAGCATCTTCCAAAATATGAAGTCAATCGTTTATTTTTCCGCACTACTTGTTCTATTATTCTTGATTCCAGATAAATTAGATTTAAGAGGACATTGGCATGTTTATCCGCTAAAAGGAGCGAAGTTAGAAGATGTAGCTTATACGACTATGGAAATAAATAACGATGAGACTGCCAGTTTTGGACTATCAGATTATGATTATATGGGGCGTTTTAATGGGGAAATTGATACTTGGAAGAAAACAATAAAATTTGGAGGAGAATGCAGGATATTAGATTTTGATTATAAATTTAAGGAGCATTATTTACTGTTAACACAACAAGAGTACGGAGGAGAATTTAAAGCAGTTCGATGTGAGTCAGATTGTTGTGATCAACAAAAAGATTTTTTTTCTTACCAAAAACATGTGGAAATAGACCTACCCGTAGCTATAGATACAATAGGCTTAATCAAAAATAAATTCCTGAGTATATTAGAAAAACGATTGCTCTATGGTATTACCAAGAGAAAGTATCATATCAATTGTTTTGGCTCGCCACAAGCATTAGTGCTGGATGAAAAAGTATCGAATATACTTGATATTCCTATTTGGAATGAGAAGATAAAAATAAAGTCTCCTAAAGCACATCATCCTCTTTTTAAAGTAGTAATTTATGCAGATAAAGAAGTAAGCCTGAGTAAGATTAAGGAAGGTTTAAAGAAGTGCAAAGATAGGGTATCAGCGAGTGTATTTCGCTTTAAGAAGTGAATCGGTTCATCAGGGTTTCAAAATATGGCTAAAACCATTTGATTTATCCAACTTAGAAGCATTAAATAAATCAAATGATTTTAGAACGGTAGAAGAATGGTTGAATCTTAGTTCAACAACTCCAAACTAACTTCAACAACGCCCGCCTTCGTCAAATCAATCACTTTAGCAGCAGCGCCAGACAAATCAATAATCCGAGGTTGTCCTTTTTTACCTATTGCTTTAGCAGGATTAGGCCCTCTATCATTAATTCTCACTTCTACACATTGATTGGTATCCAAACGACAAACTTTTACTTTAGAATTATAAGGTAAAGTCCAATGAGCTGCGGTCATCGCTTTTCTATTATATTTTTCGCCATAAGCAGTGGTATTGCCATGGAATTTTTTATGATAGTAACTAGCTTCTCCTGTCTGAACAATTCTATTCACTGCATTTTGAATGACTGGCGGAGCAGCTGGTACTGGTTTTTCGACTACAGGAGCAGGTTTTGGAGCAGGTTTTAAATTAACCGCTTTAGGGGCTGGTTTTGCATCCAATGCAACAACAAAACCATCTATTCCCTTTTTCTTAGCAAATTGCTGATAGCTAACTGCTGCGTTTTTTTCCGCAAAAGGGCCAATTAGCACTTTATAAGTTGTTGTTTGCCCTGCACCTTTATCCAATTTAACCATTAGGTTTTTAAACCATTCACCTTGTAAATCTGTCGCATACTTAACGACATTAGCGTAGTCTGAAAAAGTAGCTACTTGCAAAGCAAAACCTTCTTTTTTTACTCGTTTTACTTCTAATTCATATAAATCACTAGGTTGGTAAGTTGCTGCAAATTCTTTTCCATAATTGACAGGTACAGCAGCTTTGGAAGCTTGTGCTTGTAAATAAATGTAGCTAAATAATGATAAGGTAGTTAAAAAGAATAATTTTCTCATAATCAATTTTTTTGCGCTTTCTTATATAAGATTTCAAGTTACTCGTAACTCCATAAAGACGCAACTATTCCGTAATTTATTGTCAAAAAAACTCAAAAATATTATAAGGAATGAATAGAATTTGACATCTAAAGAAATTGAAAATGGACGTTTTTGAGATGGAAAATCAAACGATTACCCTAAAATAAATTTACTCGGATATTCACTTTTGTTAGAAATAACGAGCATAAGCATTAAAAAATAAAAAAAGGGTTTAACAGGGTAGGCAAAACTTAATATTTTTAATCAAATTTCGCTTACGCTATTAAACCCTTTTACTAGTTTATTAGAAATGCTTAAGTTTATCCTGACACTAAAGTACCAATGGCTTCTCCTCGAATAATCCGCATTAAATTATCTCGTTTATTAATATCAAAAATAACAATTGGTAAATCATTTTCTTGGCACATGGTAAAAGCGGTCATATCCATAACGCTATACCCAGCACTAATCACTTTAGCAAAACTCAATTTATCGAATTTTGTCGCAGTAGGGTCTTTTTCTGGGTCAGCAGAATAAATACCATCAACTCTAGTACCTTTTAAGATAACATCGGCACAAATTTCATTGGCTCTTAAGGCCGCAGCAGAATCCGTCGTAAAATAGGGACTACCTGTACCCGCAGAAAAAATAACGACTCTACCTTTTTCAACGTGTCGAATAGCTCTACGTCTAATATATGGTTCTGCTATTTGCTCCATTTTAATGGCGGTAACTAATCGAGTAAAAACGCCTTGTTGTTCTAAAGCGCTTTGTAAAGCCATTCCATTAATAACGGTTGCCATCATTCCCATATAATCGCCTTGCACGCGCTCAATACCTGAAGATTTAGCTTGTAAACCCCTAAAGATATTACCTCCTCCAATAACAACGGCCACTTCGACTCCTGCTTCTTGTACTTCTTTAATCAAAGTCGCATAATGCCTCAATACATCTGCAGATATACCAAATGATTGGTCTCCCATCAGTGACTCTCCACTTAATTTTAATAAAACTCTTTTATATTTTAAAGACATAGTATATGAAAATGAGTATATGATAAAATGAGTAAATAATTAAACTAGGAGTGAAATCGTCAGCCATTATTATTTTAATTGAAATAATAATCTTTACTCAACTTATCCCGAATTTTCGGAATTTTTTCATTCAATCATTTAATCATTTGATACAAATCGTAAACTTATAAAAAAAGGCAAAAAAAAAGCGAATCATTCAAAAGAATAATCCGCTTTTTTAATTAGATACTTTACTTAAGCACTACATGCTTAAATTCGGTAACTGTTAATTTCTTATCAATACTTTGTAAGTATTGAGTAATTGATTGCTTATTACTCTTTACATACATTTGATTTAGTAAAGTTTTTTCTTTATAAAACTTATTCAATCGTCCTGTAGCAATTCTATCTAACATCGCTTCTGGTTTACCTTCTTGTCTAGCTTGCTCTCTACCAATCTCAATTTCTTTTTCCACAATAGTTGCATCAACACCATCTTTATCTAAGGCGATTGGATGCATAGCTGCTACTTGCATAGCAACATTCTTTCCTGCTTCAATTAGGTTTGGTCCTTCCAAGTTTAAAGCAACCAATACACCTGCACGGTAACCTGCATGGATATAAGGAATTACTTGACCTTCACCAGCAGCAGTTTCAATCTTTCCATATTGGCTAATCTCCAACTTTTCACCAATTACTCCAATCTGTTCTATTAATTTCTCAGAAACAGATAGTCCTCCATCGTAAGGCAAAGCCAATAAGTCTTCTAAAGTGTTCGGTTTTTCTTTCAATGCTAATTCAGCAAAAGAGTTTGCTAAAGCAATAAAACTTTCTCCTTTAGCTACGAAATCAGTTTCGCAACCTAACTTCATGATAACCCCATTATTTCTATTCTTAGAAGTCAAAGCGATAACCACACCTTCTGATGCGTCTCTATCTGCACGTTTTCCAGCCAACTTTTGGCCTTTTTTTCGCAATAAGTCAATTGCTGTATCTGTATCTCCTTCCGCCTCTACTAATGCTTTTTTACAATCCATGAAACCTGCACCCGTTATATCTCGCAGTTTTTTTACGTCTAGAGCAGAAATCTTCATTATTTTAAGATTAATTTGTTATTAGAATATTCGTTAAATAATTGCTGTATTGATACTTGATAATCCCTGAGGATGTTACTTTAATTATACCAATAATTAATTATTATAAGACTAAGCAGCTGCTTCTTGCTTCTTATTCGATTTTGAACCTTGTCTTTCGTTCAACCCTTCTTGAATACAAGCTGCAAAGTAATCTACAATTATTTTTACAGATTTAGAAGCATCATCATTAGCAGGAATGGCAAAATCTACTTGGTTAGGGTCAGAATTAGTATCAACCATACCAAAGGTCTTCAATCCTAATTTGTGAGATTCTTTTACCGCAATATGCTCATGCTCAATGTCTACGATAAATAAAGCAGAAGGCAAACGGTTTAAGTTAGCGATACCCCCTAATACTTTATCCATCTTATCTCGCTCTCTGGTCAAAGTTAAACGCTCCTTCTTCGTTACGCTTAATTTTGTATCAGCTAACATAGAGTTGATGTTCTGCATTTTCTTGACAGACTTACGAATAGTAGAAAAATTCGTCATCATTCCCCCAGGCCATCTATCCGTTACATACGGCATATTAACACTCTTCGCAGCATCTGCTACAATACCTCTTGCTTGCTTCTTAGTAGCAACAAACATGATTTTTTTGCCTGCTTTAGCCATTGCTTTAGCTGCTTTCCCAGCCTCTTCCATTGCTTCAAGCGTTCGATTAATATCTATGATATGAATCCCTTTTCTTTCCATAAAAATGTAAGGAAGCATTTTGGGATTCCATTTACGCTTTAAGTGGCCGAAGTGAACACCTGAGTCCAAAAGTTCCTTATAAGTTGGCGTCTCCATATTATCTTAAATTGTTAGTTTTTAAAATTTGTGAATTGCTGCATTGCACGAAGCAACCCAACAATATAACCAGGAAGCGAATTAACGCTTAGAGAACTGGAAGCTCTTTCTTGCCTTTGGCTTACCGTACTTCTTACGTTCCACCACTCTTGAGTCTCTAGTTAAGAACTTCTGAGATTTTAATGGAGAACGGAATTCTTCATTTAATTTCACTAAAGCTCTAGAAACGGCCATTCTAACTGCTTCTGCTTGTCCTTTGAAGCCACCACCTTTTACATTTACTTTAAGGTCGTAAATGTTTTCTGCTTCTACTATTTTGAAAGGCTCAATGACCTTGTCTTGAATATGCACTTGTGGGAAGTATTCTTTAAGCCCTTTGCCATTAATGACAACCTTGCCTTCACCTTTTGTTAAATAGATTCTAGCGACAGATGCTTTTCTTCTTCCAATAGCATTAATCATTTCCATATAATACGATTAATTTTGAATGTTAAATTTGTCAGCAATAACTTATTTAAGTTCTGCTGGTTTTTGTGCTTGGTGCGGGTGTTCTGTACCTGCATAAGCAAATAATTTTTTGAACATTGCTCTTCCAAGCTTATTCTTTGGCAACATACCTTTTACCGCTTTTTCAATAATGAAAGTTGGCTTTTTAGCAGCCATTTGAGCAGCAGTTGCATATTTCTGTCCACCTGGGTAACCAGAAAAAGTAATGTATTGCTTCTGGTCCATCTTCAATCCTGTGAATCGAACTTTATCCGCATTGATAACAATGACATTATCACCTGTATCAACATGCGGTGTATAAGAAGCCTTATGTTTGCCTTTTAATACATGTGCAATTTTTGTCGCCAAGCGACCGACTATTTCACCTTCAGCATCAATAATAAACCACTTGCGGTCTACTGTTTCTTTATTCGCTGACTGCGTTTTATAACTTAATGTATTCACGCTTAATCTTTTTAATAAATTAAAATTAATGCCCAGTTAGGGCTGCTTTTTTGAAAAGCTTTGCAAAGGTATATGCCTTTCTAGGATAAAACAAGCATTTAAGGGTATTATTTTTAACTGTGCATTTGTAACTAGTTGATAATCAGTTTTATTTTCGCACATTTTTTTAGTAACTGTGTTTTGTGAGTTGTTTTGGAGGAGTATTTTGGGGGGATTTGTATTACTGAATTTAATCGACCTTTATTTTTTAAAGAGAATCAACTTTGGTGGATTAATACATCAATCTATAGAGACTATTTTGGAGACCCCCTGTTGGTTTATTGAAAATGATGCCAATAAGTTAAAGAGGACTACTTTAAATCTTCACATATTTCTAGCAACCAACTTCGATTGGTCAATAATGGCGTATTGTTTATCTTGTCTATCATTTTAGGGATTTTTTGAGGTTTAGCTCGCAAAACTTGTTGTAATAACATCGTGAAATTAAGGTAGGTCTCCCTGAAATTTTGAGCGATCTTTTTGTTTCTACGGAGATAGATACTGAAGGAGGCAATTAAGGCAAAAAGGGCTTCTATTTCTTGATTTTCATAATAGATTTTTAAGAGCATTTCTTTAGCACCAAGGCTATAAAAAATATCCGAAAATTCTACTAATAGAAGTTGGTATTGAGCGGTTTTATAGTCTTTTCGTCTAAATGCTAAATCAGCCAAATTATAATGTAGTGCATCTTCTTGAAACTCTATGGCTAATTTTTGATAATACTTTTGAATAAATTGTTCTGTCCAATCATATCTTTTCAAATTTAATCCCAGTCTTACTGCATTTTTAAAAGTCCATGGTGATAAATAGCCATTGACAAATAAGAATTCTTGTTCTATGCCTACCATATATAATTTAAGGCATTCTTCTACATAATAAATTTGATTGGCACTACTACTAATTTGAGCAACACAATAATTAATCGCATATAAATAAATGGTTCTTTTTTCTTTATTAGGAAGCTCTTCTTGATAAATAGATAATATTTCTTTTAACCTCTCAAAATGTGCTTCTGCATTTTCCTTTTTTAAAGTGTAGAATATTTGCAAATAAATAGCAATTAAAGGAATTGCTTGTTCTTCCTCTTGCTCCAGATACTTAACTACCTCTTCTATAAATTTTAATTCATAATCGTCTACCAAAACTTTGGAACGATTAATCATCTCACAACTATACTTCAACTTATTTAAAAAATAAAATTCATCTAAACCATTTGCGACATCTTGTAAATGAGCATCATACTTTCGAATATTTTGTATAGTGTAGTGTAAATTGGCAATATCAGATAATTGATATTTATAATAATAATAATCAATACTTTCTATTTGGTGAAAGATTAATTCTTTTGAAATTTTTTCTGCTCGACTTTTATAATGTTTATCTAATTTCCGATTGACCAAAGCATCTAATAAAAAATTATTCATTAAAGGAGTACTCGATTCAAGTTTTCTTTCAATTAAAAACCGCTCTGCCTGCTTTAGCAAATAATTCATCACATATTTTAGTTGCTTATCATCATAAGGTTGAGTTGGAAATATTTTTTTAAAAACAAAGGCATTATTTAACTTAGCTTCTGGAAAATCAGGCGCTAAGGAGGCGATATATTGGTAAAGTTTAACTATATCTTTTCGTTTATTAAAGTAGGGCGATTCTAAAAATTCTCGAAAACGCCGCCATTCTTTTTTCTCAAAAGTGCTAAATAAGCTAATTAACTTACTATCTTTCATTCTATTTTTCGATTTTTTACAAAATTAAGATAAAATATAAATTATTAATAATCAGTATTTTAAATCAAAAATAACTTATTTTTTAATAAAGAAAGGTTTTTGAAAAATAAAAAATAATTCGATAATTACACAAAAATGTAATTGTTCTAAGCTTAAGTTACGGCTACCTTTGTATCAGGAAAAAAAGAAACTGTATTTTTACTTTATTTCAAACAAATAAGCAAAAACATAATTTATGAAAAATATAGCCTTAATTGCTGTTTGTAGTCTCTTTTTTTCTCAAACGTTCTTTGCACAAACAGTTAGACCTGGTGATGTTAATAATAATGGCATCGTCAATGAATTTGATTTACTGTATCTCGGTTTAGCTTTTGGAGAAACGGGGACTGCTAGGGCAACCATTGATAGCAGTTGGACCGCACAAACAATTATAGAAAATTGGAATGGTTCTTTCCCAAATGGACTCAATTTTGTTTATGCCGACTGTAATGGGGATGGTATGGTATCGGAAGCAGATGCAGATGTCATAGAAAAAAATTATTTACTATCACATAATGATGTCCCTTTTATTCCTGATGATGTATTAGCTGGAGTAGCTGGAGAAGACCCTAAAATAGTTTTTTTAACAGAAGATTTAGTAGTGCCAGAAGGTGGTTCTATAGATTTAGATGTAGGCTTAGGTTCCGCCAATATTCCAGTTGATAGTATACTAGGCCTAGCATTTACCATCAAAGTAAATCCCGAATTATTTCAAGGCAATCGAATCCAATTCAAATTTGAGAAAGATTCTTGGTTAGGTGCAGATGATGCCGTTAGTATTACTAAAAATTTAAAACAAAATCCTAAGGCAAATGGGCGATTTACGGTGGCATTTACTCGAACAGATAAAATGCCCGTTGCCGATTTTGGATTAATTGGAACGGTCTCTTTTGTTTTAGAATCAGATGTAATAAATTTATTGATGACTGATTCTCTCCAAGTTCAAATTGACAGCGTTATTATAACAGATGATAATTTAGAACCACTACCTGCTATCGGCAATAGCATTAATTTACAATTAGAAGAATTAATTGATAGTACTACTACAAGTACTTATAATCCAATTTTAGAACAAATAAAAGTATTTCCAAATCCCACATCTGGTTGGTTATTAATTAAAACAGCAAATATCCAAACAGCTTATTTTGAAGTCTTGAACACACTCGGTCAAGTTGTTCTTCATCAAAAAGGAACAACAGATAATTTCCAAAGTTTAGACCTGCGACCTTTCCCACAAGGTAGCTATTGGCTAAGATTTTATACCGAGTACGGACTAAAGCAGGAACATATCCAAAAGTTTTGACAAGTATTCTAATCCCTTGAACAAACCCAGTCTTCGGGCTGGGTATTTTTCCAACACAAGCTAATGAACAAGCTTAGGAACAAACACTCTTTTTTGAAAAATTTACCAGAGCCGATTTTTAGCTAGACGTAATGCGATTTTAAATCGCATTGCGGAAGCTTAAAAACCATTTTAAGACCCCATATTTCAAACAACAACGCCCTCACTACAACAACAAATTTATTACTATTATAAAATATCAACCATGAACCGATTTATGCATGGGCTAATCGCCCTATTATCTATTTTCTTTTTTAGTGCTTGTGATGATGGTTTTTTAGAAACGGATATTCAACCGCAAAATGCTATTACTGCTACTAATTTTAAAATCCGTATGACGGATGCACCAATTGATTATGAAGAAGTAAATATTGATTTACAAGGTGTTATCATTTACGGCAAAAGCAAAAAAGTTGCTGATTCTTTAGAATTAGGGACCAATGCAGGTATTTATAACCTGCTTGATTTTCAAAATGGGATTGATACCTTGATTGCGAATGCCATGATTACAATTGATACGATTAAGGAAGTACGACTTATTCTTGGCGATAATAACACCGTAAAAGTAGATGGAGAGATATTTGATTTAACCATTCCTGGCAATGCCAAAAATGGACTTAGAATTAAATTGTGTATCCCTCTAACAGACTTCGATGAATTTATTTTAAACATTGATTTCGATGCTGAAAAATCTGTAAAAAAGACAGGAAACGGTTTTAAATTAAAACCTGTTATTAAAGTTTTAAACCCTGATGTCGAAGTATTAGAAGGCGAAGAATCGAAGGACGAAGAGGAAGAAACAGAGGAAGAAGAAGGCAATGATGATGATAAGGAAGATGATAAGGAAGATGAAGATGGTAATGATACCCAAAAAGACACTATTGAATTATCGCCAGCCATTCAAGCCTATCTTGCTGCTAATTTTCCAGATTATGCAGTAAAGCAAGTGGATTCGCTAGCATTATGTGATAAAACGGTAGTTATGGAGGTTAAAATTCAGGACAAAAGCGATAAAATTTATCTATACTTTGATGCAACGGAAACCTTAGTACATCAAGCAACCGACCTGAAATCAAAGGATATTCCTGAAATTGTAGAAACTGCGATTGACAGCAATTTTAAAGGATTTAAAGCAACGAATCCATTATTTACTCTTGTCTTAGCTGACGAGACGATTCAGTACCAATTGTCCATTAAAAAAGGTAATGAAAAAAAGATTGTCATTTTTGGTACAGATGGCACTTTGATTTGTGAATTTTAAAAACAGGAAGAAATATACCCTTTCAGTCCAAACGCTTAAAAATTATTGGATAGTAATGGACTGTAGTTTATCCTTAAACCGATCAACTACTAAATTTGGAAGAGAAGTACCCTAGTGCTTCTCTTTTCTTTTTTCAAGTCAATTCCTCACAAATCTGGAGTAGCCAATTTCTACTAGTCAAAGATTCCGTCTGTTTTACTTTTTCAATAAGCAAAGGGATTTTATCTTTTGTAGCCCTTATTATTTGGTGAAGCAGCATCGTAAAATTGAGGTAAGTTTCTCTAAACACATTAGAAACCTTTTTATTTCTCCGAAGATAAATAGAAAAAGAAGCAATTAAAGAAAATAAGGCTTCTTGTTCATCATTTTCATAATAAATTTTTAAAAGCATGGTCTTGGCACCTACCGTATAGAAAACGTCTGAATATTCCACTAATAGCAAATGATATTGAGCATCTTTATAATTTTGCCGCTTATAAGCTAAATCTGCCAAATTAAAATGGAGTGCATCTTCTTGAAATTCAGGTGCTAATTTTTTGTAATAATCCTGTATAAATTGAGCAGTCCAATCATATTTTTTCAGATTGACTGCTAGTTTTACCACATTCTTAAAATTCCACGGAGATAAATAACCATTGATAAATAAAAATTCTTGTTGAATGCCTTCTAAATATAGATTCAAACATTGATTGGCATAATAATTTACCCTGTTATTAAATTTAATTTGCCGACCACAGTAATTAATAGCATAAGAATAGATATGTTGTTTCTCTATGGCTGGGATAACTTGATTGTATTTTTGAATTAACGACTTTAAGTTTTTAAAATTTTCTGCCGCATCTTCTTTTGTCAGCAAAGTAAATATTTGAAAATAAGTAGCAATTAAAGGTTCTTCTTGGACATCTTTTTTAGCTAAATACTGATACATTAAATTTGTAAATGCTAAATCGTATTTGGTTGAAAATACTTTTTGCCTATTTACCATTTCACAACTGTATTTTAACTTATAGTAAAAATAGAAAAGGTCTAAATTCTCTGCCGCTAACTTTAAGTTTAAGTTTAAATTATCTTTCCTTAAATCTTGATTATTAAAATGTTTATTCGCCGTATCTGCTAATTTATACTTAGCATAATAATAGTTGATGGATTTTTCTTGAATTTCTTCTTGGTCATCTGCTATTTTTTCAAAGTATCTTTTGGCATGTTTTTCTAATTTTCTATCGACTAATGCTTCTAATATATAATTATCCTTTAAGGAAAGGCTATCTATTTTCTGTTGCCCTAAAAATTGCTCCGCAGCTTTTAAGGTATAATTCATGAGATACCTCATTTGCTTATCATCATATAGTTGATTTGGATATAATTTTTTAAAAACAACCTCTTTAGCTATTTTTTTATCAGAGAAATTGGGGTAAACCGCAGCGATGTAATCAAAAAAAACAATTAAATCCGTCCTTTTATTAAAGTAAGGAGAGGCTAAAAATTCCTTAAAGCGCCGCCATTCTGCTTTTTTGAAAGTTTTTAACAAAAAAATCAATTTACTCTCAGTCATTTATAGAAATTATTTTTCGACAAAAAATATTAAATAATTAAATAATTAATTTTTTAAATAATTGATTATGAAAAAGTTAGTGTATTTTAAAATAAAAAAATATTTATTTACAAATAAAAATACATTAAAAAAAGTCGACAAATGGGAAAAAATGTAATTGTGTCAGAAACAATCCAAACTTACATTTGTACCAGAGAAAGAGAAAAATATAGCATATATTAACTGCCATACACCTTTATAGTAAAAAAGATAAATCATTCCTATTGAATATTTTATGTTTTGCGCTATGTTAACGAAACAAACATTCCATGAAATCATTATTGCTTTTTGCAATTTCTTTTTTATGCTTTTCTCCCAATTGTTTGACACAAACAGTATGGCCTGGCGATGTTAATAATAATGGTATTGTTAATGAAATTGACTTATTGTACTTAGGCTTTGCCTATAACGAAAGAGGCAGTCAACGAATAGATGGCAATTCGACGTGGATAGGTCAAGAGATTACTACTGAATGGGACGGTACTTTCCCCGACGGTTTAAATTTCGCTTATGCAGATTGTAATGGAGACGGAGTGGTCAATGAAGCGGATGCAACAATTATAGAAACGAATCTTACCCTGACACACGATGATGTTCCTTTTATCTCAGATGAGATTTTAACTGCCACATCAGGTATAGATCCAAGTTTTACTATTACCAGTCCAAGTTTTGAGGTCGCTTCAGGAGGTTCGATTGAATTAGATATTAATTTAGGTAGCGATGCGGCTCTCGTAGACAGTCTACTAGGCGTAGCTTTTACGATTAATGTCGATGCTCGTTTTTTTAAAACTGATCGTACCAAATTTGAATTAGACCCTGTTGCATGGTTTAGCGCTTCTAGTGATCAAAATATTAGCTTAGTTTTAGATAATTCAGCCGAAGGAAAACTAACTTTTGTTTATACGGCTACTGATAAAAAAGCTGTAACTGGCGGTGGATTTATAGGAAAAGTCTCTTTTGTGCTCATCGAAGATATTGTTGATTTCTTAGTCAAAGAAGATACGCTTAAAGTTGCAATTGATAGTATTACGATAGTAGATAATAATTTTGAGAAAATACCAGTTGCTGGAGCGTGTGTAGAATTGGAGGTAATTGGTCGAACAACGAGTACGTATAATCCAATTCTGGATAAAATAAAATGCTATCCGAATCCGACAAATGGCTGGCTTTTAATAAAGTCTGAAGAGGTAGCAATAGAAGAAGTAGAATTGGTTAATACGTTAGGGCAAATAGTTTATCAAAAACGATTAACCAATAGCACTTTTCAGTCGCTTGATTTGCAACATGTTCCAGAAGGGATGTATTGGCTACGAATGATAACGAAATTAGGGACTAAAAGTACACCAATACAAAGACTATAAAATTGAAGAACTCAAAATAATTTCTAAGTACGCTGACAATAAAAACCAAGTTTTTAACCAGTTTCAAAAACCGAAATCGTTAAACATTCTGAAACATTAACCAAACACATTGATGAATTTTAGAACTGATTTTAAGTAATTCTTTGCCATAAATTATAACAAGCATTCTTATCCCATGAACGATTATCCAAAGGCAAAGAAGAAAGATCAAGACCAGGTAGCTAGGCGATTTTTAGAAATCGTCTAGTTTGCCAAACCAAAGAAAACTAAAGATTATTTGGATAGTAATGGACAGTAGTTTATCCCTAAAACAGATAACTACTAAAATGTACAAAGGGCTGCTCAAAGGAGTGGCCCTCTTTTTTTAATTTTCAATTTAAAATTTTCAAGACTCAATTTTAAAATCCACTAAACGTATTAAAACTAGGGGGATGCTAGCTGGATGTTGAAAATTGTTAACTGAAAATTGAAAATTGAAAATTTAAAGTGTATTTTGGTTCTTCTAAAATATACGACTGTGAAAAAATTACTATTACTATTACTCTTTATTAGCTACTCACTTTCCATCTTTGCCCAGAAGATAAAGTATTCTAAAGCTTTTTTGCAAAAATTAACGCAAACCGAAATCGATATTTTTACGCCTACCGAAGGAAAATATAAAAGCATTCGCCCTTCCAAAAATGATTATCAACCAATTGATCACGTTATTTTCTCTAAACAAGAAGGTATAGAAATTCGTTATGCTGTTATTCCTTATGAAGAAGATAAACTGACTACCCAAGTTCCGCATGTGGATTTTATGCGCGTAGTTACCTCCACAGCAACGAATGAAGACGAAGAAGCATTGGTGAGTGTACATGCGATAGAAGATGCCGAACTAAAAGCACATTTTAATGCAGATTGGGGGAGTATGGCTTATTATCAACCAAAATCTAGATTTTCCAAATATAAACATTGCCGCTTATTAAGTCTTTATACAGAAGGGAAAGGAACCGTTTATGTCTTTTTTCTTTTTGATGAAGCGAGTCGTGCTTTGGATAATCGCTTACATTTACTTCAATTTCAAACGAAACTATAATAATTTGAGAAGTTAGATGTTAGATTTTATTCGAAATTTATCTGACTTCTGACAGTTGTTGAAAATAACGGTCTGACTTCTCACCTCTTAAAATAAAAACCCTATAAATGCCTATTATTAAACCTGTTAGAGGCTATAGTCCTCAATTTGGCGAGAATTGTTTTATCGCAGAAAATGCCACGATTGTTGGCGATGTTACTTGCGGTGCAGATTGTAGTTTCTGGTTCAATTCCGTTGTGCGTGGTGATGTAAATAGTATAAGAATCGGGAATAAAGTCAATATCCAAGACGGTGCAGTTATCCATTGCACTTACGAAAAAACAAAATCTATTATTGGTAATAATGTATCCATTGGTCATAATGCGATTGTGCATGGTTGTACGATTGCGGATAATGTACTCGTTGGAATGGGGTCGATTATTATGGATGATGCTAAGGTCGAATCCAATGTATTAATTGCTGCGGGTGCAGTCGTTTTAGAAAGAGCACATTTGAAATCTGGTTTTATTTATGGCGGCGTGCCTGCTAAAAAGATTAAAGCTTTGACTAAGGAAAATTTCCAGCATTACATTGGTCGAATTGCAGATAATTATGTTTTGTATGCTAGTTGGTTTAAAGAGGAGGTTTAACTTAGACCTCCAAGTGTTTTCAAAACATTGGAGTGTCTATTTGAAGAACTTATTCTTTATTTCTTTACTTGCGGGCATAAAAAAATGGTAATTGATAATAAAATCAATCACCATTTGGAAACTGCATTTAACAACTAAATTGTAAAAATTCTTGTTTGGGCATTTTTAAACACCCAAAATATCTTTTAAGCCAACTTGGCCATATCTCTTATTAAAATACTATTTCGATTGAAATAGATTAAATTTGACTTTCTTAATTCATTTAAAACAGAAGTTACCGTTTGACGGGAAGTACCCGTTAGATTGGCAATATCTTGCTGTGTTAAAGAGTGTTTGAATAATCTTTCATAGCCTACTTGACGGCCTCTTGCTTCTGCATATTCTTTGATAAAATCAACGATTCTAGTTCTAGCATCTTTGAAAATCAAACCTTCTAATCTATTCTCTGCTTTCATCAATCTACTGCCCATCATTGATAAGACGTGGCTGCATAATTCAAAATTAGACTGCATTAAGCGTTTAAAATCCGATACTTTAAGGGATAAATAATGTACTTCATTATTCATCGCTTGAGCAAAATCTTGTCGAGTTTTTTCACCAATAATAGCTAGCTCTCCGAACATCGCTAATGGATGTAATACCGCTTTAATGACTTCTTTCCCATCTGTTGAATGCGTGCCAATTTTAATACTACCTTTGGATAGGAAAAAAATATGATTAGATGTCTCGTCTGGCAAATAAATGAAACTATATTTTGGAACGACAAATTTTTCAGCCACGTTCTGTAATAGGTCTAATTCAACTTCATTTAATCCACTGAAAATTGGAAAATGCTCAAGAATAAATGTGCTGTTTTTAACTTTCATACTTAATTTTTAATCGGATAAATTCGGGAATAATCCGGGTTTTGGATAAATTTTCTGGGTAAAAGTGTGTCGTTCATTGGGCTTACATAAGGATAGACACCATTTTATGTTACCCCCCCTATAGCTAAGTGAAAAAAATATTTTTATTTTAAGATAGGACTTAATCTAGGTTGGATTTGGTTTATGGCGAAGTAGTTAAGCGTGTTAACTAAAGTGTGTCTCAAACAACACATTTTAGACCTGACAATAAAGAAAAAAGAAATTGCAAAACGAGAAGGACCTAATTTCAGTTTTGAAGCCTATCAAAAAGAGGTCGTAACAGGTTTAATGGCTGGTCTTCAACTTTTCTTATCACTACAACGAAAATGATATAGTTGGAATACGAAAATTTTGGGTTGACCAGACGTTCTACGAAAACTTACTGAAGTTCATGGCGAATGTTTTTCTAAGCATTTAGCTTATATTTTTTAACTTTTCATTATTATTTTTAAAAAGGGACACAATTAAGTGAACATTCTCTTAGGTTAGACGTCTACCTAATATTAAACTCGATATCTGACACTTCTTCCATGCTTTCAAATAAGCCTCATATTCGTAACTTAGTAGAAATTTGCGCTCAAAAAGGCATCGAACAAGTTATTATTTCTCCAGGTTCTAGGAACGCTCCCCTTGTTATTTCTTTTGGCGAACATCCTGCATTTAATTGTTTGAGTATTCCAGACGAACGAGTGGCCGGATTTTTTGCTCTAGGCATAGCCCAACAAACTCGTAAACCTGTTATTATTACCTGTACTTCGGGTACGGCTTCTTTGAATTTTGCTCCTGCCATTGCCGAAGCTTTTTATCAAAAAATACCTTTATTAATTTTAACCGCTGACCGTCCTGTAGAATGGATTCATCAAGGAGAAGGACAATCTATTGCGCAACGAAATGTCTTTGCCAATTATGTCAAGCGCAGCTATGAGTTGCCACAAGAGGCCAATGATAAAGATGGTTTATGGAGTGCCAATCGGATTATTTGTGAGGCCATCGACCAGACAATGGAAGGAAGTGGTGGGCCTGTTCATATCAATATTCCTTTTCGAGAGCCTTTATATGATACTAGGGATTATTCGGATGTGTCTTTACCTAAAATTATTGAGACGGTCGCTTTTGACAAAGTATTACCCAAAGCAGTACTAAAAAAAATGGTAGCTACTTGGCAGCAATCGAATAAAAAAATGGTTTTAGGTGGATTATTACCATTAGAAAAGAAACCATCACCTAGGTTAAATAAGGTATTAAAAAAAATTAGTCAAGATACTGCTGTTGCCGTTTTACCAGAAATTACGGCCAATCTTTTCTATAAAAAATTTGTATCCGATTTTGATAGTGTGTTAAGTACGGTTTCGGAAAAGGAAAACAAGTCCTTTCAACCAGATTTATTGATTACCATTGGCGGGTCTTTTATTTCTAAGCGGATTAAATTGTGGTTACGAAAACATCCACCAAAAGCACATTGGCATATTGAAGAAATTGATTATCATATTGATACTTTTCAGGGTTTGACGAAAACGATTAATATGAAGCCTCTTGCTTTTTTTGAGCAGTTGCTAAGCCGCTTAGCTTCTCCCCCTTTGGAGGGGGGGAGGGGGAGGGAAAATAAGAATACATCCACCCCCCAGCCCCAGTCCCCGCCAGCGGGGGAGAAATCCATCGGGATGAAAGTGTCAGATACTCGCACAGCTTATCAGACTACTTGGAAAAATAAAGTAAAGATCGTTGAAAAAAGAAAGCATAAATACTTAAATAAAATTGGTTGGTCAGACTTACTAGCCTTCAAAATCATTTTACCAGTATTACCCAAAAATACCAATTTACATTTAGCCAATAGTACGCCCGTTCGGTATGGCCAATTATTTAAAACAAGAAAAGATATTATATATAATGCTAATAGGGGAGTGGCGGGCATAGATGGTTCTACTTCAACTGCAACGGGTGCTGCTTATATTACGCAACAACTAACAACGATTATCACAGGCGATATTTCCTTTTTTTATGATTCTAACGCTTTCTGGCAACATCATTTATCGCCTAATTTACGGGTAATTTTAATCAATAATGGCGGTGGAAATATCTTTCGATTTATCAAAGGACCAGATACTACTGCTCAATTAGCCGATTATTTTGAAGCGCAACAGGAACGAAGTGTGGAATATATTGCCAAAACATATAATTTAAACTATTTTGTGGCGGAAAATGAAACTACTTTAAAAAAGGCATTAATTCCTTTTTACAAACAATCTAAAAATAATCGACCTGCTATTTTGGAGATAAAGACACCTAATGTGGAAAGTGCAGAGATTTGGCGAGCCTATTATCAATATTTAATTTAAAGCAAATAAACGAAAAAGATGTCCAAAAACTGGAAAGATAAAGCAGTTGCTGTCAGAGAAGGAGAAGGATTAGACGAAGCGGCTTTGAAAGCTTATTTAAGCAAACATTTACCTCAATATACAGGAGACTTATCCATTAGCCAATTTCCTGGTGGCGCTTCCAATTTGACTTATGCCGTAAATATAGGAGACACAAGATTGGTTTTACGTCGCCCACCTTTTGGCCCAAAAATCAAGTCGGCACACGATATGTCTAGGGAATATAAATTATTCACTAAACTAATTGATTCTTATAATAAAGTACCTAGGGCTTTATTATTCTGTGAAGATGAATCCATCATTGGTCGTGAGTTTTATATCATGGAGCGAGTTGAAGGGGTCATTTTGCGTTCAAAGATGCCAAAAGAAATGCATCCTGAACCAACCGTAATGAGAGGTATTGCTAATTCTCTAGTAGAGACCTTGGTAGATTTGCATAAAGTGGATTATGATGCAGCAGGTTTAGGAGATTTGGGTCGCCCTGCGGGTTATAATGAGCGACAAGTCAGAGGTTGGACGAAACGCTATTTTAATGCAAAAACAGATGAAGTTCCAGAAATAGAAAAGGTCAGTGAATGGTTAGCCGAGAACTTATTACCCGAATCAGATAGCTGTTTAATTCATAATGATTATAAGTATGATAATGTGGTTTTGGATAGTGACGATTGGACAAAAATCATTGCCATTTTGGATTGGGAAATGTGTACTTTAGGAGATCCACTCATGGATTTAGGTACAACACTTTGTTATTGGACTAACCCTAATGACCCTGATTGGATTAAGGAAATTGCACTCAGTCCAACTACTTTACCTGGGAATCCAACTAGAAGTGAAATTGCGGAAATTTATGCGAAAGCAAGTGGCCGAGATTTAAGTAATATCGTTTATTATTATGTCTTTGGTTTGTTTAAAATTGCGGTAGTCGTGCAGCAGATTTATAAGCGGTATAAAACGGGGCATTCTACCAATCCTAAATTTGCGCACATGAATCATGCGGTGAAAGGATTAAGTGTGATGGCTTGGCAGGCGGTGCAGAAGAATCGAATAGAGGATTTGTTTTAAATATTAAATAAATATTGGGCATAAAAAAAGCAGATTTAAAAAACCTGCTTTTTTTATGCCCAGTATTTATTAACTCTCCTCTTCCTCCAAACTAACCAAAAAAGCCACTAAATCCCGTATCTGCTGCTTATTCAAAATATCCTTCACCCCTGGCATACTAGAAGGAATATCTTCTCTAGCTTCAATTTGACTTTTAGCAATTGTTTGCAAATCTTCTTTGCCAATTTTTAATTTGATGTCCGTCTCTGTTTCTTCCATAACGATTCCCCCTGTATTAGTACCATCTTTCAATGTCAATATTACGACCCCATATCCGGGCGAATATTTGGCACTTGGTTCAATAATAGACTCTAGTAATTCTTTCGGCGTTCGCTTAGAGCCAATACCTGCTAAAACAGGGCCTGCATCGCCACCCCATTCAAATATTGCGTGACATCGCACACATTGTGCCGCTTCATTTCTATAGAAAATATTTTGTCCTCTTCTTTTGTCACCACCCGCTAAAGTTTCCGCATAAGCTGTTAATGGGTCATTTTTTACTTTTATCTTTTGATAATTCGTTATTTTACTAGTTAAGACAGCCGAGCCATTAGCTTCCGCTGCTTCTAATATATCCAATTGAATTTCGGGTGCTGCTTTTCCTGTACTTAAGAGCGTTACTTGCTCTAAGAGTACCTTTACCGCTCCTGCTCCTTTCAATTTACCTAAAGCAGCTAAAGTCGCTTGCTTTTCTACCATTGTTCCTTTTTGTAGGATATTGGTAAAAAGGTCAACCGCACTTTCTTCTGGTAAATCTGCTTCTGCTAACATGCCCAAAGCTGTACTTCTAACGGTTTTAGATTCATCCGCTAAAGCCATTTCTATAGCGCTTGCCATTTTAGGAAATTGTATTTTGGATAAAGCAGTTAGTGCTGCTTTTCGTACTTCATCGGCTGGTGCTTTTTGCAATAAATCAAATAAAGTCGTTGCTGCAGCACTTACTTTTAATTCACTCGCCACTTTCATGGCTGCTATTTGTACCGCTTCATTATTTTCTGTTAGTAAGTTATTTAAAGTAGGTTGAATTGCTGCCATTGCTGGCTCAGCATCTCTTTCAATTGGCCCTCTATAGCGCCCATCTACTCGGTCTAGTACCGATGGTTTTGCCCAACCACTTAGTGTCGCCAATGCTTCTGCTCGCATAGCAGCGGGCGCATCTTTTTGATTGGCATATTCGGCTAATAAAGCAATGTTTTCTGCTTTACCGACTCTTAAATTCGCATTAATGGCTCTTCTTAAAAGAGGTTCCCCCGTAAATCTTTTTTCTTTTAAAATCATCGCTAATGCAGGCAAAGCAGCTTCTATAGAATAATCGTCATTAATCGCTCTAGCTGCTTCGGTAACAATATATTCATCCTGGTCTTTTAAAAATTCGGCAACAGCAGGGTCTTTCATTCTACGTAAAGCAACGACTGCCGCAATTCTCAAAGCTCTATTAGGGCTATTCTTTAAAGCAATAATCGGAGCAGCCTCTCCAATTCTAGCCAATGCTAGTACGCCTGCATGGCGCAACCAAGCATCTTCATCATTGTTCTTTTTTAACATCGCAATAATGGGTTCAATGCCTTTTTTCTCCGCCGTTCTACCCAATGCTTCAGCTGCGAAAAATTGTACTCTTAAGGAAGGAGAATATTTCAATAAAGGTACTAAAAAATCACCTGCTCCTTTTAAACGAACATCCCCAATCATTTTAGCTGCTTGTGCTTGAATTTCGGGGTCTTTATCACCTGACAATATGTTTAAAATATCTCCGTATTTAGCATCTTTTCTAGTCAATTGAGCAATTCCCCAAACCCCATGAATTCTGGCTAATTGAGGATTTTGCCCATTAGATGCAGTCGCTAATAACTGTTTAAAGCCATCTTCCCCTCTTTTTACTAATTCAAATTGTGCTTTCTGTCGAACCCGCATATCGGCATAACCCAATAATTCGCCTAGTTTTGCGATGGACTTTTTGCTGAAATCAGATTGTACTAATGTTTTAGTTTGAGCACGCAAAGGATGTTTTAGTGCATTCGGAACATCTAATTTCCAAATCCGTCCTTCATTTTTCACACCCCAGCCATCAATCCAATCTGCAAAATATAGCGCACCATCTGGACCAAAATCTAATCCTGTTGGTAACACCCCACTCACGATTTCTTTAGTGGTTTCCATTTCAAAAGAAGCCCCTTTCGGTTTTAAAGTAAAAGCATGTAAAGGTGAATTGGCAGGTGTTCCTCTAAATTCTGCAATAAAAAAATGATTGGTCCATTGCTCACCCAAGGCAGTTCCTGGATTATAAATCATTCCTGTCGGGCCATTCACGTAATTCGTAATGGGTGGCGTGATATAAGCAGCTTGTCCTTCCCATCTAGGAATATTTAATTTTTCATCCATCCAGACTTTATATAAATTATTATCTGGGTCGGTATATTTTCCAAATTGCCAATTCGTTCGCCATCCACCATCCGAACCATTTGTGACATATACCAATCTTTCTCTTTCGCCTTGATGGTCGCCGTCATTATCTTCGGTGATTAAATTACCAAATTGGTCAAACACAAATTCGTGGGTATTTCGTAATCCTCTGGCAAATACTTCAAAATTACTTCCATCAGGGTCACATCGTACAATCACCCCTTGATTCGGATATTTCCAATTTTTGCCTTCTTTATCCACTACATTCATCCCAATATCACCAATACCCCACCAAATCCGACCTTGTGGGCCTACTTTTACGCCTGACATCCCATGTGCGCCAAATCCAATATGCACCGCCCAACCGTGACTAATGGACTCTTTTTTATCTGCAATGCCATCACCATCGGTATCCGTTGTTCGCCATAAATCAGGCCCTACAGCAATAAATACATCCCCATCATGTTCTTCTACCCCATTCGCTAAATCAGAAATTTCTTCGTGAAAATCTTCGATGTATAATTTTGCTTGGTCTGCTAATCCGTCTCCATCCGCATCTTCTACTCGCCAAACCGTCTCTTTCTCTACCAATAAATCTTTCCAATCATGCGACCCATCTTCATTCATATCATTGACAATAGATTTATTTTTTTCGCTATTTTCTGGCGCTAATTCTTTTCTTAAAAAAGCACGACGGTCTTCTACATGTTCCCAAGAAATAGATTGCGTCATCCAATCTCGATGCCCTCGAATATCAAATTCGGAGTTTTCTAAACGAACGGCATTGGTATAATAAATACCGCCTCTATCGTCCATACTAATGGCAATAGGATCTGTCACCAAAGAATCGGATGCCCATAAACTCAACTCTAATCCTTCTGCTACTTTTACCGCTACTTCTTGTTTGATTTTTTCAGCGAGTTCAGCTGCTTTGGATGGATTTATTTTGATTATTTTTTCTGGATAGACTAATTTTTCTGTTTCTTTTTGGGCACTATTGCAGCAGTAAAAAGAAAATAAAATAGTTGTAATAACTAATAATAAAGACCAATGCGTTAGGTGCGTATTTTTCATTTTTTATGCCATTCGTTTTGAAAAGGCACTAAGATAATTGGTTTAACTTAGAAAAGAATATTTTATGGGAAGAAATGGAAGGATTTAATATTAGTGGTAGGGAAAAAATGATTTGGATTAAGGGAAATAAAAAACGGCTTATCTTGAAATAATTCAAAATAAGCCGTTTTATGTTTATCAGAAGTCTTGATTTGTTAAATTTTCAGAATTTAGTAAATCTCAATTTTATCGAAATAAATTTACTAAATCTTCAAGATTAAGCACATTAGAAGCTTACTCCACCACCATCATCTTCTTAGTCAAACTACCAAACTGCGTATGCAATTGATAATACAACACACCACTAGCTTTTAAGTCGTCATTATTCAATTCAATAGCATTGTATCCTTTTGCGTAATCGCCTTCAATCAATTGTAATTGCTTACCAGCTACATCAAAAATTTGTAATTGAATAGCACTATTTTCAGGCAATTCAAAACTAATCGTAGTACTTCGGTTAAATGGATTGGGTTGGTTTTGGAATAGTTGTAAATCCGTAGTTGTCGATTGTGTAAAAGCTAAATTTACAGGCAACACCTCCAAGTTTGCATCATAAGCTTCTGCCACCGTTGGATTAGATTGGATGCTTAATAATTCACTCAATCGACCATTTTTGTTGGCAGTAAAGGTCATTGCAAAATTCAATGCTTCTGCATCTACGGCATTTAACTCATTCCAACTTGCCCGAATCAATCCATTGTCCATGGCAATGTTTTCTGCTTTTAAAGTAGCAGAAGTATTTAATGCGTCAAAAGTTAAAGCAGCTTGACTATAATTTAAAGTAAATTGATAGCCGACAATGGCGGTTGGGCTATTGGCTTGAAATGGAATGGTATAGGTTTCGCCAGCCACTACCGTTCTATCTGCTATTACGAAAGCTAATTTATCAACATTTCTATCTTCATTACTCACCAGTCCATCGTTCTCAATTGGACTCGTATGGTCTGCCGTTCCGTTCACATCTCCTACTTTTACGCCTACAAAATTAAAATCGGTATCCTTTGATAAATTGATCGTCAAAGTTTCTGGGAAGGCCTCATCTAATGGATTATCATCCAAGAAATTATAATCTGCATCTATAAAACGCCAAGAGCTATTATTATTTGGGAAAGTCTTCGCCGTTCCTAAAATTACTTTTCTAATCGCTACTAAATCCGCAGCAGAAATAGAGTTTGATTTATTAACATCTGCGGAAATAACTTGATAAGGCGAATCAAAAGCTTGAATATTTAGAATATGTTTTAAAATTAAAACCATATCCAAGGTGGTTATGCCGTTGCTGTAATTATCCTTTTTATCTAACTTGACAATAATATCCTCACAAGTTGCTACATCATTTACTTGGAAACCTCCATTGGCAATTGTTGAAGCAATAACATCGTTAGAGCCATCCGTTAGTTCAATGTCAACATTCAAAACAGTCGATCCAAACTGAGTAGTCACAACTCCTTGTAAACGAGCCGACTCACCGAAGAATCCACAGATTTCCTGCATTGGCATTGCTTCAAATACATTGTCTTGCATTAATTTAATACCCGTATTTCGCATAACGACGTCTCGCATAGTAGTCGCTCTAATTGCTACTTTTTCTGTTTCAGATAAAACATCATCATTTTCATAATAAAAACGATCACCATCTCTAATTGCGGTGAACTGTAAATGTAGAAAAGCCCTAACTGTCTGTCCGAAAAGGGCATTAGGCATGTTTTGTTCTGCTAACATACCGACCCAAGGGTCAATATCATTTACATTACTGTAGTTAGATTGTAATGCTTCAATTACAGCTGGGTCATCATTTATTTCCCTGAAAGCATTGTATGGTGTTAAACCTAAAGCAGCGCGATAAGTATTAAAGTCTGCTAATCCTCTTTCTCGTCCTCGATTGATATTGATGGATGCTAAATCTGTCCCACCTGCTCCAGGAGGACCAAATAAAAAATTTCTTACATCATCCACTAGTTTAGCATCAAATTGTTGTTGTATTTGTACACCCATTCCTCTAAAAAATGGATCAAGTCCACCATTTTCAATTAATGCAGTTGGATTAAAAAATGCATTTCTTAAAGCTAATGGCCCTTCTGCTCGTTCATTGCCTTCTGCATCCATCACTAAAATATTTCCACTTAAAAGGGTATGTCCGATACGAAATGCAGCAGCAGAAAACCCGTTAAAAATAGCTGGATTAACAGTTGGGTCATAGCCAGTATAAGTTGCTAAGTTGATACCCATTGCAGGAAGCCATTCATCAAAAGTGATTCTTTGAATAATTCCACTAACAATTTTTCTAGCATGTTGATAGATTTGTTCGTCTTGCCAATCTGGATGTTGTAAAATTAATTCCTCGCAAATTCTATTATGCTCTCTTACAAAAAGCGTATGGTAAGCCGTTAAAAGTACATTTTCATTGCCTCTCACATCTCCTGCTACAAATAATTTCTCAGCAAATCCCACATCGTCTGCCATCGAAGGAGCATCTATATAAACTTGATCATCAAATTCTCCGCTAACTGTATTAAATGGTAATAGATTCCCTTCAGAAGTTTTTAATTTGCCATCTTGTAGCGTTCTTAGCCAAGTTGCTCTAAAAAGATCAGAACCGTAAACTGCTGAACCGTCTACCCAAGCAGTAATTTCGTTAAAATGTTCCCTTGGATTATCCTCACTAGTACCTGTTCCTTCCATAAATGCTGTTCGGGTCATTCCAATAGCTACGCCTGGAATTGCTCCTCCTGGATTAAAATGAGGATCAGGAAAATTAATCGGAATCATTGCGGGTTCATCATTACCTTCGGAAAGGGTAATGTCATGGTCAATAAATTGACCAAACACCCAGACAAAATCACTTAACCCCATTCTATCGGCAAGGGGGGAATCTTGTGCAAAAAGGGCATTACTAATTTTTCGAGGATTTTGTCGTTGTGCGCCTGCTGGTGCAGAAATCTTATCCGCATAAGCAGAAGGGGCTAACCTAGCTAAAGCTGTGTGTGTAGCTCCCCAATTTGGATTATTCAAGTTATTACTAGAACCATCATAAGTTCTAACTTCTTGTGCCAAGAGGGCAGTAACAAAAAAAGCTAAAGTGAATACTAGTGTAATATGTTTTTTCATTTATACAGGTATTTTATACTTTTCTAAAGTCTATAATGTTTTTGAGAAACGGAATACAATGTAAAGACAACCCACCAATTACTACTCGAATAATTTAAGGCACTAGGCTTATAGGTAATAATAAACCAATAGGGGATGATTTAATCATTACAGTAATATAAATCGGAATTTAGGATTTTGAAGCCTACAATTAAATAAACTTAGATTGTTTATCTCTATCTAAAATTTAGGTGTAATATGTAATAGTAAAAGGCACAGTTTTAAGGAAAGTAATAGCTGTCCACAAATATAAGTAAAATACAAGCTAACTGCTCAGATATATTATCAAAAAAAAAGACGATTAAAAAGTTTTTTGATTGTTAAGTATTAAAAACCTTTATTCGGTTATTTTTCTACCCTATTTGGTGTACTTCTAGCCAATAGCCAATACTTTGTTCTAAGGAGAATTTTATGCCAATTCGTTTAAAACACAAAGATTTCTATAAAAATCGACTTAAAAAAAGGTAAATGTATTCTTAAAGATTAGTTAAACTGTAATTAACTTTTTTTGTTTTTTAACGATTGTCTCTTTTGCATAAAAGCTATTTTTTCTCCATTTTGTCCATGTTACACTAAGTCAATTTAGTTTATTGTAAATCAACTACTTATAAGAAAAAAGGCTACTCCGTAGCTGATTAAAAACAACTCAATTTAAAGATTTATAGCTACTTACGAATTGTTAAAATTTAAATTCAATCAATTTTTATCCTTCCATTTTCCTGCCTACCTTTAGAAAAAAGAACGGTCTTTTAATTAAACCACATTTGATAATATGATTTACTAAACAGCGAGTAGTCAACATTAATTAGCCCCGGACTACTAGCAAAAAAAACGACGTTATGCGAAGATTGACCAGATTAGCAGTTTTAATGACCCTTGCAATTTTTTTGACAACGGACATAATTGCACAGCAAACTACCACCCAAGACAGGCAGCAAGGAGATTATCTTTTTGGCTTGAACGGAGGTGTGGCCTATCAACAAAGTGATGTGGCAACCGACTTAAGTGGGTTTGGGTTTGGATTGACTTATGGTAAAAATTTAATTTATAAACCCCATTCTCCTTTTAGTCTAGATGTGCGTAGTCGTTTTCAGATTGCTCGGTCTTTTGGAACAGATATCCGACCTTCTTTAGGCATTGCCAATAATGAGGCATTGAATGGCGAAAAGACACTTGATTATAGTGGAGAACCTGGCGGTGATTTGGTTTATGCCAATCATAAAACCAATCAGATAGAGCTCGGTATGGAAGGAGTTTTAACTTTAAATGGTTTGCGAGAAGCAACGGGGCTTGGCATTTCTTTTACAGCTGGTGTTGGGGTAGACTGGTACCAAACAAAAATTGACCAAAGTAATGCGAATGGACTTTATGCGGACGGTTATAGCCGAGTAGATGCAGGTGGCGCAAAGCCTTTTAATTTATCTCAATTGGAAACGATTCGAGACGGAAAATATGAGACTTTAGCAGATGGTTTTGGACAGGCTGGAAAATTTGGTATCATGCCTTCTTTAGGGGTGGAATTAGATTATGATTTGACCAATAATTTAGCTTTAGGGGTAGGACATAGAATGACCTTTTCTGGTACAGACCTTCTGGACGGACAACAATGGACGAATGCTAATACTTTAACAGGTAATAACGATATATTGCATTATACTTCTTTGGGTTTAAAATATAGATTTAATCAAAAAAATACCCTTAAGAAAAATAGACAACCAACCATTGAATTAATGGAGCCTTATGGTAGTGGATTGAGTACGACAAAAGCACTGGTGCCTATCAAAGCGACTATTAATCGAGTAGATAATCCATTTGATGTTTACTTGACAGTTAATGGAAAAGAGCAGCGGTTTAATTTTTCTAATAATAAATTGGCGGGCCAAATCCGCCTAAAAGCAGGAGAAAATAGAATCGTTATTACAGCGAATAACGCAGCAGGAACAGCTAAAAAGACCATCTTTTTAACTTATGAAACCAATATGCCCGAATCTGCAGAAGTCATTGATTTTGGGACACCAGAAATTATTTTTACCAGCCCTGTTGTGGATAATGAAAAGATTACTGAAAACCGAATGAAGGTAAGGGCTAAAGTAAGATTAGTGGACAATGAAAGAGCGATAGAATTACGAGTCAATGGTAAAAAAGAACGCTTTGATTTTGATAGTGGTATTGCCGTTTTAGAGGCAGTGATTGATTTAAGAACAGGTACAAATACCATTGAAATAAAAGCTAAAAACAGAAGCGGGGAGCAACGAGTAACTAGAACGATTTACCGAGAATTACCGATTGCTTTTCCAACGGTTAATTTTACGAGCCCTGCTTATAATAATGCTAAAGTCGATAATCGTTTGACAACAATAAAAATCAATTTACAGCATATTGCACAGTCTTCCGATATTCAATTATTGGTAAATGGTAGAAATGAGCCAAATTTCTATTTTGATAATCAAAATGGGGCATTGAAAGCCGATATAGAATTAAGAGAAGGACGTAATGAAATTGAAATCATTGCAACCAATAAAAGAGGAGAAGCTAGGGACCAAAGAACAATTGTTTACGAGCGAAGATATGTTCCTACTCCTACAATTCGGAGACCAAGAGTAACCATTAATGCACCACAATACCGAGAATCTACGACTAGAGAAGAAATGGTGGTAATTCATGCGACTTTGGAAAATACTTTCAGAAAATCTGATATTCGATTGACTAATAATGGGTTGACTATTTATGATTTCGATTTTAATCCAAATACAGGGATTTTACGGCATAATTTGTACTTAAGAGCAGGCATCAATCAGGTATTGATTGAAGCTCAAAATGAGGCAGGTAGAGCTGATGCTAGGGCAACTATTAATTTTGAAGTGCCATTACCTCTACCTCCACCAATTGTAATTATTCCAAATGTAGCTATTTACCAACCTCGACAAAATGATGTTTTTGAAGCGCAAGAAATTACGGTAAAAGCAAATTTAAGTGGCGTGTTGAATAAGCGAGACATTGAGTTTCGAGTGAACCGAGAAGATTGCCTTGATTTTAGATTTAATCCAACGAATGGCAACTTCCGAGCAAAGGTCAATTTACGGGAAGGAGAAAATGTAATTGTCATTAAAGCGAATAATCCAGCTGGAACAGACCGCCAGCGAATTACAATTTTCCATGAAAGACCTTATGCACCAGTTATTGATTTAAAAACACCAAATTTTACATCGACTGATAAAAAAGAAATTCGATTAAAAGCGACGATTCAACATATTGAAAATAAGCGGGATATTCAAATATTCTTGAATAATCGAATTGTTAGTAATTATAGATTTAGAGATGACAAATTAGAAGCAACTTTACGATTAAGAAAAGGTAATAACAATCTTGAAATCATTGCAACAAATAAATACGGAGAAACTAGAGAAGTGAAGAATATTGATTATTATTTACCACAGCCACCGAGTATTATTTTAACTAATATTGCTGATAACCAGACTTTTAATACTGCTCAAATTGAAGTGGCTGCAACAATCCAACATATAACAAAACGAAAAAATGTCAAGTTATTTATGAATGGTGTGCTTGCTAATAATACAGCTTTAGATGGCGATTATTTCACCGCAACTGTTCGCTTAAAAGAAGGTCGAAATACGCTGATTTTAAAAGCCAATAATGAGCATGGTAAAGAGGAAGTGAATTTACAAATTAACTATTTACGACCAAGAAAAGCCACTATTGATTTTGTAAGTCATGATAATAAGGCAGAGGTAAGAGAAAGTGTAGTTGAAGTGAAAGCTATTTTAAAGCATATTTCTGACAAGAAGGATATTGAATTAACTGTCAATAATAAAAGGGCTGATTTTACTTTTAATACGACTAGCTTAAAAAGTAGGGTTCAATTGAAAAAAGGCAGAAATATCATTCGTTTGATTGCTAGTACGACTAATGGTACGACGGAAGAAGTATTAACTTTAAATTATCGCCCCTTAATGGCTAAACCAACTATTCAATTTGTCACGACGAAGAACGAGAAAAAGCAGACGCAAAATATGCGAGCAAGGATAACTGCACAAGTCGAAAATGTAACAGCAGTATCTGACTTGACCTTAACTCTAAATGGTCTTGCTTTTAATGATTTTGATTTTAATAAGGGCAAATTTGTGGCGACGATTCCTTTAAAATTAGGGGCGAATAAAATTACGCTAAGTGCCAAAAATGAAGGTGGCAGCGCGGAGCAAAAGACAACGATTACTCGAACAATGGGGCGACCTACTATTTCTAAAGGTGGTAAAATAGGGAAGGGGAGTAAGATTGGAAAACGAGAAGCGACCCTTACGAAATCTAAATCTTAATATTTCTTTATGGAGGCTCTTGGAAGTTGAAAAAAAACGCTTCAAGGTCTGAGTAATCAGAATAACTTGACATTTTTTTCACAGGGCGACTGTTTATAACAGCCGCTCTGTTTTATTTTAACGTATAAGTGAACTTCAGTTCATCGAAAATCAATAGAAACTATTTGTCATCTTTCTCAATCAAGTATCAAGAGCAATCCCTAGTGTGATATGCTTACCTACTTTTTCTCCGTGTACCTCTGTGTTTTTCTCTGCGAATCTCTGTGGAATAACCCTTCAAGTATAATTGTTACACAGAGTGACTCAAAGTTTTCACAGAGTTACAGAGACAAAATTTGTGAGAGAGATTCACATTAGAAATTAATAAAGTATCAATACCCATTGGAAAAAAGAGCGTTCAATTTGTATTGTCAACAATTACACAGATATTAAGATTTAAAACTATCTTGCAACCCAAAAATAGTAATGATGATCAATAAATACCCATTTTTTATTTATAGCTTATTTTTAATGCTAACGCTTGGAACAGCTTGCTCAACCCAAGAGAAAAAGCAAGAGGTATCCACTACTAAATATATTGATTTGACCACTTTTTACGTAGGAACTTATACTCGTTCAGAAGGGCATGTAGATGGCAATGCAGAAGGAATTTATAAAATCCAAGTCAACGAACCAACTGGTGAGATAGCCGAAAAAAAGCTAGTGACGGAACTAATTAATCCCTCTTTTCTAACCTATTCACCCAATAAAAAATACCTCTTTGCAGTAAGTGAATTGGCTCATGCCGATGAACCAACAGGATTTGTCTATGCCTATAAAATTGGTAAAGATTCTTTAGAATTCATTAATCGACTGCCAACAGATGGGCAAGCACCTTGTCATATTTCTATTGACCAAACGGGTAAATTTGCCTTTGTTGCAAATTATGTTGGAGGAGTCGTTAAAATGTATCGTATCAATGAAGATGGTGCTTTGGTGGCACTAGATAAAAAACAGTTTGAAGGGTCAAGTACACATCCGCAGCAAGATAGCCCACATTTGCACTCCGTCATTATTTCTCCTGATAATCAATTGGCAGTTGCACCAGATAAGGGAACAGATAAAATTTGGTTATTTACCATTGACCATGAAAATGGAAAACTAATTCCTACAGAGCAAGCTTTTCTTAAAATTCAAGACGGTGCAGGCCCAAGGCATTTGGTCTGGTCAAAAAACGGCAAATTTTGTTATGTAATTAATGAATTGGATAATACCGTGAACGTGATTGCTTATGATAAAACGAAAAATGTATTTACGTCGATTCAAGCCATTTCTACCTTACCGACAGATTTTACAGGAGAGAGTTATTGTGCAGATATTCGACTGCATCCAAATGGCAAATTTTTATATGGTTCTAACCGAGGGCATGATAGTATAGTGATGTATGAAGTCAATGCAACGACTGGTAAATTGACCTTTATTGGAACGGAATCCACTAGAGGTACTTTCCCAAGAAATTTTAGAATCGGTAAACAAGGTAAATTTTTATATGCAGCCAATCAGAACTCTAGAAATATTACAAGTTATGCTATTGACGCAACGACTGGTCAATTAAATTTTACAGGATTTGATTTTAAAATTGGAACGCCTGTTTGTATTGAATTTTAAACTTTCAATATTTCCTGAACTAAATGAAAATAAAGTGCGTTAGGATACTAAACGAATGATATGATAGCTTCTATTTCTTTTCCGAATAGACAAGCCTTAGATAATTTTATCAAAGAGGAAAGGTCTAAAGCTTACACTTATCCTGAAATTGGTGCAACTAAAACGACCAAAATATTCGCTCATTATGATAATGATTATAATTACATCGAACTAGGTAAAGGAGCCGAAATTTGGCAAAAAGCAAAAGTTGCCCTTCAGAATTGGCAACATTTTCCCTTACCTTGGACAAAAATATACCCGAATACAAGGGGGTTAAGAAAAGATGCAGTCGTTGTTGTTCTGTTCAGAATATTCGGTATTTGGTGGAGAAATAGCGCAAAGATTGTCTATGCCTTTGATGAACCCAATCGTTTTGGCTTTGCTTATGGTACTTTGCCTGGGCATATAGAAATGGGGGAGGAAGTTTTTTGGATTGAGCGAAACGCAGCAGGCATGGTCTCTTACCACATTAAAGCCTTTTCCAAACCAAGGTTTTGGTTAGCAAAAATCGGATACCCAATTGCTCGTTTTTATCAACGAAAATTTGCCAGAGAATCGAAGGAAAACATGAAAAAATTATGCTTATGCTGAAGAGTGAAAATATACCGATTTTTATAGGATTTTTAGTTTGGGGCGTATTCAGTTTAGTAGGTTTTCCTGCATCTACTTTTAGTTTATCCTATGTCCAACTATTAATTTTAGCGGCACCATTATGGTTAATTCCACTGATTTGGCAATTATTAGACACGCCTGAATGGATTGGTTATTTAGGCGTTCCATTTGCTGTTTTATTAGCTCTTGCTTTTTATTTTGAACCTAGTGTAATTGCAGCTTTATTCACCTTACCTTGGTTAGGTTTAACCACGATTTTGGCATTCCAAAAATTAATAGACTGGCGAGTAGTTAAAAGTTTGGAAATAAGCCATTTAACACAATTAGCGGCCTATTTATATTTACCAATTGGCGCGGCTTGGGCATTTGCGGATAGACTAGGCTTTAGGCCTTTAGATTTTGATACGACCATTGTCTTATTAACCGTCGCTCATTTTCACTATGCTGGCTTTTTATTGCCTACAATTGCTGCTTTTGCTTTAAAAAATATCAAATCAAGGTGGAGGAACAGGATAGGTTGGTTGGTTATTTTAGGCATCCCGCTTGTCGCTATTGGCATCACGACGACTCATTTAAATTTGCCTGTCTGTATCGAAGTTGCTGCTGTAACAATAATGGTTTTAGGTGGGTTTATAACTGGTTTATTACATTGCTTTTTAGGTTGGGAAAATCGCCATCAAAATTATGGCAAACTTTGGCTAATAGCAGGTATAGCTTTAATGATTGGGATGGCATTAGCCGCTGGTTACGGTTGGAGACATGTCTATTTAATTCCAGCTTTATCCATACCTTGGATGTACGCAGTACATGGCACATTGAATGCGATAGGTTTTGCTTTACCAGCTGTCTTAGGTTGGGCTTTTTACAGTAAAGATGCAAAATAAGCCCAAGAAAAAGCAACCACTTTAGCCACTAAATAAATCATTCCAATAAATAAAGCTATTAATAAAATTAACACCATAAATACAATCCATAAACCATTGCCTTGATAAGCACCATCTCCATAATGCTGCTTCAATAACTCAAAATTTCGTCGATTGGATTTAAAGTATAAATCAAAAATATCTCCTAAAATTGGAATGGCTCCTACGGTAGTGTCTAAAAAGATATTCCACAGCATTTGTAAAATGACTCGGCCACTTGCGCCATAACGGACCATCGTTAATACCAATACACTAGAAATACCTAGACTGGCTATATCTCCTGCGCCAGGGACTAATCCAATGATGAAATCCAGTCCAAAACGGGTTTCCGTTCCGGGAATTCTAAACTGGTTATCCAAAAAAGTAGAAACAGTATCCAACCATTTAATTTTAGGTGGAGTAGTAGAATCTGTAGTAGTTGACATAAAATGAATGCATTAGTGAAGTGCAAATATCGGTAAAACTAAATTAAGTTATGTTTATATTATAAAACAAGATGTATTCACTTTACCTTTGGCTTGCAGTCTCAAAAATAATAGATTATGAGAATTATCAATATTGTCCTTGCGATTCTATTCACCCTTTTTGCTGTTGTCCAATATAATGACCCTGACCCTTGGTTATGGATTGGAATTTATTTGTTTATGGCGATAATTTCAGGACTTGCGGCAGGTAATATTTACCTCTCTTGGATTTTAAGAGGTGGTATAGTTGGATGTTTGATTGGCTTGGGGATGCTACTTCCCGATTTTATAGATTGGTTAAGTACGGGCGCAGAGTCTATTACACAAAGTATGAAAGCTGAAAAGCCACATATTGAATTAACTAGAGAATTCTTAGGCTTATTAATCTGTACGATTACTTTAGGTTTTCTGCTTTGGCAAGGGGAACGATTTAAGGTAAGATGACCGCTTTTTCGATTACACTATATCGTTTTTAAAAGTGCTAATAACGTGGTATCCTTCATTCCCGATTGTATCGTTTCACAACCATTAAAGGCCATAAACAATTTTAATTTTTTTAGGAAAGGCTCATAAATTAACTCCGCTTTTTTAATACGCTTTTCCCATACTAAATTCCGAATCCATAGAATTTTTGTCTTTCTATCAGCTTTTAAATCAACTTGTCCGACAAATTCTTTTCCATATAAAATCGGCAAACTAAAATAACCTATTTTCCTTTTTTTAGCCGTTACATAACATTCCAGTAGATAAGAAAAATCAAATAATTGCTGGACTCTTGGTCTTAAAATAACCAAGTTGTCAAAAGGCGAAAGGATATGTAATTTTTTACTCGTTCTTTTAGGGCTATAATTTTCGACTAGTGGTTTACGCATGAAGTTCTAAATAGTATTTATTGTAACTTTGCGGTTTTTCAAAAAAAGCAGAAATTATGAGTAGAGGACGTCCAACACCAGCTATAAATATGACTAATCGTCAGCGGGAAAT
>Ga0208544_10000185_pt1 | contig 51291 bp, 45 predicted proteins | sample DEB08_DNA_9_FD_184526 | JGI IMG/M metagenome (GOLD analysis project Ga0208544, IMG submission 184526) | Aqueous microbial communities from the Delaware River and Bay under freshwater to marine salinity gradient to study organic matter... | ecosystem: Environmental > Aquatic > Marine > Coastal ... | reverse complement strand
GATCGAGAAGCAGACGTCAAGCGGGTCCCGTCTGACGTGAACTACCTTCAGGTTCGGCATCAGGACCGCCGCCAAGCCGAGCAGCTTGAAGTTCTCCGGCATCTTGTCGATCACGACCCGGTCCGGGTCCCCATACTGGGCGAGCGCGTCCGCGTAGATGGAGCTCATCTGGATGACCTTTCCAGAAAGGTCCCCCTCCGGGAAATCAATGATCCGGGCGATGGAGCGGCCCGGCATGAAGTTGTGGACCAGGTCCGCGAGGTCCCGCAGCTCCCCGCCCGGGGAGACCCGGGCGTGCCCGCCGAGTATCTGCTCGACCAGTGTCGTGCCGGACCGGGGCATCCCCAGGACGAGGACCGGGTTCTCCGGGCGCGCGCTGAGCCCCCTGAGGCGGGAGGCCAGCTCCGGCGTCCAGGTGCTCCGGACCGCATCCACGTACCCTTCAGCATCCGGGCGCGAGTAGGCCCGGGCCGCCCCGGCGACCGCGTTCTTCTCCTCCCAGAGCCGGAAAGCGGTCTCCAGATCTCCCTTACGCTCCGCTCGGCGCGCCAGGGCGACGAGGAGGCTCGCTCGAGCCAGCCAGGGGGCGTCAGCGGCGCCTGCCACACGACGCGCCACCGCCTCCACCTTCACCGCCCCCTCCAGTGGGCCATGCTCGAGCCGGATCTTGATCGCGGTCAGGTTCTCCGGCTCCAGTTCGAGAACCCGGTCCGCCTGCCTGGCCGCCTCCTCAGCACGACCCGCATAAAGCAGGGTGGCCGCTAGGGATTTTGCGACCCCGACGTCCTCAGGAAGCCTGTTCTGAAGCGCCTTATATGCCTCAAGGGCCCCGGCGGCGTCCCCGGCCTCGGAGAGGGATCCGGCAAGGCCCGAAAGGGCCGTGACGGATCCGGGCTCAATCTGAAGGGCGCGCTGATACCCGTCCGCTGCGCGACGCGGGCGCCGGCGTGACCGGTAAAGTGAGGCGAGCGTCAGATGTGCCTCCGCCATGGCCGGCGCGGCGCGGATCGCGGTCTGGGCCGCCTCGATGGCCGGGATCGTCCGGCCTGCCCGGTGCTGAAGGATCGCGAGCGTGTTCCAGGCCTTCGCGAAGGTGGGGTCCTGCTCGAGCGCCTGAAGCGCGAACTCGACAGCCCTCTCGAGATCGCCGCCTGCCTGCTCGGCCACCGCGCGCAGGTTAAGGAGCTCCGCGCGTGTGCGCAGATCGGTCTCAGATCCGAGCGCGCGCTCGGACGCCTCGATCGCCTCATGAACTCGCCCGGCACGCAGGGCGGTTTGAATCTGTAGGATGGTCATCTTCGCTTTATCCCCCGATAAGCTTTTTCTCAAATGAAAACGCCACCCCGAGACGGGGTGGCGTAAGGTCTCAGATCAACGGATCAAGCTTAGAGCTTGAAGACGAAGTGGGCAGTCGCGCCATCATCCGCCATCGTGTCTGCTGCACCGTCAACGACGCAGCCAAACTGGTCATCACCCAAGTCGATTTCACCAGCACCGGTGCCCAGTACGGACGCCGCGGAAAGTGTGATCGTTGCGCTGTCGACCTCTACACCACCCTGTGCGACGATCTCGGCGCAAACGGTGTCAGCGGGCGAGGTGTTGGCGCCGCCATGTACAGTGTTCAGAGGGATATAGGCAAACGATCCGTCCGCGGAGATTTCCCATGCGCCCGTATCGGTTGCGCTTGCGCCAGTCGCGTTTGACGGTGCGGTCGGCAGGGCCTGCAGATATGTCGGTGTCAGCACGTCGATATCGTTGGAGCGGTTGCCCGAGTTGTCGATCATATACAGCTGCTGCGCGCCGGAAACCTGCTGTCCGTTGTTGACCAGCGTAGAGGCCTGAGCCTGTGCGGTGCCGGAGCCGAAAGCGGAGCCACCGTAGAAGATGGATGCTGCTGCCATTGCTGCGATGAGGGCGATCGAGATAACCGCGACGATCAGGTTAAACATAGAGAGTGTTCCCTTTCAGAAACGCGCCCGATTTTCGCATCGTTGGCGCTTGGTTGATTTTATCCCCGGTCATCCGGAGACACCATTACTCTTTACCGTTTTTCGCAAGCGAATCAACTTAGATCCATGAAACAGAATTAGTAAATTGTGAATTTCTTATTCTTTTTCGCTAACTTTATATATTTGCTGCAAGCTGCAACATGGGAAGGATGGTCAGACCGAACAGGATCGCTGAAGCGATCGACATGAACAGGGCCGCTAGGATGTTCAGTGCCGGGGCGAGGGTTTTCATCCGGGAGACGTAGAGGTCCCGGAACTGATCAGCGAGGAGCCGGAACGTTCGGGCCACATCCTCCCGATCTGATGAAGCCAGAAGGGAGGCCCGGTCCGTCGGGTCAAGGGTCTCCATCCCGGCCGCCCACGGGCGCCCCTTCCGAATCAGGTCGAGGGATCTCAGGATATCCGCCCTAAGAGCACCCGGCCCGATATCCGAAGCCGTAATCTCCAGGGTCTCCTCGATCCTCACCCCGGATTTCACTAGGAGGGACAGCTTATAGAAGGTGATATAGTTGTTCTTCGCGAGGATCAGGTCCGAATAGAACGGGATCCTCGCGATCACCCGGTCAATGACGGCCGGGTGCGCCAGCCGGCCGATGGTCCCCATGAAGATCATGAACCCCATGATCGCAAGCAGGCCAATGTTCAGCCACATGAACATGATCCCGAACTGCTCGACCCAATCCGTCTCAACCCCGGGGGTCTGAAAGAGCGGGTTGCCGGTTACCATCGGACCAAAATACTCAACGGTCGCGACCGTCAGGCCCGCGGACGCCGTAAAGTAGCCGATCCCGGTCCAGATCTCCTTCATCGACCCCTTCCGGATGCTTTGCATCATCTGCTCGAACTCCGCCGCCTCCCGCAGCGCGTTCGCCGCGTTCCCGGCCGCGAAACCGGACCGGATCAGGGCGACGAGGGAGGGGGGGAAGCTCTTACGCTCCTCCTCGATGGCGGTGATAAAGTTCATCCCGGTGTTGACCCGGTCAGAAAGGCTACGGGCCACCCGCCGAATGTTACCGGTGAACGCCTCCCCCATCAGCTCAAGCGCTCGCCCCATAGACACCTTTGAGGAGATCATCGTTGACAGCTTAACGAGGAACGTGAACCGCTCATGCGGGGACAGGCCCGGCTGGAGATCAAACGGGGACTTCCTCTTAAGGGAGATGACCCGCCCCCGACGGCGCAGCTGGCGCTCCGCGTCGGAGCGGTTGCGGGCGGAGATGGAGAGCTGGGTGGTCCGCCCGCCGACGGACACCTTCGCGTTAAATACCGGCATGTGATGCCCCCTTTTTTACGGATCACGGCTCCACGATGAGCGGGTCCGGATCATTGATGATGATGCTGTAACTGCGCCCGTCAGTGCTGCCGCCCGGGTGAGACGCGACCACCGAGAAGCTGAACCCGCCGATCACGGTCGGGGTCCCTTGGAGCGCCCCCTCCGGTGTGAGGCTGAGGCCCGCGGGGACGGAGGTTCCGGACCAGGTGAGGTCCGCGGGGTCCGCCCCGGACAGGGTCAGGACGGTGCCGAAATCAAACCCCACATAGACCGCGTCCCGCTCCGCGTCTGGCAGGGTGGCCGCCCCGAGTGAGATGAGAACAGGGGTCGTCTCGGACGGGCAGGTCCCCCAAACAGGCCTACCCAGCGCCCATGCCGATGCGCCTGTATCGAAATCCGCGGGCGATGATCCGATCAGCGGGACGCACCAGGCGGAAAGGTCCCTATTGAACGCGCTCGCCGCCTCGAACATGCGGCTCATATGGATCACCACGCTGGTGTCCCAGCCGCTGATCGGGGGGTTAAACGCGGGGGCGGACCTGGCCATTCCGGACATGTCCGTCACCTGAGACGTGGTCCAGTAGCCGACGTCCCCGTTAAACCCCGTCAGGGCGAACAGGTCAGACAGGTCCGTGACCTGTCCCACATATACGTTTCGGACGGAATCAGAGAAGGTGTACTCCTCAGCATCAGGGCCCGTTAAGGAGAAGGTCTCATCCCCCCCTATAACCGCCGAGGCAGCGGACCGGAGAAGGGCGTCATTAACAATGAGCATCCCCTCACAGCCGGACCAACCCGCCTCGCCGATCATCCCGACAGAGCTGGGGGAGAGGCAGGCCTGAACACCCGTTAAAACGCAGCTGACGGAGGATGCCGAGGGGGGGATGATGGCCCCCGGATCAGTAAGGACACATGACCTGCCCCCCTCTGCCCCCCCCTGAAGGCCCCATGTGAACCCGTCAGGGAGCGGCCTCAACGGTTCGTTCAGGAAGGGGGCGATCGCCTCCTCCCAACCGGTCTTCGGGATTGGCGTCCCGTTCGCGACCCGATATGAGCGCAGAGCAAGGTCGATCCGGTTCCGGTCCGCTAAAAGCAGCTCCGACCTCTCAAGCCCCGACACCTGCTGCGGGTTCACATAAGACCGGCCCGCCAGGAGGAGCCCCGCGAAGAGGCTGATCGTGATCAGGACCATGACCAGCTGGTACATGGGGCCCTACCCCTCGACCTTGTCGACCCGGCGTCGTGCGATCTCCTCGTGCACCGCGGCCCCGTAGACCCGGTCCAGTTCGCGCAGATCAGTGGCCCCCTTCTCCATCCGGTCAACGGCGTCAGAGATCAGGCGGGGCCAGAAAACCTCCCCCTTGTCCATCCGGTCAAACTCCTCCTCGTTCTCGAAGTACTGCACCTCACTGACGATCGTACGCCCCGCATAACCGGTCGAGAAACATTTTTCGCAACCGGCCCCGCCACAACCGGAGCAAAGCGTCTTCACGAGGTTCTGAACCATGATGGAGCGGGTAACGTAGCGCAGATCATGCGCGGGGATGTTCAGGTACTCCAGACGGCTGATCGCGCCCCTGATCGTTGAGGCGTGAAGGGTGGCCAGAACCATGTGACCCGTCTCCGCCGCCCGGATCATCGTGCGGGCCGTCTCCTCATCACGCACCTCGCCGATATTGATGATGTCCGGGTCCGCACGCATGAATGCCCGTAGGGCGCGCGGATAGGTGAGCCCGATCGCTTCGTTAATTGTGACCTGTCCCGCGTAAGGGATCGGGTACTCGACCGGATCCTCAACCGTGAAGATCGCCTCACCGAACCGGTCCAGCTCAGACACGGTCGCGTTCAGGGTGGTGGTCTTACCGGACCCGGTCGGTCCGCAGATCAGACAGAGCCCGTTCGACTGCCGGAAGCCGCGCCGCCAATGCTCGACACGGCTGATCCCCAGCTCATTTAGGTTGTTACGAACCGCGTCCGGGTCAAGGATCCGCAAGACTACGTGCTCCCCGTCCTGCACCGGGACCGTAACGGTCCGGAAGTCCACCACCTTTGAGGCGAACTCCATTTTGAACACCCCGTCCTGAGGTAGCCGGTTCTCGGCGATATCCATGCCGGCACGGTTCTTGATCTGCGCCACGAGGGCCCGATACTCAGAGAGGGGACCCTCATGAATCAGGTGACGCTCGCCGAGGATCCGAAAAAGGACCGTGTAGGAGCGGGGCTTCGGGGTGATATGAATATCGGAAGCCCCCTTATCGTAGGCCCTGTAAATGAGATCCTCGAGCCGCTCATCCTCCGCGATCTCTTCCCCGTCCGTCGCCCCCACCGTCATCTGCATCCGGGTCAGGAATTCCGACATGTGCTCAGGGTTATAGGCCACAAACTCGATCTCACGGTCCGGATACCAGGCCGAGACGATGTCCGCTGCGACCCTCTGGTCGTTCCGGGTCGCGACGTAGATCCGGGTGTCCGTCTCCGCTGCGAGAAGGATCTTATGCTGCCTCAGGATCCGGACCGGGATGCGGGAGTGAGAGACCCGCTCCGTTGCCAGCTCCTCAGGAGCCACGTCAAGGATGGTGCTGATCAGGTCCTTCTGACCGAGGAGCCCGTTCCGGACCAGGACCGGTCCGAGACGGCCGCCGGTGACGGACCGTTCCATCTGCGCCGCCTGGAGGGCCCGAGGGGTAATCATCCCTCGAGAGACCAGCTCCTCACCGATATCCACCCGGCGGCCATCACCCAAAAGGTGACGAATGTCATATGATCCTATCACTTTTCGCACCTGAGAATCCTGCATCATTTTTTATCTGCGGGCTTAACAAACCCCTTCACCCCCTTCTGGAGGCGCCCCATCGGGTTCAGAATGGAAAACACAATCGCGGCCAGACCGATCCAGATCAGAATCTCGGAGCCGTCATAAAGGCCGTAAAGGAGGGCCCCGATCGCAAGGGACAGGTCGAGCGACCGCATCTTGCGAGAGGACCAGTTAATCCGGAAAAGTCCGGTGATCGGGTTCATGCTCATGATTTCAACTCCTGAAGTCTAAAAATAACCTTTACGGGCTCTGTACGCAGAAGATCAGACGTGGAGGGCGCTACGTCCTGCTCCTCCAGGTTCGACAGCGTCGCGGCCCGATCCGTCACGTCCCCGCAAGCCCGACCCATGCAGAAATAGGTCATCCTGCGTGTCGAGCAGTGCGAGATGACGCTCGATGCGTTCATCAAGGAGACCCGCCAGTCCTCTTCGAGTGTGAGGAACTTACTGACAACGATCTGCCCCCCGATCTCCGAGATCTCCCCCACGGAGGAGACCGCCTCCCGACACAGCGCGTCCGCCTTCGTCCAGGAGGTGGCGACGAGCCGCTCATTATCCGCTGCGAGGTTTGACACGTGCCAGGCGAGACCGCCCTGCACGGCGGAGCCGATAAGCAGGAGTGCCCCTATGATAACCCGTTTTCTCATTCCGATCCCAGCTCCTCAATTTTCCGGTCCCGCTCCTGTTGCAGGACCGCGTCCCGCTTTAGCGCCTCTTCAATCAGCGCCTGAGCCTCAGACGTGTCCGCCGGTAGGGTCAGCTCCTCAAAGGTCTCAAACTCAGCGCGCCAGGCCCCGTCCTCAAAGACGATCCGGGACACCCAACGGTCCTCACGCAACGCCGTGGACAGGCTAACGATCTGCCCGTGAGGCAAGATGTCAGGGTTGTAGCTGAGGGCGGGCAGCGGCTGCTGATTGATCTGTGACGCCAGATAGGAGGACGCGCCAAGCACGCTAAGACCGATCGCGAAGAGGGTCGCGCCAACCACGAGGACAGGTGTTCCGCGAGGAGAAAGCCTCCTCATCTTTCCCGTCCGCTCAACCGAGACTTGTTCGGAAAGACGAACCCGGGCGCTGTCCGCCTCGTTGAGCATCATCGAGAAGGCGCGCCCCTCAACGACCGAGAAGGTGACGACCCGGTTCAGCTTGGTCCCGGACGGGACCCAAAGGACCTGTTCCGGGTCCCTGCCGATCTCCTCAATAAGCTCTGGTAGATACGCCTGCCCCGAGCCCCCCTCGTGAACCTCAAACAGGGTCCCACCGATGAACTCCGCTGTGGCGATCCAGGCGGTGTCCAGCGTCTCGATGTGATCCTGAGCGAAACCGCGCACATGCTCGATGACGTCGCGTTTTGAGCTCTCCTCGATCCAGCCGATAAGGACCTGAATAGGCGGGAGCCCCCGTTTTGACTTTCGAGAGGACTTTTTCCGGGTAACAGGAGCCTCGACGGGCCCCTCGTCTATGGCCCCCCCCCCACCGAGCTCAGGTGTCTCGTCTTTGAACGGTTCAGCGGGATCAGAGACGTCGCCCGCCTCTGCGGGACTGACCTCTTTACGCTGACGCCGGAAAAGGCGCGCGAGGCCGGACCCCGTCGGACCGGTCTTCTCAAGGGATGGGACCTCATTCTCATGCGACGGGTCCGGGTCAGGGACCGGTTCTGCCTCTGAGGCGGGGTCCGCGACCAGCTCAGATGCGCCCCCCTCATCCGGCTCCGTTACCCGCCCCTTTCGGGGCAGACGAAACAGGCGCGAGAGGACCCCCCCTCGAGCGGGGGTAACGTCCTGATCCAGAAGGGGATCCTGAGCCCCCCCGATCTCCTCATCAGCGGCCGGGACGGTAACCTCGTCCCCCATTTCAGCCGTTGCGGGGTCCGGTTCAGGTCCTGTAAGGGTCAGCATTTCAGGCTTTTCATGGCCGGCTTCCACCTCCCCCGTCAGCCGCGCCTCATCAGAGATACCGGCCTGGTCAGGAGTTTTGCGATCAGTCTCATCTGTCATCCCGAACCCTCTCAAAGATGGTCACCGTTGGACGCGCCACGATAAAGAAGGCGGTCCGGGACACGTTGCGGTTCTCGGACCCCAGCAGATCCCCCGCCTCCGTGTTACGGATGACGGAGGGCTGGGTCATGGTACGAGACACGCTCTCGTTCTGAATACCGCCCACGACGATCGTCTGCCCCACCGGGGTCCGGATCAGGTCCGTGAGGTTCTGGTCCTGGGTGAGCGGCTGGGTGATCGTCCCAACCCCGTCACCGGCACTCAGCTCCACGAACTGCAGGATCTGACGCTGCTCAAGATTGAGATTAAGAGTTACCAGGCCCGTCGCGCTGTCAAAGAAGGGGCGCATCGTGAGGGTCAGTCCGGTCTGGATCGTCTCTGTCTCAACCGACCCGGTAGAGGTCCCCTCATCAATCGTGTTCGTAACGCCGGACACGTATGGGACCTCCTGGCCGGATCTAAGAACGACCTCCTGACCGGAAACCGTACGCAGCTCCACGTTCTGAGTGATCTCGGTGTCCCCGAAGGTGGACAGGAAGTTCAGGGCCGACCCGATCGTGAACGTGGCCGCCTTCCCGAAGAAGGTCCCCTCCGCGGTGCGCCCGATACTGAACGCGTTCGCGGAGGCGTCGATCACGCTCCCGAGCGACGGGACTCCGCCCGACGTGTTCGCGACCTCAACGTCCCCGGAGCCGCCAGAGCTCTGGCCCTGATTCACGGTCGTGATCCCGAGCCGGAACGCGTTCCAGTCGAACCCCTGTGAGGTGCTATCGTTCAAGGCGAGTGAGACGACCGCGACCTGCATGGTGACCATGGCAAGGTTGTCGGAGACCCGTTCCAGAAAGGGGCCGATCAGGCTCTCATGAACGTCCGGCTGCGCCTTGTAGATGAGCTGACCGCTGGTCACGGACTGCACAACGTCCTCACCCCCGAGTGCTGTGATCTCACCGGAAATCGTCTCCATGATCCCGGAGTCCTGAGGCAGGTCAACGGAGTAGCGCGCGAGGGTCCCCAGATAGATGAAGTCCCCCCGTTGCTGGGAGATGATCGCGTTGGCGCGACGCAGGATGTCTAGAAGGTTCCCGAGGTTCCCCTGATAGGAGCTGAACGGCAATGTCCGGTCCAGAGCCGCGTCCATCCCCTCCTCCCCGTTCACCACGATCGGGACGTTCACGGTCCCCAAAACCGTGACCATATCCTTAAGGGTCGCTCCCTCCGCGAAACGCAGGTCGAGCTGTCGTTCCGCCAGGTCCGGCCTGATCGTTGAATCTATCTCGATAGGGCGGAAAGAGCTCTGGGAGATCGGGATCCGGTTTACTGCATCCGTCTCCCTCTCGATAAAGGCCTGCGTGACCCGATCCGTCATCTCGTTCCCACCAGCCAGTTCGTTAGGAGCGGGGAGATCCCCGCAAGCGGCCAGCAGGACGAGGGCGCTAATTGCTACAACGCGAAACACCGGCATCTCCCATATCATTATCCATATAAAAAGTTGACCCGTTCCCGTCCCGATAGAGGGACCTTCCGTCCACACAGGCGACAAAAACGGACCCTTCGGGGACCAGCCCCAGAGCGGCGGCTCCGGATGAGCCGGCCTGAATTCTCTGTGAGATCGCCCGCTCAATCTGCTGGGGGACCTCATCTCGGAGGTTTGAGACCACTTCGGCGATCTCGGAGATCCGCGTATCCACGCTCCCCTCGACCTGCGTCTGGAACTCCGTGAGACGACGATCCAGAAGAGCGGACAGGCGCCGCTCCACCTCAAGGATTATCCGCTGCTCGATCGCGGAGAGCTGCGCCTCGACGATCTCATTCGTGATCTGCGCGACCCGGTCCCGATCAGCCGCCGCGACCACCTCATCAATGGACGGGGTGCTGAACGGGTCCCGTTCTACACTCTCCTGGGATATGGCGGCGGTTCCAAGCGTAAAAATTAGAAGGGCTGTAACCCCCATGTTTCTGAGCTGTCTGCTCATCATAATCCCCCTCTTGGGCTCCGGCCGGAAAGCCGGCGTTCCCGTATCTTATAGTGACTTAATGATTTGCGAAAAAGTATCGTCTTTCCGTTATCCACATTATTCGGAGCACCGGAAAAGGGATCAGCGGCACAAGATAAAGATCAGAACCTGAAGGTGAGACGGATCGCCCCCTCAAGCCGGTCCGTCGGCCCCTCGTCCCAAAGGTGGTCAAGCGTTTCGTTCGGCTCAAGCGGGGTCGCCGCGAGGCGGCAGTTCACCCGCTGGACCCCGCCGATCAGGCCGTAATCAGCGTCACAGGACCGCTCCCGAAGACGCCCCCCGATCCGGGTCGTCAGTTGTATCGAAAGAAGACCCGCATCCCCGATAGGCCGGGTGTGAAGGAGGCCGACCTTAAGGCTCGGCTCGATCCGGTACTTCTCCCCGTATTCGCCGGTCCCGATCCCCCAGATCAGGCCCAGATCGGGGGTGAGCTCCGTCAGGAACTCAAAACGAAGGTCCGGTATCCGGACCTGATACCAGTCATCAAACCCTATCCGGCCCCCGCCCGAAAGCTCGAAGCCCATGCTGCGGGCCCTCCCCGGAACGGAGGAGAGCGGGGAGCCCAGTGAGACCCCGATCAGATGAGTGTCCTCAGGGGTCGGATCCGCGAAAGCGGCCCCGGAGATCAGGACACCTGCGGCCCCGAACCGGACCCCCGATCGCCCTATTGCGAAAATGATATCACGCCAATTTGTCAAACCACACGCTCCGAAGATCAGGGTATTAGAACAGTCCCTCTTTTCTGTACCTTGATAACCGCTTTCGCAGAAAAAAAGGGCCGGCAAAGCCGGCCCCTTCTTGCTCTTACCACGTCAGATCAGGGAGCGGAGGTCACAGAGAACTCCTCCGTTACCGTGCCGACGGTCAGGCTCGCCGTCGCCGTCTGTCCGGCGGCCGGCGCTGTCATCCGAACCTCCACCTGAAGGCCCGGAGCAAGCATGCCCGGAGCGGTCATCCAGGTTCCGCCCGCAACGCGGTACTCCCCGCCCGATACGCTCATCGGGATCGCTGAGCCCACCGAGTAGGACTGGTTCCCGGCCCAGTCCACCGTGAAGGCGCTGGAGGTGACGCTTGACCCCGCCACGGCCCCGGTGATCGCCGGGATCGAGAAGGCGTCCGGCACACGCGGATCCACGTGACGGTTCGCCGTATGCGTGAAGTCGAGACAGTACGGGCCGATACACCAGACCGTCTCTGACGTCTTCCTGGGTACGGAGCTGGCTGATTCCACCCTCTGCGGGATCAGCTTCACATACATCAGGTCGCCCGGCGCAACGGTCATGCTGTTGATCTGGCTCGGCCCAAAACAGGTCGTTGAACCGCTCCTGATCCGGCACGCCTCAGGGATGCTCGGGGATCCCAGCAGCATCTTTTCCGTCGCGTTCCGGCTATAGGCCAGGCTCACGTCATATGACGCCTGTCCCGCCGGGATCGTGATCGTGTTCGAGGTCTTTGCGTAAAGCTGCGAGGCGATCGGTCCGGTGGGCTGAGACGAGTAATCCCAGTTGAAAGCCATCCCGTAGAAGTTCGCCGCGAGCGGATCAACCGTCTCAACCGTCCACGTTGTGTCCCAGAGGGACGTGGTCCCGCTGGCGAAGTCGACGAACTCGATCATCGGCTCCAAACGGTCATTGTGAACGGTACCGGCCGTGATCCGGAACCTGACCTCATCCCCCGTCTCGACGACGATCGGGGTGGTGAACCCGTCAAACGGGGACCCGTTTATCGAGACAGACACCGCAGAGCTGATCGTGTGCAGCTTCGCGCCATCGAACCCCGTCAGGGTGATCGTCTCTGAGGTGATCACCGCACCCGGCGCCGCGTCCAGGACGCTGGCGAGGGTGAACGCGTCCGGGAGCTGATCCGCCGGGGTTGCCCGGGTCGTCAGAGTCACGCTGTCGGTAACCCCACCGATATCCAGCGTCGCCGTTACCGACGCCGCCGGGGTCGATGACGCAGTGATACGAAGAACCACCGTGTCCCCGCTGTCCACATAGGCGTCAGAAGTCAGGAAGGCGCCCCCGTTCACGCTGAAGGCCGGAGAGCCGGAGCCAGAGACGGAGATGACCGGTGAGCCCGTAACACCGGAAACGGTGATCGGGTCGGAGAACACGCTGGCACCCGGCCAGGCGTCAGCCGCGATCCCGGACAGGGTGAACGCGTCAGGCGTCCGATCCGGCAGGCCGTTCTCGTTGTAGACGCAGCGCACCGGGTTAGTGTAGCCGGCCTTGAGGCGTTGCTGAACAGCCCCACCTGTCAGGTCGACCGCGTCGTTGTCGCGCACATCAGATGACTGTGTCGAAGACCAGTAGTAGCTGGTGCTGCTCAAGGTCGGTTCAACGTGGACGTTGTTGGCCATAAAGGACAGCTCGTTCACGGACGGCAGGTACCACTCCGGCCCGTTGGTCTGACAGGCCGCCGCCGCCGGATGTCCTCCGGCGAGAATCATCGCCTCAGTGTTGACCAGACCGTCAGATGCGCTGGTCGTCCCGGCGGTCGCGGTGCTCGCCGTCTTGGCCTTGTAAGCCCCCTGATCCGACGTTGTCGTGAACATCTTCACGCCGGCAACCTCACCAACGAAGAGGGATCCGTCTCCGCAGAGGGAGCCGGGCGCGATCGTGTTTTCGGAGCAGGGATCGACCAGAAGGCGCGGAGCGTCATTTTTTACACACAGGACCCGCCGTGTGAGGTTCTTTGTCGTGTTTCCGACCGTCCCCCCGTTAAAGAACACCTGTACGGCCCGGTCACCGTCCCCGTCCGTGAACTCGTTCGAGGTCCAGTAATAATCGGTATCGTCCGCCAGGATGACGCTTGAAACGCCGGCCCCGGAAAGGCTGGCCCCGATAGCGGACAGCTCAGCCTGGGAGGGCAGGTACCATTCGGACCCGCGAGCAGAACAAGCCGCGGCCGCCGGGTAGGTGCCCCCGCTATCCGCCTCGAATGCGGCCAGGTTCACCAGCCCGTCATCGCTGACCGCGCCCGGCGTGACCGTGTTCGCGCTCTTGAAGCTGAAGAGGCCCTCCTCACCGCTTGAGGGGACGAAATATTTGTTGCCCGCGTAGGTGCCAGCATAGATCGTCCCGTTGCCGCAGATATCGCCGACCGAGGGCGTGCCGAGGCACGGATCAGTGGGCAGCGGCCGGTCGCCGTATTTTGCGCACAGAACGGCATAGCTGCTGTTCGCGTCGGTGACCGTATTCGTGGTTCCGTTATAAACGTTCCGCACAACGCGGCCAGCCAGGCTGGTTGAGAAGGTGGAGGTCCAGAAGTAGCTGTTCGGGATCTGATTGCTGTCCAGGACCGTCGTCAGGGCGCCCGTGATGTTGTTGTTCAGCTCGAGGAACTCCTGCTGGCTGGGAACGAACCAGCCCTCCCCGCGCGCGGAACAGGCCTGCGACGCCGGGTGGCTGGCAAGGCCAGCCGCCTGGATGATCTGGAAGTTCCTCAGACCGTCCGGATCGAAAGCCCCGTAGGTGGCCGTCGCACTCGTTTTCGCCTGCATGGTGCTCGGCTCGGTAAGGTAGGCAGAGTAGATGTCATACCCGCTGACCTGTCCCGCGTAGATGGACCCGTCAGCACACATCGTGCCCTCGGCAACGGCCCCCTCACAGGGGTCACTATAGACCTCCTCCTCCTCGTAGCGGACACAGATCACTGAGCGGCTCTGGTACATGTACTCATCAGGATCTATCGCGCCGGACCCCATGTCGAACTCGGCCGCCCGGTTGCTGTCCCCATTGATGAACTCGTTCGAGGTCCAGTACTGATCACCGGTTCCGCTCGTGATGAGCGCGGAGGAGAGTGACGCGCGGTTTGCGTAGATCGACTGCATCTCCGCCGTTGAGGGGAGATAGAGCTGCCGCCCGAAGGGGTTTGAGGATTCCGCGCAGTGATTTGCGGCCTCGCGGCTCTCGACCCCGGCGAGCCCGATGTAATGGGCATTATAGAGGCCGCTGTCGAAATTCGCCCCGTGCGTGGGGTTTCCCGTCGCGCTCGCGTTCCAGGTCATACCGGTGGTCGTGGACCCTTCGATGAAGATCTTACGGCCGTCAGCGACCCCCGCATACAGCATTCCGTCAGAGCAGGCCGTTCCCACGGTGACGCCGGGCTCGGAACACATATCATATGCGGCGGTGGTGACCACGTAATCTGAGGTCACGGAGCCGACGGTGAGGGTCCCCGTCCTGGTGTCCTCATAAGACGCGGAGGACCGGACAAGGACGCTTACGATGTCCCCCACAACAACCGTCCCGGGGTCAGAGGTGAACGTGCCTCCGTTGATATTATAGCTGCCACCCGCAACCGTAATGGGGACCTCCACGTTAATGTCCGTAACCTCAACCTGCTGGCTGATATAATCCCGGTCCAGACCCGCATAAAGGTCTGAGGTGAACGTGAGCGCGGTCGGGGTGTCATCAACCCCCTGGCTCACCGTGATTGACATGTCTTGCGAGCCCACAACGACCTGTGATTGCACCGCCGTCATCCCCAGAACACAAAGAGCGCTGGCCCCGAGCAGACGGGATACGATTTTTTTATTGTTGATCATGTGATTAATCCCAATTCCTCATTTAATTCTGCACCGCACGGATCACGAAGTCGTAGGTACCTGCTGCAGTTGGCGTGCCAGAGATAAGGCCCGAAGAGCCGTTCAGGGTGATGCCCGGCGGCAGATCTCCGCTCGCCACCTCAAAGACCAGGCTGTTCACGTCCGCGTCAGCCGGGGCGTTCGCCCAGAGGCTCGTTCTCGCGCGAAGGTCAAGGGAGTAGACCGTCCCCTCCTCTGCCGCGGCCGGCGCAGTCGCGTCGATGGTCAACCCGCACTGGCCCCAACGTGGCTCCTTCGTCTCATCAAGGCTCATGCTCGTGTTCAGGGTGATGCCGGAGAAGACCCCTCCCCGACCACGCAGCCGGGTCTGGATCTCCTGAATCTGGATCTGCGTTTTCGTCAGCGCCCGGAACGCGGCCGGGGGCGTCGCGCGTGATTTAGCGCACCACCCGTCAAGCGACTGGGAGAAGAGGACGGCGTTCTCGAAAGCGGCGTTCATGTTGCTTACATTACGCGTACGCATGCCCCAGTTGCTGACCGTTGAGTCGTCAAGCGCGACGGCGTCCTTGAACATGTAGGAGACGTCGGTCACCGTTTCCGGGAAATCCGGCGCCACCTCAATGAGCCGTTCGGCCCCCTTAAAGGCCCCCGAAAGTGACGTCAGTCCGATATTCCCAAACCGGTTGACCCGGATGATCTTATCAGGGTTTGAGTACCCGGCGTCCCCGTTACCGAACTGGGTCACGGTGCCGGAAACCCTCACCTCGAAGGGGCCGGCCCCATCCGCGACGGGATAGTTACAGGTGACCTCGCCGGGGGAGGTCACAGCGCGGGTACAGCTCTCATTCGCCCCGGCAGCGCCCCAGTCGATCACGGCGTCAACCGTACCGAAAAGGGGCAGGGTGATCACGGTCTGAGCCGTCGCAGCCGGTGCGGCGAGGAGCGCGCTCGCGAAAAGCGCGGCCTTAACTGTTCCGGTAAGGGGGGACATCTTGTTAACCATGGTTAACCTCCTTCGATGACGAACGACCCGTCCGGATCGTTTACGATAATACTATAGGATCGCGACTGAGCGTCGCCGCCCAGGGCCGCTTCAACCGTAAAGCTGAATGAGCCGACCTCCGCGGGTGTTCCCGTAAGGTCCCCTGCGGCGGACAAGGTCATGCCGGAGGGAAGAGCCCCGGCGGTGACGCTCCAGGTCAGGTCATTCACGCTCGGCGGGGAGCTCGCGGAGCCGCCGCTCACACCGGCGAGGGCGGTGAAGTCGAAGCCCGCATAGGCCTGACCGTTCTCACCGTCCGGAACCGATCCGGCAGAGAGGGTAACCGTGACCGGCTCGGAACCGGTCGTCACGGAGAACACGTCTGACCCGTTTCCGATCGTGAGGGTCGCGGTAACCTCGGTTTCAAAGGCGGAGGAGGAGGTCAGGCGTACCTCAACCCACTGCCCGTCAGTGATCGTTTTCCCCGTTGCGGTGCTGTCAAGATACCCGTCAGCCCACCAGGAGATGCTGCCCGCGTCAGGCCCCGTACCGACCCGGTAAAGGGCACCATTCCCGGCGGATACGGAGATCGGTGTGGAGCCAACCAGGCCGCTGATCTGAACCGGGTCAGACACGATGGCGGCGTTTTGGGCCGCCCCCGTTACCGCGTTGAACGCGAAGGCGTCCGGTGTCAGATCCTGCGTGGTCACCGTATAATCACCGGAAACACCCCCAACCGTGAGGGTCCCCGTTGCCGTCGCCCCCTCGCTGAGAGAGGCCGTCAGACGGACGCGAACGTCCTGACCGCTGGTGACCGTACCGGCAGAGGAGGTCCAGGCCCCCCCGTCAATCTGGTACTCAGGTGACCCGGAACCGGACACGGCGATCGAAACGGAGCCGGTAAATCCGGAAAGGGTTACCACCTCTGAAACGCTTGTCGTCCCCGCAGCGCCCGTCTCGGACGTGAACGCGAAGGCGTCAGGGGTAACGTCCTGATCCTGCGTGGTCACAGAGTATGTCCCCGTTACCCCGCCAACGGTGAGCGTTGCCGTGCGCGTCTCACTAAAGGTGCCGGAGGTGAGCCGAACCAGAACAGTGCCCCCGTTGAGGACCGTGTCGGATCCGGTGTCGTCGACCCATGACGCGCCAGCGTCCGTGCTGAATTCCGCACCGCCGTCACCAGCGATCGTGACCGCAGTGGCCGCCTCGATCCCGCTGATCGTCGTGGAGGACTGAATTAGCGTGGTCGGGTTTGCCTCAGTAACGCCGGCGATCGTAAACGCGTCCGGAGTGGTGTCGCCGACGCGCGTGGTGACAGAAAACGCCTCCTGTACACCGCCCACATCAACCGTTGCGATCCGCTCCTGTTCGAAGGAGCCTGATGTTAGCCGGATCCGGATCGTATCATTATTCGAAAGGGTCGCGTTCGCGCCCTCCGCGATCCAGGTGCCGCTCCCGTTAATCTCGAACTCGGGAAGTCCGTTCCCGCTCACAGAGACGGTAACGGTTGATTCAAGACCCGTCACGGTAACCGCGTTAGAGGTAACAGTAATCCCGGGCTCAGCACCGGTCTGATCCGTAAAACTCGTAAGAGCGGGCGTGTTGCTGGACGCGCGGGTGGTCACAGAGAAGCTTCGGGACACCCCGCCTACGATGACGTTAGCTGTACGGGTTTCACCGAAAGCGCCACTCGTGAGACGAACTAGAATGGTCCCGTTATTCGCAACAGTTCCAGAGGTCGCCCAGTTGCTTCCCCCATCGAGACTGATCTGTGGGGCGCCGGCTGCTCCGGAAACGCTTACCGCGCTCGGCGCCTCAATTCCCGTGATCGTAACCTCTAAGGACGCGACCAGCGTTGCTGGCTCTTGACCGGTCAGAGCGGTAAAAGAGAACGCGTCCGGTGTCGTGTCAGCCGCCCGTGTCGAGACCTGAAATATGGCAGCGCCGCCACCGATCGTCACCTCAGCCTGATAGGTCTGACTGAAAACGCCCGAATCAGGGAGGATTGAGACCCGGATCTGATCTCCGTCATCCACCTGTACGGGGCTTGTCGTATAAAGGGCCCCGTTCACACTGATCTTCGGCGATCCGCCCGTCCCCTGGTCAGAAACCGAGGCTGTAACGGCCTCCGTGATCCCGCTGATCGTGATGGCGTTGGAGATCACGTCGATCCCGTTCGGCTCAATATCCGTCTCTGAGGTGAAGCTGAACGCATCAGGGGTGGTTGAATCCATGACCTGAAATCCAAAAGCTTCCCCGGTGAGCACCGTGGAGGTGGTTGACTGCGCCAGCACCGGCGAGGCTAAAATGCTCGCTCCCAGCATGATCCCGGTCAGGGTTCTCAACATCCGGTAATCCTTCCGTTTTTCGTTTTTCATCTTGTCCGCCCCGACAATCGAGAACCGCACATTGTCTATTTTTCGCATATCATAGATACCATCATAATAAAAGTCCACACGTTATCCCCGCGAAATGCCCCAGGTCAGAGACGCTCAAGGACCACCGGCAATATTCGCGCGTTAAGCTCCTTGATGGGGGAGCAGCCGCTGATAACATAAAATCGGTCTGGCTCAAGTTCAGCCCTGTGAAGAAGTCTCTGCGAGACCCCGCCCATGAACCCCTCTCCGAGGGATTCGAACCGGGTCTCATCCCCCTTAAATGCCGCGTCACGAAGTGCGGCCACCTTAGGGGGGAGGTCTATCAAGACGGTCAGGTCCGGCATAAGCCCTATAAGTTCCTGATGCAGCAGGTCGATCAGTCGCGCACGATCCGGGTCACCACCCTGGTACCCGTAGGTCGAATCCACATAACGATCACAGATAACGATCGCCCCGCGCTCAAGTGCGGGTCGGATCGTCCTCTCGACATGATCGCGCCTGGCCGCATTAAACAGGATCAGCTCCGTTTCCGGGGACCACCGATCACCCTCCCCTCTTACAAGGAGGGCCCTGATCTCCTCCGCCCCAGGACTGCCGCCCGGCTCCCGGGTCAGGATCACGTCCAGACCAGCCCCTCGCAGCGCCTCATATGTCAGTCGGGCTTGGGTCGACTTTCCCGACCCGTCAACCCCCTCAAAGGTGACGAACAGTCCGGCCATCAGAACTCCACAAAAACGTGCTTCGTGGCGTCGCCGGGCCGCGTCTTGGTCATAGCGCCCGGATGAAGGATCGCATCAGCTCCGAAAACGGCGACACTGGGCCTTAGGACAGGATTTCCCCCGCTAGAGCGCATGATCCGGTCGCGCGCCCTCTCGAGCAGGAGCCGGGCGGGGATCTGAACGTAGCCGATATCCGCACAAATCAGCGCAGCCACCCCTCGCAAACCCTTGCTTTGCGCCTCAGCGGCCCACTCAAGGGAGCCCTTACGGAACTGAAACCGCCACGGCCCCTCCCCGGAGGCTCGCGCGGTCACAAGGCGCGCCTGCGAGCTTTCATACATGCTGCGCCCGCAGACCTCCCCGCCAGGAACGATCGCGTTACGCACCCTTTCCAGATGAAGGTCGATCGGATGGTATGGCGTGACCGTTTTCCCGGATATGACATCCCCTGTTGAAGGGTTTACCGCAGCCGTTGTTGTGACCCCCTTAGAGGAATGATCCCCTAAAGCGGGACTTTCGGATATCTTATTTTCTTCATTTTTCGCAAAAGGCTCCCTTACCTTCATGTCCGTCCCCTCCGGGGTCGGGAAGTTGTAAAGGGACCGAAAGAGATGTGACAGATGCGCAGCCCCGCCGCCCACCTGAAGGGACCGGTCCAGAACGCGCGCCAACGCCTCCAGGTGAGACGGTATAACGCTCATCTCCCGCATGTGCGCCTCAAAGAGGTCAACCCGGCTCAGTTCCGAGAAGGCCAGCTCCTTCTCTTTTCGCATAATTCGAGGCAGATCGGCCCCGACCATCTCAAGCGTTCTGATCAGCCTTTCAAGTTCCGGGCTTCTTACCTTCCTGATGGGCTTATCTTCCGTCTCCGCTGCTCTCATCTCACACCCCATGATTAACAGTTTGCGAAAATGTATATCAATATAATATTTAGCACAAGCCGGTTTAGTTCCGAAGCCGGGCCGCGTCCTCAACGTGAATAACCCGGTTCCCGCGATACAGGGTGACGGTCAGTTCAGGGCTCGCCTGATGTATCGCATCTACCAGGCCCGCTACAGCCCGCTCAAAACTGCCGTTAAAGGTGGCTGAGGCTCGGATCCGATAATCAACCGGATTATCCCACACAACTGTCCAGCCGGACACGCGCGCCCAGCCCTCAACGGTCCCCTTGAGGCTGCCACCGGACAGGACGGCCCAGACCTCCTGCTGCGCGCCCGGTTCAACCCCGGTCGAGCCGGAAAGGGGGACATCAGCCAAGGCCGCTCCCGGGGAGCAGGTAAGCGCTGAGGCGAGCAGAAGGCTCAATCTCAGAGGGGTGAATGCGGGTCGGCTCATAAGTCTGTGTCTCATTTTATTATACCTCACAGCGCGTTTACCAGCCCAGCAGGGCGGGGTCTCGGGCGCAAAGATCTCATGACGGGGTTAAGCTCACCCGAGATCGTGGTCGGATCTACCTCCGCCGGTCCGACATCTGGGAGGGGAGGCTCCCCCGCCGCGCTCCACTCCACCTGCCCTTCGGAAGCCAGATCAGCGGGCGCGCTCACGATCACGTCCCCCTCGAGGACGTCACCGCTCTCAAGCGTAACCCTGAAACCGTCCCGATCATCCTGGATAGAAAGGACCCGTCCGAAATTCGCAAGGATCATGCTTGGGACCAGCATGACCCGGGAGGCGGCGTCATCCCCGCTCTGGATATAAGGCGCTCCGCTCTGATCGCGCTCAAGAGCCCACCCGCGCAGCGATAGGCTCTCCGGGGCCTCGCCCGCATCCGTCATGGAGAGCGGCGGGACGTCTTCGAGCGGGCTCAGGCCTGATCTTCGGTCCTCGATCATTCGCAAGACCTGCGCGGCCCGGTCCGATGGCATCCGGGCGATCGCCTCAAGGACCCGAGGGTTCATGAGGACATCCTGATCATCCGCATCGCGCATGAACAGCTCGATATCCAGGTCAGGGACCGCGAAGAGCGCGCTGTCCGATGAGTTGCGATGCCGCATTTCCTCAATATGTGCGATAATGTCCGCCTGAGGGGACGCTCTGACCTGATCAAACGGGACCCCGTCATATAAGCCCCTGATCCGCTCGGATGGGGTTTCAGCAAAAGCCGGGGCGGCTACGATCAGCCCCATTACCAGATAAGATATGTGATGTTTCATCTCCCCCCCTTTACGGCCTGACTTGTGACCAGACTTGCGTCACGCACAACGCGCTCCACCCGGTCCATCCTCTCTTGTGTGAAAATATCAGAGAGGATCCCGTGACGTGCGAGACCCCCTATCGTTGATACGATATTATGAAGTGCTGGCTCAGCCTTCGGATCATACGGGGCCTTCAAGAGGGCCTCGAGCGCCTCAGGGTCGCGTTCGGACATTGAGATCAGGAAGCCGATCCGGATATCCGCAGGCAGGTAGGCCAGAATGAACAGGAGATCCCGTCGCATTTTAGACGGCATCTGGCCAACTCGGGTGCCGGACCTAAGCTGATATGCGAGCGAGGTGGCGCTCTGCAAGCGGTCTCCCAGGTCCGCGACCTGGCCGCGAACCACCCAGTGTTCCTGGGACTTCAACCATTCAGAGGCCTGAATGATCGCCCGGGTAACGGTCATCGGAAAGGGGCGCAAAGGGCGATCTCCGCTTTTGTTTTTCACAAACACTCTTGACACAAACCGGGTTATGAAAGCAACGATATCATGACCCTTTTATCCCTGTTTATGTGGAAAAGAAGACATTTTCCACAGTCTGATATTCCATACGGGCCGATTCGCGTTGCGATTTTTACGTTTTTCGCTTATTTCATCGGAGAGGGTTCCAGAACAAAAAGGCCGACGCTCCATGACAACGTCAGATCACATCCCGGGGCAGACCGAAAAGGGCACCCCTATCGCCATACTCGACACCGCGAGCGCCTGCTGTCTTACGCTGAAGCAGAAGGGGTGTGAGGTCTCCTATAAAGGAGTTCAGGTTGATCTGATCTCCGCTGGTCGTTCGGCCGATCTGACCGGCGCCCTGCTTGACCTCGGACTGGTGAGCCTTCACCTCGGAGCGCCGGGAATCCTTGACACCATCGATCTCCCCCGATGCAGGGTCACCGTGTCTATCCTTATGGATTACGCCATCGACATAGCGCCCCGGATACCGAACCAGCCGAACGTCATCGATGGGGCTCAGGTTATGGAGAAGGCCCGAGAGATGAGGTCCAGATTCGTTGACCCCGGCACGGACCCGGACCTGATCCGGATGATCGGGGCGATCTCACAGATGTCCTACGACGGGGTCGTCGATCTGACGCCGGAAAACGTCCCCATTCAGGAGAACATGCGTGAGCAGTAACCCCAACGCAGGCCAGGGCCCAAACGCAGATCAGGAGTCCATGAGGTGGCTCTTCATCAGCATTGCGTTGTTCATCCTGGCCATTCTCGGATGGGCTTATTTTCAGCCGGAGATTAACGTCGTCACGGGGACGATCGCATGGGTGCACATTTACCCCTTCGCGATCGCGGCCCGCACCTTCCCCGTATTAGAAACGCTCCCTTTTCTCGGACCCCACCTGTTCAGATACGCCCATGACGGCCTGATTTTCCTGGAATATGGCGGTTATGCCGGGATGTCCCCGGAGCAGCGGGCAACCCTTCTAACGATCGCGGGTCGTTGCGGGTTGCCGATTTACATCCCCATCATGTTGATCGCGGGAACGATCGGGCGGAGTTTCAGGCCTGATATGGCCTACCGGACCGGATACACGCTGGAAACGATGATCCGGGCCCAGTCTGAGAACTGGCTCACGTCACGTTTAAGCCGCCACATCAACCCGCTAAAGATACCCGAGGTGTCAGCCATATCCCTCACCAAAGGGGTTCTGAAAACGCGTCGCAATACGAAACCGGTCAAGGGGATCGGGGAGCTGATCAGCGTTGATTCCCCACCTGAGAGGCAGGGGAGCTGGCAGAGGGCCCTTCGCCCGGAGGAGTGGCTCCTGAAGATGGGAATGTGCTTCTCGCAAGAGCATGCCCTGGAGGCGGAAAAGAAGGGGTGGGAGTACCCAAACCGGCTCCTTGAGGCTCGGGAAACCTGGCCGGACACGGATATTGAATCACTCAGCGAGCTGCTGTCCAGTCAGCTCAGGGTCCCCTGGACCGGGTTTCGGTCGCTGCGCCCCTCACATCAGGCGATCTGCGCGGTCATGGCCAGCTTTTACAGCTTTGACATCAAGGCGGGCAACGCGCTGCTAAATGATCTGGGCGCCGTGCATGACGCCATCAGCGCGAAAGCGGGGGGGATGGATGCGGCCCTGATGGCCGAGGAGGGGCTGATGCCCCGGATCCTCAGCGTCCTGGACGGGAAGGCCGGGAAGGCCCTCTCGGAGATCGCTGACCGCCACGCCTGGGTGGAAAGCGCCTTCCCCGCGATGCTCCAGGTCGCAAGGAAGGATCGTGGTGTTCTCCCTGCGGCCGCGTTCTTGTGGGTTAAGTCTGAGGACCGGCTCCTGTGGTATATCCTCGATAGCGTAGGGTCTGACGCGATCATGATCGAGGCGGCCGGGGCCATGGCCCACTTCAAGGCGGAAACGCAGATCGGTCTTCCGATAAGACGCCCCTCCGTCTTCCAGGCGGCCCGCGCGCTGAGAGAGGACTATCTTGATGTGACCGAGGCCCGGATCAGAATGAGGGCGATTAAAGGGGAGCTCGCGATGACCCCGGAGGACCGGATCAGGTCCGCCCTGAAAAAGGCGCAGTCTCGAAAGAAGAAAGAAGGGCCGGACAATTCTGATGTGGAGAACTGATGGGTTTTGCCTTTACGAGATTGATAAAAAAATGAAAACAGGTTATTTTTTCGCAAATCTGACCAGAAACGGGCTGACAAAATGAGACACCATGAGACCCGCGCACTTTCGGTCCTCGCCACCATGGCCCTGTTGGCCATAGCGCCGACCGATGTTAGCGCGCAGACTGACATCTTCCGTTCCATGACGAACGAGCGCTGTTCGGCGGAATCCAGAGATGGCGTTGCGAACGCGGCCCGGCTTAACGTTGAGAGCCACGTGACCCGCGCCGAGGCGTCTATTCAGCCCCCAACGCCGGTCGGTGACCTATCGTGCCTCAACGACCTCATGAACATGAACATCGACTTCCTGTCCGGACAGTTCTTCTCTCTGGATAGCATCCTCGGGGACCTCATGAGCGGGCTTCAGAACATCACCCTTGACGGAATCGGGGGGGAGGTGAACAGACAGATCTGTCAGTTCGCGCAAGATAAGTGGTCTGAGCTGACCGAGCCGTTAAACCTGTCCGTTGGTGACCTGCTCGGAGACGTGTCGCCCGATTTCACAAGCAACTTCGCCCTGATCAACGTCTCTCCGGGGAACCCCGGATCCGGTGTCACGGTGAACGGGGGGAGCACACCCCCCGTATCGATCACCCCGGCACCGACCAGTACGGGGGGCGGGAACGCCCAGGACGCGATAAACCAGATTTACAACAGCCTCAACGGGGGAAATTAAGATGATGTCACCCCTTTTCAAAACCGGCCGGACATCGGCGTTCGCCGCGTGCTGCGTGAGCGTCCTTGCCCTTTTTTCAGCACAACCCGCGCACGCCCTCTTCGGGGGCGGCCCCTCCTGTGCGTCAGTCATCAGCGTCAATAACGCTCATAACGGAACCCGCAACGTGATCCGTACGGAGCATGAGACGACCCGAAACGCCATCATTAGGGCGATAGAGGATCAGACCGTTGATCTGACCGAAAAGATGGAGGAGACGACCCAGCGGATCATCGAGGCTATGGCCCTGGCTGCGGGTGAGAACACCGCCGGCCTGCAGCGCCAGACCGAGGCGGACCGCCGTATGGCGGACGCCCAGGAGCTGAATCAGACGGACCGGATGCGACAGGAGGTTCGCGCAGTGGCTGAGTCAGGTGCGTTTGATCCCAACCCGTTCAGCTGCTCACTGCTCGACATCTTTGAGAGCAACCGCGGCTCAGGATCCCCCGCAAGCGGAGACGGGGTCACCCTACAGTCGGTGAACCGGATTACAGGGGATGATGAGGACGTGCAGGCGGGCGGCGCTCGGGTCGCACGCAGCGTGGTTGATGCGAGGGACCAGTACAACGGATATCGGGGGTCCAAAAACGCGACGACGGATTGGTCCCTGATGCTTGAGGACCCTACATTAGACCTGTCTGATCAGGACATGGAGGCGGTCCTCGGCTGGATCATCTCCAACTCCGTTGATGCGACCCCCGAGCGCGCGATAACGGACGCGGAGCTCCAGACCCCTGAGGGGATGGCGAGGGCGGCTGAGGCCCAGCAGCGTATCGCACGTCAGCGGGCCGCTATTCAGACCATCACGATGTCCCTTAACATGCGCGCCCCGGCCCTCACGGATACCCAGGGGACATTTGCGGGGATGGCTGATGACAGCGCCTATAACAGGGAGGTTCCCGAACGGCTCTCCGAGCTTCAGCAGCTTGATGTCAGGACCGTATATCACTACGCGCCAGGACCGAACCGGGTTAACGGGACGAACGGGCAGCAGAACGGCCTTATTCATATGAACGAGAAGGGGTGGCTGCAGGAGATCCACACGATCATGTCGATCAATGCCCGGATCAACTATGTACGGCTTGAGCTGGAAAACCGCAACGCGATCACCAACGCGCTGATCCTCGCCGCGCTCAGTGACAGCTAAATCTCATCGGAGGGGCGCGCATGCTGATGTCATGCCCTTCAGTTGAGGGCGTAATTCGCCCCTCTGATGTCGGGGAAGAACCGCACCATCAAACCGCAAGGGGTCCGTATCTCGTTCCGGCCAACGACGCTCCTGCCGTCCCCGTCCAGATAAGGGGACGGGGATTCCGCCACATCTCAACAAAACTGACATGTGGCGAGTTGGTGTGCGCAGGCCAGGTCCTTAACACAGAGGTGATCTGATAATGGCGATCTTCAAAGAGTCACGCCCGTCCCTTCCCACGAGCTCTGAGGCGGTCGAAAACCGGTATATCAGACGTCCGATCAAGGGGCTCGGGGAGCGGGTGCGGGACAACCTCACCCATCGTGACATGGTGATGATGATCATGGTCGGGACCGCGCTTCTCACGATGATCCTCCCGGCCCTGTTCATTCTTCTGGTCCCCTCCTCACTGGGGTATTACGCGTGGGCGACGAAACAGCGTTACCGGCTCCCCTTTAAGGTCCCGATGAACTGGGGCGGGACGGATTACGGGTCCCCGAAGCCGGGCGGCAAGGGCCGTTTCGGTAAGGCGGCAGGGATCTTGTATTTCGGTCAGGACGAGTCCGACATGGAGGAGCTCTGGATCGAGAACGGGGACGCGCGACGGCACGGTTTCTTCATCGGGACGACCGGTTCGGGTAAGGCGCTACCGCTGGACACGACGGTTCTCACCCCGACGGGCTGGGTCCTGAACGGGGACCTGCAGCCGGGAGATCTGGTCGCGCACCCGGATGGGGGGTTCTCAAGGGTCCGGTCCGTCCACCCCCAAGGGGCGATAAAGGGGGTCCGGCTCCTGTTCGCTGACGGGCGTGACGCGGTCTGCTCCGAGGACCACCTGTGGCACGTTCGGGCCACGGAGAAGCCGGGCGTGACATGCGCGTCCGCGCTCCCCGCGGAGGGGCGCGTGATGGAGGCGCGTGATATCGGAATCCTGTTCGGGATGTACGGGGCGGAACTTGACATGAGCGTGCCACGCGCCGCCCCTTTTATCGGGCCCGACAGCGATGGCCGGCTCGGCGCGGAAGCGGCCGTACGAGCGGTAAGGGACGGGCTAACGGCCCTCCCCTACATGCTCTCGGTGACCGGGACCCCTGATGAGCGTATCCGCTTCCTGGACCTCTGGATCAGGGGCCGGGGCGTTACCGTTCGGGTTGAGGAGCACGGGTTACGTCTGCAGGACGTCCGCCCGGATGAGGCGCCGATACTCAAACAGATAGCCTGGTCTCTGGGAGGGTTCGGGACCACCTATCTGACCCCAAAGGGCAGGACCGACGTTCTTGTTCTTTTTGAGGGGGCGGAAAAAATAGATCCGGGCGCGGACCGCTGCGCCTGGCCTCACGACACCGGCCTGCCGATCGTCGGGGTCGAGCCCGTCGAGGGCCTTATCGAGATGTCCTGCATAAAGGTGGATCGTGAGGACGGCCTCTACGTGATGGAGGGTCACGTCACCACCCATAATACGGAGCTCCTGCTCGGGGTCGTCTCCCAGACCCTGATGTGGTCCTCGGGGTTCCTGTTTATCGACGGGAAGGGGACGACCGAGTTCTACGCTCGGGCCTGGACCCTGTGTAAGCGGTTCGGACGTGAGGACGATCTTCGCGTGCTGAATTTCACGGATCCGGGTGGGGACCCGGACGCCCCGGCGGGGGGCCCGTCCACGCAGTCAAACACCCTGAACCCGTTCGCGAAGGGGTCCCCGGACCAGCTCATGAACATCGTCGTCTCCCTGATGGGGGATGCCGGGTCCGGGAACGACATGTGGAAGAGCCGTGCGATCTCCCTGGTGACCGCCCAGATGATGGCGTTATGTGAGCTGAGGAACAGCGGGGAGATCCTGCTCAACGTTCAGACGGTCCGGGACTTCCTCGCACTCGGGAAGGGCGTGGACAAGGCGAAGCTTCGCGGCAAGAAGCCCACGAAGATCGAGGACATCCCTCAGGAGGCTTGGGACGAGATGAAGGGCCGGGCCGGGCTGATCGAGCTCTACCTCCGCGCAATGAAGGGGGAGCTCTCTCAGACCACACTGCTGGCGTTGCGGGGCTTCTTCGAAACCCTGCCCGGCTTCTCCCTGGAGAAGGCGATGGCCGGGGATCCGCAGGAAACCAAGTGTAACGAACAGTACGGGTTCCTCAGTATGCAATTAACGAAACCGCTGGGGTCTCTCGCAGACGGGTACGGGCACATCTTCCGGACCCCTCTCGGGGAGATCGACATGGACGATGTCGTTCTAAACAGGCGTATTCTCGTGGTTCTGTTGCCGGCTCTTCAGAAGGCCCCGGAGGAGATGCAGAACTGCGGAAAGATCGTGGTGACCCTTGCGAAAATCATGATGGGTAACGCGGCCGGGTTCGAGCTTCAGGGGACACGCCAGGAGATCGTTGAGGCGAAACAGACCCGAGCCCCCTCCCCCTATATCGTCGTCCTGGATGAGGCCGGCTACTATATGGTTCCGGGAATCGACGTCATGATGGCGCAGGCCCGATCGCTCGGGTTCATGATCATCGTGGCCGGTCAGGACATGGCCGCGATGCAGAAGACCTCCCCCCAGATCGCCGAGACGGCGGCCGCGAACGCGTCCATCCTTGCGGTGGGAAAGACCGTTGACGGGGATAAGACGATCAGCTTCGTTCAGCGGCTCATCGGGAAATCGACCGTTTCGGTCTCCTCCGGGTTCCAGTCCCAGGCGGGCCTGCTCGGGAATAAATGGGTCGACCGGATGGATGCGACCTTCCAGGAGGTGGATAAGGTCCGGATCGACGAGCTTCAGAGTCTCGGTGAGGGGCAGTTCTACTTCCTGTTTAACGGAAAACTGGTCAGGGCGGCCACATTCTTTATCGGGGATGAGTTCGGCGAAAACTTCTCGGTCAACAAGTTCCTCAAGGTTCGGGGCCCGACGGATAAGGTGCCCGGTCTGGACCAGGCGGTGGATGAGAGCTTCGTAAACGGGCTTATCGAGATCACCGCCGCGTTCACCGGTCCGCTAAAAAAGCCCGGCATAGATCTGGACGACCCCCTCTCAGGCGCCCTGAACGTTGCGCGTCGTTTCAGGGGGCGGGCCGGCGCGTCCGGGGGGGCGAAGGCGCTCCGGATGGGTGACCTTATCGGCCTTGCGGCCATAATCGGCTCCGGGTCCGAGCCGGGGGGCTCGGAGAGCTGGTCTGACATGATCGAGGACGGGGACGACATCCCGGACCTGGATGAGATCAGGAGCATCGCCGCGGTGCGCAAGGAGGTTGCGAGGCCCGACCCGGCGGATTTTGAGATGCCGGATACGGCAGCTCCGCGGTCGCGTCCGATGCACGGGCTCCAGAGGGGCGTGCAGGAACGAAAATTGCTCATGGAGGACCGCCCCACCGCATTCACAAGGGTCGAAACGGCGGAGCCAAGCATCTCTGACCTCTCTGAGAGGTCAGGAACGATCCCGGAGCGGATCACGGACAGCATCCAGCTCGCGACGCGCGGGGAGACCCCCGCGGACCGTCACAAGGGCCTTCTAGGCATGTTCGACTTCGAGGATGAGGTCAGGCAGGAGGCCGCCTCTACCGGTCTGACCCCGGACATCCGGGAGGGGATCTCCTCGGCGAACAAGACCGAGACGGTCGCGGCCATGTTCGGGGCCATGTCGAAGCACATGGAACGGATGCACGACCTGCTCATCTCCGAGGTGGCGGACGGTGACCTCGCCGCTCAGATCCTAGAACGGGCCGCACCGATGCGGCCGACGACCCTCCCGCACGAGTCCGGGGAGGACGAGGTGAGATCCCGGCTCTCCGGGCTGGAGAGGTCTCTGGACAGATCAATAAAGGGGTCAAGCTGATGCGGATTATCGCCTTTGACCCGGGACGCCTCGCCTCCTGGGCCATCATGGACACCACGACACCCCAGACGGTTCGGGTTGGGGAGGTGGACCTGATCGGGTCGGGCCGCCTGAGAAGGCCCTGCCCGGTCCATATCGCCGAGCTGCTTGACGGGATCGACAGCGCGATCGTGGAGGAGGTGGGCGCCAGACCGGGACAGGGGGAGAGCTCCCTTTTCACCTTCGGCCTCTGTGTCGGAACGGTCCTCGGGGCCGTATCCGCACATAAGGTTCAGATCGAGCTGGTCACGCCGCAGAAATGGAAGGCGGCATCCCGCCTTGGCGGGATATCGAAGGACGCGTCAAAGGACGCGGCCCGCGCCCTGGCAACGGAGCTCTGGCCTGAACATAAGGGGGTCTTCCGTGTTAAGAAGAACCACGGGCTGGCCGAGGCGGCCCTTATGGCTCGCTGGTACTTCCTGACAGGGCCGGGCCGGGACGTTCCGGGCGCGAAAGAGAGCACGGCTTAAGCGGGTACGATATTTTCGCGAAAAATAGTATATCACCCGAAAAATAATCTGACCGGTTCAACGTGGTGAACGCGCCCGGAACGGTCAGCGTGCAGATCGGGGACCCGTTTACGATCTCGGGGGTCGGGTCGAGCTTTGACGGCGCGGTCAACTTCGGCGCAAACGGGTTTGCGAATAATTCTTTTGCTCCCTCCTTCATCGGAGCCGGAGGGTTCTTCTCGAACTGAGCCGGGCGGACAGGTGGGGTAAAAAAAGGGGCCGCAAGGCCCCCTTCCTTTTGCGCGACCGGCGGCCCTAAAAAAGGGACGGCTGATCAGGGGTGCGGGCCTCCGCCTCCTCGCGCAGGGTCTGGAATTCTGCCGTCCGGAAACGCTCCTGCGTTGCGGGGCTTCGACCGGAGTACCGGTTAAGGACCGTCATCCTGGACGCTGGAAGGGACATCTCCTTCCCGAATACCTCCCGGCTACGAAGCAGGTCAGACACCGCTGAGGTCTCCTCGGGGGTGTTCTGCACCTCCTTGTACCACATCTTTTTCAGACCGAGAGACTCGGACCCGTCTTTCGAGAACCTGAACCCGGCATTCTTAAGGGCCGCGTTCCTCGTCTCGTTGAAATCATAGCTCTCGGCAACGACCTTGATGGTCTCGACCACCCCTTTGCGCAGCATCTCCGAGAAGGAGGTCTCCTCGGATCCCGAGTTGAGCGCGAACGCCGTCGCGAACACGTCCGCGTCCGCCCGGTGAGACCCGTAAACGTACCCCTCCGAGAGGACCACGGATTCAAGGCTTCGCCCCTTTTTTCCGCGCTCCTCCCAGTCCACCTGGGCCAGGGAGCAGTGCCATGCAATCTCGTCGAACCCGGCGCCGGGGAAGGTCCGCTCCACCATCGGCCGGTCGAACCCCGCGTTATGAGCAACCACCAGCTCTGCGCCCGTCAGAAACTGAGCGACCTGATCGTCCGTGATCCGTTTACCGGCAACCGTCTCCGCGGTGATCCCGGTCACCCGGGAGGCCCCCTCAGAGATCGGGACACCGGGCTCCCTCAGCTCGTTAAAGACCTCATCGAGCGCGAGGATCCCTTGCTCGTCAAACCGGAACCGGAGCATCGCGAGCTCCACCACCTCATCCGTCGCCTCGAGCCCGGTCGTCTCGGAATCAAGGATGATTCCGGTGCGTGCGGCTGAAAGCCGGTCCGGGTCCGTACAGGTCGGGAAGTTCCCCAGGGTCGCGAGCCGTAACATCGCGAGACCAGCCCCCTCAAGGGCTGAGCCAAGAAGCGCCCTCCCCTCGTCGCTCCCCGAGAGCCGACCGATAAGGTCCCTGATCTTCTTTTCTTGTTCCGGAGTCATCCGAATCTCCCTTTATGCTTGACCCTATGGAGGATGCGACACCTGCGCGAAAACGCAAAGGGCCATTTTTCTAATCCTCAGAGGAGCTGCAGTTCAAGCTCGCGCGGGGGCGCGTCCTCGTCTGTGCCGTGCTCCAGGAGCAGCAGCCCGCCCACCTCCTCGACCGCGGAGATCAGGGCCGGGTCTGCCGGGAAGGAAAGCCGTTTCGTCCCCCCGTAAAGCTCAAGGGCCGAAGGCGTTACCCGGACCCCGTCAGGGAGGAACGGGAGCGGCGGGATCACGGACATGGTAACCCCCACGTCCGAGACGAGGAACTCCACGACCCGGTCTGTCATTTCTGAGGGGCCCCCTCACGGGTCGTGCTCCGGACGTCCGGTTTCGGGGCCGGCGCCTCGGGTGCGGTCATCTCCGGCTTCTCACAGCCGGACTTATCCTTCGCATAGGGGTCCGGGCATCTCGGCTCCTGGGTGAAGGGCTTTAGCCCCTCAAGGAAGAACCCGGCCGAGGCGGGGGCGCTAATGAGCCCGACTGACAGGCTCAGGGACAAGAGGATCAGGTGACGTTTCATGTTTCTCTCCTTAAAGGTCCTGGATCTCGTTCCAGACGTGAGGTCGCAGATCGAGGCATCCGGCGGCCGCCTCGTGAAGCCAGGGCGGGGCCGCGATAACGATCCGGTCATACTCGGACCCGGACCCGATCGTCCGGTCCAGGATGTGACCGATCGCTCCGCGGAGGTGATCCTGCGCGAGCGACAGGAACCCGTCCGTGCAGACCGGGGCCCCGTAGCGTCGGAGCTGTCCCCTGAGCGCTCTCGGCAGCTCATCAAGCGTCGCATGGACACTTTCGGGCCCGGCCAGAAGACTGGTGAGGGAGGACCAGCCGAAAATTGCGGTCCAGTGGGGCCGGAGTCGAGCCTGCTCGGAAATGACCGTCACATGCGTCTCAGCGAGCCGGATGGAGACGATAACAACGCTCTCCCCGTCCACGGTCTCGAAGTCGGTCAGGAGCGGGCTCTCCGTATAGATCCCGATCTGACTCTCCTTAACCCTGAACCGGTGGTGGGTGACCTTAGACATCAGCCCCCCCCTTCTTTTTGGACCCCGAACCGGGACGCGAAAAAGGGGACCCGGACAGGAGACCGCGCTTCCCTTTCGGACCTGTCGGCGGGGCCGATCGGGGTGTCATCCGACGAAGCCTGGACGCCTCGAAATGGAAATCGACCGGGACCCGCTCATTATGAAGCCCGCGCGCGGAGCGCCTCCGGCCGACCAGCCGCGCCCTGAGGTACCTCAGGATGGAGTCCGCAGAGACCCCCTTACGGCTGAAATAATACAGGACCCCCATCACGAGTATGGAGAGCGCGATGGTCCAGGGGCGGATATGCATCACGGTCAGGAGCAGGACGACCACGACCCGTCCCTCAAAGATCAGGAACTTTCCGGGCTTATGCGTTTCTCGCCAGAACAAGGGGGTGCCAAATATCATGTCCGAACCCCGCTTAAAGCCGTGAGGCCGCCGAGACGTACCGCGTCCTCCCGAGAGATCACCCCGTCCCCGTAGAGGGGGGCCACCGCCTCAAGAAGGCTTTGGCGCATATCCTCAGGTCCCGTGTCCGAGCCCCGGCCATAAACCTCATCCGTTATCATAAGGGGCCATTCGTTTATTGGGTTATCCAGAAGCCGTTCTCTCAGTCGCGGGGTGAACCGGATGTACTCACGGATCGGGACCCGCCCCGGGCGATCGATGCGCGGGAGCAGATGCTGAACCATCAAGAACCGGAGCGCTGAGATCAAATCATACGCCCGAGATTCCCGCTCGGTCGCCGGGAATACGGAGAGGAGGCGCCGTACCGCGTCAGATACGGACCCGGCGTGCGTCGTCGTGTAAACCAGGTGACCGGTAAGGGACGCCTCGATAGAGGACTGAATGGTCTCAAAGTCCCGGGCCTCCCCAACGTTTATGATATGCGGCTTGCGACGCAGGGCAGCGTGCACCCCGTCCGCGAAACCGCGGATATGACGCCCCACCTCGGACTGGCCGATAACGGAGGAGGAGCCGCTGAGCGCGTTCGTCACGTCACGAAACGTATATTCGATCGGGGCCTGAATATCGACGATCTTTACCGGACGATCAAGGTTCTCAAGGTGGGACCGGGTCAGGGCCGCCATCGTTGTCGACTTTCCTGAACCGGTCGCCCCGGCGATGATCACGATCCCGTCGCGTGGGGAGAGCGCCTCGGTTTCCCGATCCGTAAGGCTCACCCCGCTCAGAGACGGGGTCTCGGAGGGCAGGGCGCGAAGGGTGATCTCCACCCCCTGGCCGTCACGCCCGAAGATCCCGATCGCGTTGCAACGGAACCTCTGCCGTGACCCGTTAGGCAGGTTCAGCTCGTAGGAGAAGTCGAGAACCCTCTGACCGTTGATCTCGGTCCGCGCGTTCGCGCCCCCGTAGACCTCCATGAGGATCTGGTCGACCTCGGAGGGGCCCCAGGGGCGACGGGTCACCCTATAAAGGACCCCGTGGATCTCAGCGCGAGGCTGCTGGTCCGACTGAATCGTCACATCAGATGAACCGGACAACACACAGGACATGAGAACGGCCCGAAAATCTTCAACCGAGATCCTTGGCGGGTCCTCATCAAGCACAAACGCCTCCCCGGATCCGACAGTTACCGGAACCTTGCGGGCGCGTTCCACGCCCGCGGACACTTTGCGTTGCCTGGAGGAGCGGGGCTCCGTCATATGTCGCCCCCCCTAATAGAGGCTGCTGAGCGAGGGTATCTCACCGGTCGAAACGATCTCCCGCTCACGGGGGCCCACGTCACGAACCGTCCAGCGCAACGGGTTCGCGTCAAACTGGGCGTCAGAAACGATCCGAACGGTACGGGACCCGATGCGCATCTCGGCACCTCCGCCGGTAACGCCGAAGTCGGCCTCCTGAAGAACCATCCGGTCCATCATCCCCATGTTAACGAGGCGACGAAACTGGAGCATCCCCTCATAATCCCGCCGAAGACGGGTTAGCCGGTGACCGATCTCCTCGTCCGCGAGCAGCACACCCGCGCCCCACCCCTCGTTAAACCACTCAAGGAAGAGAGCCTTCTCATCAGGGTCAGACGGGAAAAGGGACCTGGCCGGCTTTTCCGGATCAGGACTTGCGAAAAGAAGATAGTCCCTCCAGGTCGGTGTGACCGGCAAGATACGTCCCGGCGCGACGATGGTCAGGTACTCCTCCGCAACGGAGGCTGAGCGACCCTCATCATCACTCTGAAACGCGTCAAAGGATCGGCTGACGATCGGTGGTACGATATATCCCGCCTTCATGGGGGCCTCACTGGCCACGCGATCGAAGCTGAACACCTCATCAAGATCGGGGCTGCGCTCCTCGAGGAGCCCCTCGATCTCCCAAACACGCCTGGCGTATCCCAACTGAGACCCGTACCCCTGAGCCGCCTCCTGCAAGGCCTGACGGCGGAGCTCGGTGATCTCAACGGTCTCCTGGTCAGGATCATAAAGTTCGATCTTTATGTCACCGGGCCCTGCGACCGGCTCCACGCCACGGCGCAGGTCATCCCCCCCGCCCATAACGCCAGGTGCATCCACTGCGGGGGGCGCAGTGTTAGGGGGGACCTGGGCGCAAGCGGACAGAAGCGCGCTGGTCATAAACCCGAAAACGAGGGTCCGTTTCTTCATGGCTTATCCCCCGTACCGGAGTTCGATCGACTGACTGGACGGGTTCAGCGCGATATCCGCGTACCCGTGAACCATGTTGCCCGCGCGCCGGACAACCCCGTAAAGGGGCTCCTCCTCCGCACGCAATGAGATCATGATCTGATTTGCCGGCGCTCGGCCCGTCACGCTGAGCGTATAACCGGACCTCTGGGCGATCGCCTGAAGGAAGGTCTCTACGGGACCGTTCCAGTCAACCGTGATCGGCTGGACCGCCTCCGGAGGAAGGACAACGTTTTCCGGAACCGCCTGCGCGGGACCCGCCCGCACCGGCGCCGCGGTCGCCACCTCAACCTGTGAGATGGCACGGTTCGCGTTGGCGGACATTTCAACCGCTTCTGCGATTTTCGCATCAACCTCATCAATGGGGGGCGTCTCAAGGTCCGCGTCGAATCCGGATGAACAACCAGCGATGATCGTCATCAGGGTGAGGGGGAGTAAGATATGTTTGGCTCTCATGGGTACGGCTTCCGCTGAGTGATTTTATGGCACACTATCAACAGAATGGTCTGCGAAAAAGGCTTACGCGCTGGTCCCGTGTTTTTTAATGTGGACAACCCATCAAACGCATCGTGACGATATGTTCCGTAAACAAACGAAACCGGGAGCCCTTGCGCTTTCGGGCGCTTGAGGCTCAGGCGGTCCCGTTCGAATTTTACCTTTGCGAATATCAATAATTATCATATCTAGAACTAACATAACACGTATGACTGATCATAGCGTTTCAGAACGAGCGCACTCCTGCCTGATGGCCGTGAAAGCAATGATGCTCTTCAGGTCTCGGGCCGGCGGCGCAGAGCCCCTGAGAGGACCCGTACCCGCGACCGTCCCGGTCAGGGGGACGACCCTCGGATGTCTCTTATGACGGACGTTCAATAAGGAAGGTAAGGCAAGAAAAAAGATATGAACGACCAAACCACAACACCCGTAAACCGCGCCTACATCGGCGACTTTAACCGGATCCTCAAGGGGATGGACGCCAGACTTGCGATCACCGGAGCCCGACCCGGCGTGCACGAGGTCTCAAACCAGATCGCGATCCGGGCGTTCACCCTCAACATCCATTCGGCCCGCAGAGAGGTGACTGCTGCCCGAGCCGTATGCCGGGCGTTCCTCAACGACGGGGCCTGGCCAGAGGGGATCACGGACCTTCGTCCGGTATCTCGGATGACAGAGGAGCAGGTCGGTCAGATCCTCGGGTTCGCGAGCCTGCCGGTCAGTGAGCTGATCCGCCTGGGAGGGGAGCTCGTCGAGGAGATCTCAGAGACCCTCGCGCGGTCCGGACATGTCGGGAGCGGTGAGGATCTCGCACAGTCCCTCAGCGGGGTGTTCCCGAACCGCGCCAGAGGGACGAACCCGGGCCGGAACACGCACACCCCGATCACCGAGGGGGACCTCAGCCGGATCGACTTCCAGATGATGGACCAGACCCATGAGGAGGGTATACGAACCTTTAGCGGCCCCCGCAGAAACGTCATCGCGCTGACCCGGATCTTCCTGAAGGTGATCTGGCTGACGGGCATGCGTCCGATCGAGGTGTTCAGCTGCAGGCTTATGTGCGCTGACCCGACCCGGGACTACACCTACGCCCAGCTCGGCCTGATCCGGAAGAACCCCGAACAGGCCGCGATGACCGGCCTGCTGATCCCGCAGGAGGCCCTGCCGGGCGCGGAGGATCTGGGGCATTCACGCGCCGTTATCCGGTCAATCAGCACGACCGGGGTAGACCCTATCCTTCTGATCCGGAACGCCAAGACCCGGAACGCGAACCAGAACCTGGTACGGCCCTATCGGGTTCAGGTCCTGTCCGCCATAGATCAAGAGGATTTGCACCTGATCTCCCTCGCCGGCCTCCTCCACGGGACCCCGATCGAGAAGGAGAAGGTGCGCGACCTGATCAACATGATCACCCGACGGATCCGGGCGATCGCGAAGGCGGAGTTCCCGAACCGCGCGAACCCGATAAACCTTTACGCGCTGAGACATGATTTCGCGACCCGGGCCCGGCTCCGGATGCCGATTCATCAGGTGGCCGCCCTGATGGGCCACACCTCTCACGGGTCAACGCGGGGCTACGGGAAAGCGCACACCCGAAAGAGCCGGTCCGGGTCCGGGTCCACCGGATGGGCCCCGGGGTGTGATGAGACCGTCGCCCGCCAGCTCAAGTCAGCGTTCGGCACATCTGATACGGCTCCGGATTCCGGAACCGTACCGGACGTGACCCCCGAAAACGATGATTGAATTTGCGAAAAATCTGGGGATAGGACCTTGCCCGGCTCAGCGGTCGCCTGATACAGTGCGAATAACCGAAATATTTCAGAACCCCGGAGAATGACATGGCCATCGGATTTTACGACCCCAGCACCCTGACCCTCGGTGATCAGGTCGCCTCGATCGAGTTCATCAACGTTCAGGACAAGAACGACCGGCGTCGCGTGGAGGTCCGCAGCCGGGAGGAGGCGGACGTGCTGCTGCACAACCTGCGTCATCAGAGGGATCATCAGATCTCCGCCCTCGGCGGACGCGCCATGATCTGCCGTGGGCCGATCCATATGAGCCCGGGCTTTCCGGACGAGGCGATCATGATGGTGGAGGGGGACCGGACCCGGATCCTCCCCGTCAAGATCGCATTTGATCTGGACGGGTTCCGGATCCCGGACCGGGCCCTGATGGGGGCCGTAGGGCACCTCTCTGAGGGGGCCCTTATCGCGGAGAGGGCGGCAATCACCCCCCTCTCACCGACCCCCGTACAGGCGAGCACGCCGCGCCAGATGAACTGACCTGATCAGGGGAGGGTCGGATCCTCGTCCGGCTCCCCCTGAAGCAGCCTTGTCCCCTCCTGACGAACCACCTCCTCCAACGTGTCCGCCAGGTCGATCGCCTGAGCGCGGATCGCGCGAACATTTTCAGCGTCCTCCCCCTTCTTCTTGGCGGACATCAGGAACTTCTCTGAGAGCCCCGCCGCCGGGGTCGTGTTGACCCCCTCAGCCCGGACCGCCTCCTCAAGGGCGTCGAGGTCCACGGACACCTTTGTCGGGACCCCGTCACGGGCGATATCCGCAAGGACCGGGGACGGGTCCTCACCGGCCGTGATCTTCTTATGCAGGGCGGCGAGAAGGGCCACCGCCTTCTCCGCGTCCGGCTTCCCGGTATCTTTCAGATGAGCGTCAGGGTTGATGCCGACGGATCCCGCAAGCTCGATCAGGGCCGCCTCATCCCATTTACGGGACCGGGTGAAGGAGGCGAACCCCATATCAAGCTTCCCGGTGGCGAGCTCGTGCCACTCAGACCCCATGGCGGATACCCGCTCAAGCAGCTCCTTACGGCGCACCTCGATCTCGTCCCCCATCACCTTGAAGATCGCAGCCTGCATGCCGAGGTCGTACATCTCGCCCTCCTGGATCTCGAGCGCGTCCGGGGACAGGTCATCCGGGATAAGCCCGTTCATAACGAACTCGTCCCAGAAGGTCTGACCTGATCTCATGATCTCCTGGATAAGGTCCGTGTCCCGCTCGACGGCGTACTGATGGATCACGAAGTATCGCGGATCAAAGACGGACACCTCCATCTCATCAAACCGGGCCCCGGCGGACTGGGCCAGCACCCCGTAGTGGTGAACCTGACAGACGTAATCGAAGCTGACGCCGTTCTTCTCATAGTCTGCGTTCACGTCCGCGGAGGGGCACTTATAGTCGACCAGGCGACGACGCCCGTCCGGCAGCACCACGATATCATCGGGGGTCCCAACGAGCTGCGGGAGCCGGGACCACCGATACCCCTTCATCAGGTCAAGCATCCGCTCATCAGAGTGCACCCCGTGCTGCTCCTGATACATCCGCTGAAGCCACGGCTCAGCCCGATTTCCGCGCGCCATCTCCGGCGTCGACCGCTGCGGGGACATGATGAGAAGCTTCTCCATCGCGAGATTTTTCGCAGACGTGAAGTTACCCCTGTCCCCGCGGAAGTGTTTCACGATGGTCCCCATCTCGGACCCGCCGATCGCGGAGGCGCGACGCACATGCCAGAGGGCGTGGGTGTGCACGTCCGCAACGCTCGCGTTCCCCTCCCCGTGCTCAAGCTCGACCCGCTCAATCGACATCGCGATGGTCCGGTCAACCCAGCGGGTTGCGTGATGGTCCTGAATAACGGGCCTTTGGGGGAGCTCATCGATAAGGCGCAGCAGGCGCCGTTCCACCTCAGGGAAGCTCGACGGGGACGGGGCTTCGAGCTCCGCCTGCGCCGCCTTATCAAAAACCCCGTACCGCTCTGATGATTTCACTTTCTTCATGCCTCAGTCCCCTGACTCGTTTTGCGAAAAAATTACCGAAATGTCCGCGTCAGAGGCACTTTTTTCCCCAAACGCGAATCCTCTGACTACATATAAACCTAATCTGCGAAAAATCATATCGACATCGGAGCAACAAACATATGAGAGCTACCTCAACAGCCTTTACGTCCATCCTGAAAACGCCAACCCCCGCGGGTCCTGACCGCGCGGAGTCCGAACTCATCCTTATCGACGCTGAGCGCGTCGCCAGGGAGCTCCAGAACGGCGTATCGCAGCTCCAAGCGGCCCAGAGGGCGGAAAAGCCTCTGGGGTATGGGATCGGGATCATGATTCATCGGCTGATCGAAAGGCGGGTCCTGAGCTCCCTGGATCTGACCTTCCTCTCCCTCTCTGCCGGCCTGGTCCCTGAGCGGGGGCCGACCTCACAGGTGAACCGCAGGACCGTCATTTCACATTTGCGAAAAACTGAACTAATAGACCCCTCCCTTTCTGTCCGGGCCATAAAGCCGTCCGGAAGCTCCCCGAACATCTCACAGGTCCTCCGCGTCACGGAGAAGGAAACGAAGATCAGCATCGAGGACATCCTGTCCCGAAAACGATCGCGCGACATCGTCGACGCCCGGTTCTTCGCGATGTGGGCGATGCGATCGGTAAGCGGGACCTCATATGCGGTGATCGGTGAGCATTTTGGGGGGAAAGACCACACCACCGTGATCAACGCGGTTAACCAGGTCAATCTGAACCGGACACAGGACTCCGCTGTTAAAGAGACGACGGACAAGATCGCCGATGAGGTGGATCTGATCGGGATCCGCTCCAACATGGACCTGCTGGTCGGTAACTACGGGTCCCGCGTAAACTGAATACGCCCATCAAAAGCCTGAGAGACGAAAAAACCCGCCGACCTTTCGATCGGCGGGGGTCATATCAGTGCGGGGCGTCTGCGGGAGCAGACGGCCCGCCCCCTCACCGTTCCGGGCGGGGTTCGCGCAACGGCCTCATAACGAGATCGACCGGAGAGGGATGTTCAAGGCCGAACGTGAAGGGGTCTCAGACTCCTCGTAGTTTGGCATGAGGGAGGTATCAATCGTCCTGATCTCCTCAAATAACGACTCTCGCACACAGGTCTCCGTTCCCATCTTCTTATAGGCAACCTCGTCGTAGACCCGATTACGGATCCGGTCCATCTTGTCGAAACCGGTGTCCCGAAGCCCGCGCCGGAACACAAGGGACTGACGCCATTCCATCTGGGCATCGTCCAAGTAATACTCGGACCGCAACCAGGAGCGGGACACCCGATCAAAGCGGGGCGTGTTACGCGTGAACTTCAGCGCGGTCCGGAACCCGATCCGGTATCCGAACGTCTCACCGACACGTCGGAAGATTTTTCGGTAATCCCGCATGGTGAGACCGCGCTCGGGGGCGGTCCAGATCAGGAAGGCGTAAAGCTGGACATGAAAAGGGATTGTCCGACCATCCCGGTCCCGAATGTCGCGATAAGTGAGCGCCAGATGACTCATGATATTCTCCTATAAGCTGTTGACACAAGATATGGTGGTTATTTTCTTTTTCGCAACACTTTTTAGAAAAACTCGTAGGATTCAGGGCCCCTTCCCCTTAAGGGGAAGGAAATTTACGCGTCTAACGCTTGTTTCTGGCCTATGGAGGGCGGATCGGACGGGGATATCTCCTGCAGGACCCGTTCAAGCCGAATCACCTCCTCAGACGTGGGGACCTCCTGCGGGCAGAGCGCATAGACCGGACCTTCGGCCGATCCAAGCACCGGGGCCCGCTCATGACTGGGCCAGGAGAAGAGCAGTGAGATCCCGTTCGCCTCCCCGATCGTGTCCGTCATCACCAGGAGGTCAAGGCCCTGAGCGGCGTGCACCCCGAGCGTGAGCCGGTACCCGCCGCGCCCTGAGCCGGTGAGCTCGTTGACGAGCTGCTGAACCGCGTCGACCCACGCGCCGGACAGGCGGGAGCCGGGGAGCGCCGTCTCGATCATGCGGACATCATCGGCAGGCAGGACCACCCCCTCTATTCGCGCCGTAGGTGTCTTGGTCAACAGATCGAAGAGCCCTCTCCGGTAAGGCCCCGTCTCCATAAGGCGACGCGCCTCGAAACGGGTGACCCGCCCCACACCCGATACCTGAACCCCGTCCGACCTAACGTCCAGGCCAGCGCCATCAAGGATGCGCGCGAGCGGCGTGGCCGCGCCCAGCGCGTCGGGGTGCTTGGGGTCGAGCGCGCTGATCCGACTACGGATCAGGTCGGACCGGCATTTCAGAACGAGCGCCTCATCCCCGATCGGGAGGCGCGCCTCCCCGAACGCGTCCCGCAGGGAGGACCGGTACGCCTGCGCGATCAGATGCTCCGGGAACCGGTCCGGGTCGGGAACGGAGGAGACGAGGGAGAAAACGGACCTGATAAGGCTACGCAGGAACGGCCCCTCCCCCTCGCCGCGGTCAGCGAGCGCCTTCTCCGCCGTCAGCATGTGCCGGCCCATGAAGCGCATACCGCAGGGGAGCCGGAACTCATCCCCCTCCCCCGGGGACAGGATCAGGCGTTGAGCGGGCCCGTCCCCCCCATCCACATAAGCGAGCGCGCCCCCGTAGCGCAGCTGCGGGGAGGCGTCCGTCGTCCGTAAAGCGGGGTCAGACCGGACCATATCACGGGCGGCCCTGACCGTCTCCTCCGTCACCAGCGCGAGACGGGCCGGGCAAGAAGACCCGGCCTCGCTCTCATAAAGGCAGCTGACCCCCGCAACGCTTAAAAGGGCTCTGGCGTTGACACGCATGCGCGGATCACCTCGGCTCTGGCCCGTCAGGGGCGGGCTCATCGGGGTCCTTTGAGATCAGGGGGTCCTCCACCCTGATCCGGTCCAGCTCGTCCTGAGCTGATGCCTCCTTAGGCTTTGACGCCGGTGCCGGCCCCTCACCGAGAAGATCGGCCGCCGCGTCCCGGTCCGCCTTGGGCGCGGCCTCCTCCTTCTGTTTCCGCTGCGGCTCTGACGGGGCGGTCTTAAGCGCGTTCAGGGAGTCCGGGATCGGCGGCATGATCACCTCCGGACGCGAGAACGGGCCGAGGCCGAGGGGGCCGCGACGCGAGATGATCGCGCCCATCCCCTGCTCCTTACAGGCCCGCTTGATGGCCGCGCAGAACTCGTTGTCCCCCGAGATCCGGAGCGTCTCCCAGCCGCGCGCCTTCGCCTCCATAACCATCATCTGCGCCGCCTGAAGCGAAACGGTCGTGACCCGGATCTCTTCCCCGGTGGCCCGGATCCGGCCCCCGTCAAGGGTCCTGATCATGTCATGACCCCAAGCGGCGACCGGCGCCTTACGTAGCATGTTGAGATGATCAGGCTCCGGGTTCAGGAGCATAGCGAACCGGATCCCGTAATGCCGGTCCTTGTAAAGCTCCTCATCCGTGACATCTTCGGGTCGGGGCGCGGGCAGATCATCATCGCTCCTGGAGATCGGTTCTGACCGCTTCCGCACCGCCTCATCCCGGTTTCGGGACCGGGCCATCTGGTGCTTCTCATTCAGACGCATATCCCCACTGGCGAAGATCCACGCGTTGATCTCGGCAGCGCGCGCCTCCATCTCGTCCGCCTGGCGCTGCTTGCTCGCCTCAAAGTCCTTGACCATGTCAAGGGTCACCCCTTCACGGCGGAGGGCGCGGAGCTCCGTATCGGACGGGAAGGTCATGAATTCGGGCCAGTTCGTCGGCCTCCGGATCTCCAGATCCCCAAGACGTCTCCGGTTGTACTCCTGAATCTCGCGCTGAGAGGAGACCGCGGGACGTGCGGGCAGGTTGGCCAGCATCTCCTCAACAGACCCCCCGTCAGAAATGCTGCCGCGGGTCTTCTCCCCCGCAAGGGCCGCGATCCGGTCCTGATCCGTCATCCGAACCCCGATACTCCCGTCCGGGATCCCATCAGGCACCGTTACGCCCTGATCCGCCGCTGTCTGATCCGGGACGTCGGAAGAAGCTGGCGCTTCAGGCGAGGCCGCGGCCGGCTCCAGGGCTGACGCGGGGTCGATAGGGTCCTGATCAGACGCCTCAACCGTGGCCTGATCAGCGGGTTCCTGCAGCTCCGGCTCAGCGGGAGCGGCGGATGCCCGCGGCTCCTCAGCTGGTCCCGCCTCAGACAAGGGCTGTTCCGGACCCGTTTTGTCCGCCTCAGCGGCGACAGGATTTGCGCCCTGCTCTGCTCGACGCAACAAATTTTTGTGTCGATCCACGATCCCCTCCGGCTCAGCGGGGGCGACATCAGAGGCGGCAAGCTCCGCCGTTTGGGCAACGAAGCTCTGATCCTGCTCCTGATTAACCTGTTCTGAAAGCGCGCGTAGGCTCATCTTACTTCTCCTCGTATCTCATTAATAGGGGACCGGCTCCCAGCCGTCATCGGGCTGATCAGCCGGCATCAGGTCCAGGTCCGCCTCGGTCCATCCCGGGTCGCCGGAACCGAAAAACTCATCCTCAGTGATCTCTGATGACCCCGAATAGTCGGCCACAACGGGGTCAGCGGGATGATAGGCCGGCTCAGGGCGGACCTGAGGCGTTGGCCGGACCGGGGTCGGATCTCCGGCTGACCGGAAAAGGTGATCCGGATTATCAGACTTGCGGACGAACTCGACGGATCGGTTCCCGGCCATCTCCTTTACGAAGCGGGACTGCTCTGAACGGGACTGCCTGATGAATCCACATCCGCGCACGGAGAGGGGGGAGGATACCGCGACCGTTTTGCGGGCCCGGGTGATCGCTACGTAAGCGAGCCTGCGCTCCTCCTCAACCGCCTCATCCCCATCATCAACCGCTCGCCCGTGCGGCATGACCCCCTCCACCCAGAAGGGGAGCCGAACGTGGTCAAACTCAAGCCCCTTAGAGGCGTGGACGGTCATCACCTGGATCCCTGAGGCGGCCTGCGCCTGGCTCATCTCCAGGACGCTCTCCTGCGCGAACGCCTCGAGAGTCTCAAAGCCAGACGCCTCAGAGATCAGGAGCGCGATGTTCCCGATCCGGCGGGCCACCTCGGAGAGCTGACCGGCACGGTCCGCCAGGTCCTCTCCGGACATCTCGTCAAGCCGCATCTGAGCGGCCCCCTGATCTTTCCGGTCCGACTCCTGCGAGATGATCCAGGACAGGAACTCCCTGGGACGCATCCGGTTCGTATCCGCCTCGGTCTTGGAGAGGCCTGCGGATTTCAGGGCGCCCCGATAAAGGTCCGTCAGGTACCCGGTCTCCCGCAACACCTCGATGATCGCAGACCCCGCGTCAGGGGCGCGTCCGGCAGCGCTACGTGCCGTCTCAAGCGTCTGGCCGAACGATTTCACGTCCGCGCTGAACCGTTTCGGATAAGGCTCGCCCCCCTCGGGGACCTCAACGCGCCCGTTTATGACGGTCCGGAGCTCCTGAAGGAAGGTCACGTTTTTAAGGCGCGCGTTATTCGCCACCTTGCGCAACGAGGTCGGGCCGAGCCCGCGTGAGGGCTTATTGATGATCCGGCGGATCGGGACCTCGGCGTCCGTGTTCACGATCGCGGTCACAAAGGACATCGCGTCCTTGACCTCCATCGTCTTGCGGATATCGGAGGATTTCCCCTCCACCACCGGCAGCCCTCGGGCCCGAAACTCCTTCGCCACCTGCTTAGCGATGTCACGGGTCCGGACCAGGATGGCGAACTCTGAGGGCTCCCCCCCGTCAGCGACGTAGGCCTCCGCCTCCCGGGACAGGTTCATGATCTCCGCGGCCGGGTCTGAAAGCTTCCGGAACCGGACCTTCCCGAACCGGTCCGCACCCGGGTAGGGGCGCAGGTCCTTCCCGAACCGATCGGTATTATTTCCGACCAGCGCGTTTGCGGCCTCAAGGATCATCGGCTGACACCGGTAGCTGGTCCCCATGAATCGCACGTCCAGGCCCGCGAACCGGTCCCGAAGGCCGTGCATGACCGCCACCTCAGACCCGCGGAACCCGTAGATGCTCTGATCGTCATCCCCGACAAAGGCGATGGACGGTTTCGGGAACCGCCTGAGCCGATAGGTGTTCACCTCGTGGAGCCCGTCACCGGCCTCCGCATACTCGTTTCCGCGGCTGAGGTCCTCAACACGGGTTACCTCCCCGCCACCGGTCAGCTCAAGAAGCCATGACACCTGAGCGCGGTTAATGTCCTGGACCTCATCAATCATGAAGTGACGGAAGGTCGATCGCCAGCTGTCCCTGACCTCAGACGCGTCCCGAAAGAGTTTCGTGGTCCGGTTAAGCAGATCGGAGAAGTCGACCGCGTTCTGCTCCTCAAGAGCCCGCTGGTAGCGGTCATAGACGTCGATGAACCGGTCGGACCTGAAATGGGCCAGAACCGGTCTCCAGCGGTCCGCCCCCGGGCCGCCCGCATCCGCCATCTCACGCCCCCTGATCAGGAAATCCGGGCTCAGGACCCGGGCCTTCGCCGTCTCCAGGTCCCGAAAGAAATCATCCGCATCAAACTGGTCGATCCCCATCTCCTCAGTGACGTCATTGACCAGGCTGCGCGCGTCGGAGTCGTCAAATATGGAGAAGTTCGCTCCGAGACCGGCCCGGGACGCTTCGACCCGGAGGATCCGGAGGGAGAGGCCGTGAAAGGTCCCGATCCAGGGCTCACCGATCCGACGGTTCGGTTCGCGCTCCTGAAGCTCCTCCAGAACGGGCAGAACCCGCTCACGCATCTCACGGGCCGCCTTATTGGTGAAGGTGACCATCATGATAGAGGACGGGTCCGCCCCGAGCCCCCCGTCCTGCTCAGGTCGGATCAGATGCAGAAGTCGTCCCACCAGCATACGGGTCTTGCCTGATCCGGCCCCGGCGAGGGTCATGACCGGGGTGGCGGTATGAACCGCAGCGCCCCTCTGCTCATCTGAAAGGCTGTTCAGGAATTCTTCTGCGCTCATCTTCTGCTCCTTCTTGTCCCCCGATAAAGAGGTAAACCCAACTTGCGAAAAAGGATACGAAAAACATACTTGAGGGGGCCTGGACGGCGCATCTCAGACGTAAGCGCCCCCCGGTTATCCCCAAAAACATAAACGCCGGACCGTCAAATGCCGTTACAAGCTCATCTAAAACGGATAATGATAACATATTGTTTTGCGACAAGACGGATCGGCATCTTGCCGAAAGTTTGAAATAGGAGAGTGACCCATGAAAAAAAATGAACTTATCAGCGCCCTGTCGGAACGGACCGGACAGCCCAAAAAAGAGGTGTCAGAGACCCTGAACGCCCTGACGGATGTCCTGGCCGGGATCGGCTCAAGCGGTGACAGCCTTACCCTGAACGGTTTCGGGACCTTCAAGGGCAAGGTTCGTCCGGCCCGCACTGGTCGCAACCCGTCCAACGGGGAGACGATCCAGATCGCCGAGAAGAAGATGCTGGTATTCAAGCCGTCCAGCGCTCTGAAACTGTAATCCGGTGGGGCGGCGCCGCTGGGTGCCCGCCCCCTCTTGCGGGAGCCCCCATATGCGAGAAACGAAAGAAATGGACGAGCCTCTTGAGGAGCTCTCGATGAAGTCGGTCAACATCTTCATGACCCTGCAGGCTAGAGGGATCCTTGATGAGCGCGCTCACGAGAACCGGAGCCGCGCCGTACGGCGCTTCGCGTCGATCCTGATCACCGCGCATGACGCGGGTAATGCGAAAATCGTACCTGAGGTCGCCCGGATCGTCTCCCTGACGGGGCCGGCCCAGCGCAAGGCGATCCGCAAGTCCGCTGAGATCGACTGGGTGAAGGCGATCGTCTGGCTGCCGCGTGACATGATCGCGAGCATCGAGCGGATTTTCGGCGCTGCGGATATCACGCCGAGCGAGTTTTTACGCGCCGCCGTGATCATGGGCGTGAAGCCTGACGAGCTGTCCCCGTTCATCCCGTTCCCTTAAAAGGACAATATCATGTCTGAAGCGGGCATCTACGCCCTCACCAAGGCGGTTCTTGGCGGGGTCTCCGCACTTATGACCGGCCCGTTCGGGACGATGGATCTTCCCGAGGGGTCCATCGAGGCCGCCCTGACCTCATCGGGTCCGGGCATGGTCGTGGAGCTGGTCGCCCCTGACGGGTCCGGCATGGGGCGGGTTGACGACGCGGACGGGGGGTCCCCCGGGACCGGACTGCTTCATCCCGCATTCGTCCCCGGCCTGATCGCAACAGAGGACGCCCGATTTTATGAGCACCCCGGCGTTGACCCGTTCGCGGTCCTGTCGGCTCTGACCGATATCGGCGGCGGACGCGTTCGGGGCGGGTCCTCCCTGACCCAGCAGGCGGTCAAGAACGAGCTGCTCGGAAACAGCAGGACCCTGGAACGCAAGGTGCTGGAGGCGATCGTCTCCGTTCGGGCGGTTCATGAGCTCGGACGGGACCGGGTCCTTGACGGGTACCTCTCAAGGAGTTGGTTCGGGCGCGGAGTGTTCGGCGCCGTGGGGGCCCCCTACGCCTGGTTCGGGAAGACCTGGGATGAGGTGTCCCTGTCCGAAACCGCCCTGATGATCGGGCTCCTTAAGGGGCCGTCACGATATGATCCGGACCGGAACCCGGAGCTCGCGCTTGCGCGTCGGGGGGCGGTCCTGTCCCGGATGCTCTCTGAGGGGGTCATCACCGCGCAGGAGGCGCAGGCGGCCGGGTCAGAGCCGATCCTGACCCCGCAGGGGATGAGCGTCCAGCAGGTGGACCCGTGGGTTGAGGGGGCCGTCCTGCGAGAGCTGGACATCTCCCCCCTCCCCCCGTCCGACAGGGCCCGGGCCACCCTGACCATCTCCCCGCAGTGGCAGTCCCTCGTTCAGGAGGCGGTGAGCTGGGGTGCTGATCTTGTAGACGGGTCCGGCCCGGCCGGACGGGTCCCGGATCCGGTTCTGGAATCCGGGGACCTGGAGCAGGTCAGGGCCCTTATGGCCCCGATGGTGGACGCCTCCTCCCAGACCGGGCGGGCCCTTATCACGGGGACCGGCCCCTTACGGGTCATGCTGGACCGAGGGTACGGGCCGATGGAGCCGAACACCCCCGCTTTCGGGGTTGATGACGGGCGGGTCGGGGACGTTTACGCCTATCATCGGGTGGAGGGCCGGGTTGAGCTGCTGCCGTCTCCACGGGTGAACGCGGCCGCCGTCGTCATGCGCGCCGAGGACGGGGCCCTGCTTGCGGTGGTGGGCGGGGCGAACCCGGACATCTCCCGTTTTGACCGCACGATCGCTCAGCGTCAGGTCGGCTCGGCGATAAAGCCGTTCCTCTGGGCACGCGCGCTTGAGGCGGGATACCGGTATGATGATCTCATTCCGGACCTGAACGCCTCCTACGTGACCCCGAACGGGGAGATCTGGTCCCCACGCAACTACGACCGGACAGAGACCGGTCTGATCCCGCTCTTTGTGGGCCTCGAGGAGAGCTCGAACAACGTGGCGGCTCACCTGGTGGACCGGCTCGGGGTCGGCGCCCTCGCCGAGATCGCCGAGGCGGCCGGGGTTTATCCGCAGGGGGGGATGCGCAAGCACCCCAGCTCCGCACTCGGAGCCTCGGAGACCTCCCTGATCCGGATGGCCGCCGGATATGCGGCGATCGCGAACGGGGGGGTTCGGGTCACCCCGCACGCACATGTCCTGATCGAGTCTGATCAGGCCCTCCTCATCCCTGAGCAGCCCAGAACCGTCCCGGTGATGACCCGTGATACCGCGTCCCGGATCACATCGATGCTTTACGGGGTGACCGTGAGGGGGACCGCGGCCAGCGCGCTCGGCCCCCGCCCCCTGATCACCGGCAAGACGGGTACGACCCAGTCACATCGGGACGCCTGGTTTATCGGGTTCAGCCCGGACCTGGTCTTCGCCGTCTGGGTGGGCCGGGACGACAACGCCCCGCTCCCCGGACGCAACACCGGCTCCTCCGCAGCGGCGCCTATCGCGGCCCGGATCATCGCCGGGGCGGCCGCAGCCGGTCTCATCGAGCAGGACCCGCAGACCTATCCCGACTGGCCACCCGCGCTTCTCACGGCGGGTCAGGGCCCGGTCAGGGCCGCTCCGGCACCTGACGCGCTCGTCTTTGAGCCGGACCCGGAGGCGAGACGGCGGGCGATGAGCTCCGGCGCGGACCCGTTCAAGAACCCACAAGACCTGTTTGACCGGATAAGGTCGAGAGATCAGGGGTCTGAGGGGGACGTGCCCGCTTCAGAACCGGACACGGACGTCTGGGGGGAGCGGGGGGCGGACCCCTGGTCGGGGTCCGGGACCGGGTCAGACCCGTTCAGCACGGACTAGGCCGAAACCCGGCTTGGGGCGTGGGGCGTGGAGCGTCTCAGGTCCCGACTAGGCCCTGAGACGAGCACGAAGCCGGTCCTCGGCCACGAACCCCTCCATCATCAGGGCCGCAAGGACCCCTGAGGGGGATCTTACCAGCTCTATCGCCCCGTCACTGATAAGGGGCTGAAGCGCGGGCCGGATCTGACGGACAGGAACCTGAAAGAAGTCGGACAGCTGAGATTCCGGCAGCGCCGGACGGAAGTACCTCGGCACACCCTCCTCACCGCCCCTACGCACCCAGTAGGCGGGCGACTGGATCGGATAGGCGAGCGAACGGGCCGCCATCGTGTAGGACCCGATAAGCCGGAACAGCTCGAGCGGGTTTGCGAGGGAGGTCTTTGCGATCTGACGAACATTTGACGACCTCATCGCGCGGCTAACCCGGGAGGTCTGCGGCATGAGCCACCAGAACAGCTCCTCCTCGTGAAGCTCGAAATCGCGGATCCAGGAGGCGCCCTGCGACGCCTCCCCCCTGAGGTCAAACAGGTCGGACAGGTCCGACCGCGCCTCAGAAAACTCAAAAGCCTGACTTCTCATCTTGGCCCCATCCGTTCGCCTGACACAACATATGGTGAACAGATATACAATATATAGTCATCTGGCAAGCTGTGGGCGGATAAAATGGGTCCGTTTTCAGTTTTCGCGCCAGGCCCCGGTCCGGCTCGCGGCCATCGCCGGCCCCATCATCCCGGACACCGCGAACTCGAGGAGGCTGAACGGGGTCTCCGGCCTTACGCCGACCGCGCCGCGTCCCTCGGTGACCATCTCGAGGATGGACCCCCAGGCCACGTTTACGGTTGCGGGCAGCCCGCCGGGGAGCCGTGCGGAGACCCGACCAATCCGGTCCCCGATCAGGGCCGAGACGAGGGTCTCCGGTCTGCGGCCGCTGAGGTGCTCAACGACCGCAGCCGCACCCAGATCTTCATAGCTCACCGAGGCACGCTCGAAACGGATCCCGATCAGCTCAACCGGGACCGGGACAGCGGACGCGATCGCGTCCGGGACGGCGGGCCCGTCCGGGTCCGGCAGGGAGCCGCTCAGGTCAAGCTCCCCCCTGACCAGGCCGGACAGGTCGGATGAGGCGCGAACCCGGAAGGCCCCCGCCTCGAGAGAGGCCGTGAGCTCCAGATCACCGATTACCGGGTCCGCCCCGTCAAGGCCCAGACGGTCAAGGTCCCGCTCTGACAGAAACAGGTCCGGAACCAGCTCTAAGCCCCGCATATAGGCGCCGCCGCGGGTCACCGATCCCGAGGTCGCCGACAGAAGATCAGAAAGGCCGGCTCCGGCCCCCACCAGATCGATAAGCGCCCCCTCGGAGAGGTCCGCTTTCAGGCTGAACCCGACCTCTTCCGCCCGAAGCCCGCCCGGCCCCTCCGCACCGTTCAGGTCAACCCCTATCAGGTCAAGACGCGCGTCAACGTCCCGCAGCGCGTCCCCTGACATCCGGAGCCTGCCCTCGATCGTCATGATGTCGATGCGGGACCCGTCCACCCCGGAAACCGTGACCCCGTCAGCCGAAGCGACGAGCCGCCATGAGCACCCGATCCGTGAGGTCTCCAGCGTCAGGAGCGGGATACGGATCTCCTCCCTCCCACCGGGGACCCCGAGATCAGAATCCGGCCTGAACCGGACGTCCCGGGCCAGGACCGTACCGGTCTCGGTCTGGGTCGGGTCACAGGCGGCCCCCGGATCAAGCAGTTGTGAGAGCAGGCCGGTGTCCGGGGCCTCCAGCTGCCGGATCAGAACGCTCCCGTCCCGGCCGGGGCGCGTCAGGGTTGCACCGGACAGGATGACCCCACCCGTCTCCGGCAGACGCACCTGATCCGCCAGGATCTCA